>Ga0207095_10066_pt1 | contig 32051 bp, 36 predicted proteins | sample Alteio_BWMinHeat_88_FD_153529 | JGI IMG/M metagenome (GOLD analysis project Ga0207095, IMG submission 153529) | Enriched cells from forest soil in Barre Woods Harvard Forest LTER site, Petersham, Massachusetts, United States -... | ecosystem: Environmental > Terrestrial > Soil > Temperate forest >... | reverse complement strand
GTGAACGACTGGATGGCGGAACTGAAAGAAAAGGGGGAGATTCCGCCCGGCTATCGCTGGGAATTGGGCGGCAATGTGACACGCCAGAGGGATGCATTCGGCAGTTTGAGCATTGCGATGATCGTGGCCGTGCTACTGGTCTACATCATGCTCGCGTTTCAGTTCCGGTCAGTGGTCCTGCCGCTCCTGATCTTCATGACGCAGCCGCTATCCCTGGTCAGCGGGATGTTCGCGCTGTGGCTGACGCGCACACCGCTGAACGTCTCCAGTTATATGGGCATGATCCTGCTCGTCGGCCTCGACATGAAGAACGGCATTCTATTGGTGGAGTACATCCAGCAACTGCGAAAAGAGGGCATGGACCTGCGCCCGGCGCTCCTACAGGCGGGCCGCACGCGTTTCCGGCCCATCTTGATGACGAGCCTGGCGGCGATCCTGGGCATGTTGCCCCTGGCGTTCGGCATTGGGCCGGGAGCGCAGATGCAGCAGCCGTTGGCCATTGTGGTGATCGGCGGCCTAACGGCGAACATGTTGTTCACGCGCGTGGTGATTCCGGTCGGTTATCTGGTGTTGGAACGGAAGCAAAAAACGCCGCCTCAGCCAACCATCGTGCCGGCGCCGATTCCCGTGCCCGCGGCAAACGCGTAAGGAATTGCTCCGGCAACTCAATCCGGTCTCTGCCCTCGCCCCCAACGTAAGACGGGTTGGGGGCGAGGGGAGAACAGACCCATTTAGTCCAAGGTCGAGTCGACGATCGCCAGCGTACCCTTATTCTCGACGTAATTCACCTTCGTCAATCCCAACACGCCGCGCAGTTTATCGGCCGCCACGTTCTTGATCGGACCGGGCGATTCCGCTTTGCCCGGCTCCGGTTGCGGAAACGCGGTCGAACGAGCCGTGTGGAAGGTCACCTTGCCTTCCACCTTCGACATCGCCTGGTGAATATGGCCGTTCAGCACGGTGACGGAGCCAAAACGCTTCAGGAGTTTGAGCGCCTGCTCGGAATCCTCCGTGCCCCAGCCCCACTTTTCGTAGACCGTCCACAACGGCACGTGGGCGAAAACGACGATCGGCGTACTTTCGCCAAGACTCGCGACGTCCTTCTTGAGCCAGTCGAGCTGATCTTTTCCGAGCACGCCCAGGCCGCCGGCCTTCAGGTTCATCACGTTCACCAGGCCGATGAAGTGACAGCCCTTGTGATCGAAGCTTTGCCAGCCGGTCCCTTGCGTCCCTTTGCCGTACCGCTCCAAGTAGAGCTTGGCGTCGTCGGTGAACACGTCATGCTCGCCGGGGACGTACATCGTTTTGCCGACCTTGGCGCCCTTGAGGACCTCGGCCACGGTGTCGAATTCCTCCGCCTTGGCCAGGTGCGTGAGGTCGCCCGTATGCACCAGAAAGTCGGGCCGCTTCTCCAGGTCGTTGATTTTGGCGACGGTCTGCTTCAGCGTTCCGGCCACGTCTTTGTTCGGATCCTTGCTGAAGCCGATGTGGCTGTCGCTGATCTGGACGAACGTGAAGTCGGCTTTGTCGGCCCCCTTCCCTTGTCCAAACACGCGCGACGTGAGCACGCCGCCCGTGACCGCCCAGGCGACGCCGGTGCCGACCCAGGCCATGCATTCAAGAAAAGCACGCCGGTCGATGCCGTCGCCGTTGGTCGAAGGGGGGGTGGGAACGATGCGATTCGTCATGAATGATCTCCATTAAGTGAAATTGCGTCGAAGGCTCAGCCATCGCTACGGGTGCGTAGGTCCTATTTGACGATGATTTTCCCGGTCATTTTCGGGTGCACGGCGCAGAAGTAGTCGTAGGTCCCGGGTGTCTTGAACTCGAACGTGAACTTGTCGTCGGTGTCGAGCGTGGGGGAATCCAGAATGCGCGGCTTGCTTGGACTTGTGACGGTGTGCGGGACGTCGTCGTGATTGACGAAAGTTACCTTCGTGCCGGCCGAGACGGTGAGGGAAACGGGGCTGTAAGTAAAGTTGTCGATGACTACTTGGTTCGGCGCGGCAGGGGTTGCCTCACCCGAGTCCGCCGGCTGTTTTTCCTTGGCCTCGCCGTTAGCCATTGCTTGGGTGGACGTAGGGCTTGCCTTGGCTACGCCGTGAGCCACGGCCTCCGTAGGCGCGACCGGCGTGCCGGCGACGGGGCCGGTGCATCCCGCCGTGGTCAGGTTCAATAGAATCAGAGTGAGCGGTAGGGCATTAGCTGGAATCCAAGAACGCATCCGTATTCTCCTAGTTTGGCTGAAATCACAACGCGGCGGCGAACGCATCCTCAGATACCGCCTTCGCCAAGTCGGTATTCCCGAAAAAACTCTTTGGAGAATGACTGGAATAAACAAGGACGCTCTTCAGTCTAAAAGGGTGGGAAAAAGGATTTCCCATGCCGCTGATGGTCGGGCGAGGAGGAAAGGAGGACCGGTGACGGAGACAATCCAATTACCCCGTTTTGAAGAGGCCGTTCTTCCGCATCTCGATGCGGCCTACAACCTGGCGCGCTGGTTGACGGGTGATGACCACGACGCCGAGGACGTTGTGCAGGAGGCCTATTTCCGCGCCTTCAAGTTCTTCCACGGCTTCCGTGGCGGCGACGGCCGTGCCTGGGTGCTCACCGTGGTGCGCCACACTTGTTACACCTGGATGCAACGGCACCGCACGCGCGAACCGGTCGCCTCGTTCGACGAGGAACTCCACGGCGGCGCGAATGACGACATGAACCCTGAAAGGATTCTCCTGCAACGCGCCGATAACCAGATGCTCCATGCGGCCATCGAGGCGTTGCCGCTCGAATTCCGCGAGGTTCTGGTGCTGCGGGAAATGGAGGGGCTGTCGTACCAGGAAATCGCCGCCCTCATCGAAATACCAATCGGCACGGTAATGTCCCGGCTGTCCCGCGCTCGCAAGCAGTTGCAGCAGCGGCTCGCGCCTTGCATGGGGAAGGAGGAGTGACGTGAACTGCGCGCAAACCCAAAACCTGATCCACGCCTATGTCGATGGCGAACTCGACTTGGTGCGGCACTTGGAGATCGAGCATCATCTGCAAGACTGCGCGACGTGCGCCCAGGTGCACGAATCGCTGCAAACGCTGCGCGCCGGCCTCGTCTCCAATGCCCTCTACCACAAGGCGCCGTTAGGTCTTCGGGAACGGCTCCAGGCGGCGGGGCGGCCGGTGTCGCGACCTTCCCCCCTGCCACGTCGCTTCCCGCGGCGCTGGCTCGGTTTCGCCGCCGCGGCCGCCGCGATCGCTTTGTTGAGCTTCGGCCTGGGCCGGTTCGTATTCGCACAGAAGAACGTCGATCCAGCCCTCTCCGCCAAGGACCTGCTTGCCCAGGAGGTCCTTTCCAGCCACATCCGTTCGCTCGCAATGAACCACATCGCCGACGTCGAATCCACCGACCAGCACACGGTTAAGCCCTGGTTCGCCGGCAAAGTGAATTACACCTTGCCCGTAAAGAAACTTTCTGAGGAAGGATTTCCTTTATTTGGCGGTAGGGTCGACTACGTTGCCGACCAGAGCGTGGCGACTCTTATTTATCAACGTGACAAGCACTTCATCAACCTCTACGTTTGGCCGGCCGACAAACAGTCTGACACCGAACCGGAGTCCGAGACGCGCCGTGATTTCAACCTCGTCCATTGGGTGCGCTCGGAGAAGAATTTCTGGGCGATTTCCGATCTGAACGAAAAGGAACTGAAGCAATTCGCGGATCATGTGCGCAAACCGTGATTGGCTTGCGGATTGCGATTGCCGAAATGGCTTGCGCCCGTTTGACTTCCGCGCGGGGCGTTCTAGACCTTACTGTCGGCTTTTTGGCCCCGTTCCCGTCCCGCCAGCCGCGCGAAGGTCGTTCATGACTATCTCGGTGTCGTGCCACTGCGGCAAGCGGCTGCTCGGCTCGGAAGACATGGCCGGCATCGAGGCGCAGTGTACGTTGTGCGGGCAGTGGGTGCTGTTTCCCGGACCGCCCGATTCCGCCTTCGCCAATGGGGCAGCGGAGATCCAATCATCCCCGAATGAAGCGCCAACGACCCCCGCCGCCGCGCCGCAGGAGACCTCGGCGCGCGATTACCTCTATTGGGTCCTGCTCCTCGCGCTGGTGCCGTTGTGCAGGGAAGTGATCCACGACGGCGAGCCGTCGCTCATCGAGCGTCTTGCGCGCACCGTCCAGGCCCATCCGGAGGTGCGGTCGCGCGTTGAGGCATTGTTGGACGACCCCGACGCCACGCTTGACGACCTGCTCGCCGTCTTACCCGGGCAGCGCTTGGATGACCAGGCCCACCTCCCGCGCAACTCGATGAGGCACTGGGGGTACGCAGCAGCCTCGGCCCTCGGCTTCCTGTTGCTTCTCTGGTTCCTATTCCCCCGAGATGTCGCCCATCCCGGGCAACTCGTGCTCATCGGCCTATTCACTAGTACCATCGGCGTCGGCTTCCTCTTCGTGATCGAGGGTGTACTCGAATCGTCCTTTCACCGCGCACTCGAACCGGAACGCAGTTTTCTTGTCAGTTTCCTCGGGTACACCTGCATCGTGGGCCTGTGCGAGGAGCTGTGCAAGGCGTTGCCATTGCTCTGGTACATCCGCCGCCGCGAACGGCCGACGTGGCAGGGCGCATGCCTGTGGGGGATGGCCTCGGGCGTCGGCTTCGGCGTGGCGGAAGGCATCACCTATGCGGCCGACCGGTACAACGGCGTCTCGGAGGTTGGGTCCTACGTCGTTCGCTTCGTTTCGTGCGTGGCTCTGCATGCCGTGTGGAGCGCGTCGGTCGGCCTGACGATCTTTCATTGCCGCCGGGTGGTGCGCCGCGCCTCCGGGGCGGTGCTGCTCGGCGCCGTGTTCCACTGGCAAGAGCTTTTTTGGCCTGCACTGCGTGTTCTTGGCGTGGCAATGGTCCTGCACGGGCTGTATGACGCGCTGCTCACCAAGGACCAGGTCGCGCTGGCCTTGTTGGTGGCACTGTGCAGCTTCGCGTGGTTGGGATGGCAGATTGAGACTTACCGCGAACACGGGGACAAGACGACCGACATCCCTGCTCCGCCGCCGCCGGCTCGCTTCGCGGACATGGAAGTGCTGTTTCAGAGCGCCGATCGCGACACGCGCACAGAGTGAGCGATGACCCGTCCCGCTTTTGAGATTGGTTACTGCACCTGATCGAACCGTTTCCCTTCCTTGTATATCTGATCCGCGCTGCCGAAGCCCCATTTATTGCGAACCGCGATGGGAAATGACGCGCAGCAGTTGATGCAGACCCAGGCCAACCGAGCGGTGTTGTGGCCGAGGCGGTCAAGCATCACATTCTCTTCCTTGACCAATCTTCCTTCGCACAGGCTGCAAATTGGCTCTTTGGCAGGCATGGTTTTCCTCCACGGATCTCCGTTGCTCTCCGCATGGTACCATATCTCACGAATTGAGGCGGGGCCAATCCCGCCCACCCATAATCTTCGCCGTTTCGTCTTCGGCAATAATAGGCGTTACGTTCCCCCGGAATGTTTCGCTCCTCATGTCGTCAAGAGAGCAGATGAGTCCTCACGACTTCGCGCGACTCGTTGACACGCACGGCCCGCCGCTGATGATGTACGCGCGGCAATGGTGTCGCGCGCCCGAGGACGTGGTGCAGGACGCCTTCCTGAAGCTGATCGCTTTGAGTCAGCCTCCGCGGGAGGTTGTGCCCTGGCTGTACCGGGTCGTTCGCAACGGGGCCTTGGACGCCGGCAAAACGTCCCGGCGGAGACAGCGGCGCGAACAAACCGTCGCCCGGCCGGAACGCTGGTTCCTCGAACCCGCCGTGGACGGGTTGGACGCCGAGACGGCCGTCGCCGCCCTGCAAAACGTGCCAATCGATCAGCGCGAAGTAATTGTCGCCCGCATCTGGGGCGGCCTGAGTTTCGAGGAGATCGCGGAGGTCGCCGGCTGCTCCGCCAGCAGCGCCTTTCGCCGTTTCAGTGCCGGAATCGACGCCCTGCGAAAAGAATTAGGTGAACCATGCCCGAACCCATCATCGAACGTCTGAGCCGATTTACGCCCGATGGCGCCGCCCTCGACCGCGACGCGTTGCTCTTCAACGCCGGCCGGGCGTCCGTCCGGTCCAACCGTGGCTGGATGCTGACGGTCGCCGTGCTGGCCGCTTGCCAGCTGCTCACGTTGACCCTGCTTTGGCCCAGGTCCACGCCCCCGGCCGGCCGGCATGAAATCGAATCCCCCGCACCGCGTTACGTCGAGGCGCACCCGGCGCCACCCGATGCGGCGGAAATGGCCTCGTTGAATCGCCGGCTGCTGGCATCCAAGGACGGCGACCTGCCTCCGTCCGCATCCTCCGTGGACCTGCTCCCAAGCGATCCACCCCTCAACGCTTTCGTCTCTCCGACCCTGGATGGGTTGGATTGATTGCACTACTTCTTCTCTTCTTTCCAAGGAGACGCCGCATGGCTCGCACTCTGATGGTCTGCGCACTAATAGCCGCTTGGCCGGCGGTTTGCCTGGCTCAGGACCCGCCGAAACCGACTGAGACCGTGGTTCGTCTTACCGTACAGCCGATGGCCGCTCCCAAGCCGGCGTTGAAGTATCAGCTGTTACCCGAACTGAAGGAGATGAGCCCCGGCAATCCGATCTTGGATTACATGAGATGTTTCGCGGAACAGCAGAATTTCTTCCATAGCAAAGCCGAAAGCGACAAACGTGAGAAGTGGCGCGCGGCGCCGTTGGCGGACCTTCCGTTGAAGGAACTGCATGACTACGGCCGAGGCCCCCTCACTCGGGCCGACGCCGCCGCCCGGCTCGACACGCCCGACTGGCAGGTCCTCATGAAAGCTAAAAAGGAAGGCTATTACCTGCTGCTGCCGGAGGTCCAGCAACTTCGGAATCTCGCCTCGTGTTTGCAGTTGCGTTGCCGTGTCCAGGTCGCCGAGCGCAATTTCGACGAGGCGATCGTCACCACCAAAACCACGCTGGCCCTTTCCCGGCACTTGGGTGAGCACATGACGTTGATCTGCGATCTGGTTGGCCTCGCCATCGCCAATATCGCCCTTCGCCCGGTGGAGGAAATGATCGAACAGCCCGGCTGCCCGAATCTTTACTGGGCGCTCACTGACCTACCAACTCCATTCATCGATTTGCGCAAAGCGCTGCAAGGCGAACGCTTCATGCATGAACCCTTGTTCGCGGGGATCGAGACCACCTCGCCGACGCCCGATGCAACGCTGGAAAAAGTAGTGGGCAAGATCGAGGAGCTTTTCAAAGCGGATGGCACGAATACGAAGAAGGATGCGCGAGCCTGGTTGGACACGCGGGCCAAAGACGTGTCCTACGTGAAATCCGCGCGCAAGCGCCTGATCGAGTCCGGCCTAGAGGAAAAAGCGGTGCAGGAGTTCCCGGCCCTTCAGGTGATCATCCTGGATGAAAAGCGCGAATTTGAAGTGCGCCGGGACGAGCGCGCGAAGTGGCTCTCTCTTCCGTACTGGAAAGTGGAACCCGCCGCCCTCGTCGAGGGCGACGATTCCCTCTTCAGTGGGTTTGTGCCAGCCTTCATTAAGACCAAAGGGGCACAGGCGCGGATCGATCAGCGCATCGCCCTGCTATGCCACGTCGAAGCGTTGCGCATGTACGCCGCCGAGCACGAGGGCAAACTGCCCGCCAAGTTGGACGACGTTAAGCTGCCGCTCCCCGTCGATCCCTTCACCGGCAAGGCGTTTCACTACGAGGTCGATGGGCCGACCGCCATCATCAAAGGATCGCCGCCCAAAGGTGAGGAAGCCAACGCGGCATTCAATGTGCGTTATATTGTGACGATCAAGAAGTAGACGCCTGTGGGTTACGATTCCTGTGGGTTACGATTCCAATCGTGACATCAGCGTCGCGTCACAATTGGAATCGTAAGCCACAACCTAGTCTGCTACGCGTCCGGCGTCATGCCCAGCACGATATCGAACTTCGCTGCCAGCTCGCCGATCTTCGAATCCTTCACCTTGGCGAAATCGATCACCACGGAATCCCGCGCCTTTTCATCCTTGATTCCTCGGTAGACGCCGTCCTTCTCGTTTCCCTTCTCGCCCTTGATGTAGCACTGCGTCGTCAGCAGCTCCTTGGAGGCCTTCTTGATCTTGAAGTGAATATGCGGCGTTCGCCCCGGGTACGCCACCGGCTTGACCGTGCGGAAGTAATACTCACCGCTCGACGAGGTCAGGAACCGCCCGAACCCCTGGAAGTGCTCGTCGCGCTCCTTGCGGTTGTTGCTGTCGCTGTGCAGGTACACGCCCTTGCTGTCCACCTGCCAGATTTCCACGAGGGCGTTCTTCACCGGGTCGCCGTTCTTGTCAAGGATGCGCCCGCTCAGGTGCGTAATCTCCCCCACGGCCGGCGTCGTCGAATCGTTGACGATGATCAGGTCGTTGTCGGTGTCGAGCGGCAGCTTGTTCGGGTAAAACGGACCTTCCATCTGCGCCGGCGTTCGGACCCGCGCCAGTTCCTCGGCGAACAGGCCTGGCGTCGTGTAGTACGCCGCACTCAACGCGACGCCGCCCGTTAGAGCTCCAAGAAATCCCCGGCGGCTTGAATACGAAAGAAATCGGCTCATCGAAACGGCTCCTCGGGCGAAGAAACGAGGTGAACATTAAGAGATTAAACCCGGACGTGATTGGAGGGTATCGGAACTTCGGCGGCGCGTCCACGCACGGTTCCAATGGTCCGGTATGTCCCGGCACAAAGATGTCTTACTTCTTCCGACGCATATCCCAGACATGCAACACGTGAACCGTCCGCTTGTCGTCGTCAATCTCAAACGTTACGCCCATAGGATAGACGATGGCTACGCGCTCTCCTTCTTCGCGCGATTCACCCACGTTATTCGGGTTGGCGATCAGCTCTTGTTCAAGGGAATGCACGACAGCGGTGATCGCGCTGCGAGTTGGGGAGTCCGCCGCCAACCAGAACGTTGTCAGTTCGTCCAGGGCAGCCTGAATCCAGTGCAGGCCGAACATCACAGCTTCTCCAAGTGGGCCAGCACCTCCTCGGTCGTATATGTCTTGCCCTTGGATTGCTTCCTTCTCCTCAGCTCCTCCTGCGGGATTTGCGGTTCCAAGTTGCAGCCGGCCGGATCGAGCGACGGGATGACACGCGCCACGACTCGGCCTGTTTCGTCACAAAGTTCCAACGGCTCGACTAGGTCGCGAAGCTTGCTTCGCATGGCAGCATCTAGAGTGATCTGGGTCATTGGCGTCGTCTCCTCATCGAATTGAGATTTTGGTTAATTCTAACACAACAGCACGCGTAGGGTGCGTCAAGCGTACTCGCGCCGACGCACCCGCCAGAACGATACCGTATGATTCGCCCGGGTGCGTCGGCGCAAGCACGCTTGACGCACTCTACTCTACCAACGCGCACCGCAAACCTCGACCGGAATCACCCCGACTGCCCGCGCCGCCGGTTCTCTTGCTGATAAACCGCCCCATACCCTTCCGTGGAAAAGCCCAGCATGTCGAGCAACCAGATACGAAAGTCGTGGGCCAAAACACGGTACACCCCGCCTTCCACGAAGCGTCGCGGCGACGTCTTTATGGGCTTGTGAATCAGTACCAAGTTGCCCTTCCGGTTCAGCTTTCGGCACAAGTCCGACGCTTCCAGGATTCGGCGGCACGGATAGCCGCCGAGCCGGTGAAACACCTCCGCGCGCACGAAAATGCCCTGATCGCCGTAGAAATACGGCCAAATCCGGTAACGAATGCGATTGAGAATTTCGACGAGGCGTAGCCCGAATTCCGGCCCGTCGAGCGCGAACTCGAAGGCGCCGCCCACGACAAGCGGGTCGCGGAGCGCCCGCTCGATGGCTCGGTCATATCCTCGCGGCGCTTGCGTATCCGCATCGAGAAAAAGCAGCACGTCGCCGGTCGCGCGCGCCGCGCCCGCGTTTAGAGCGGCTGCTCGGCTATCCAGTCGCGGGCTTTCCTCGACAACGCAAACCCCAAGGCAAGCTGCCAACTCGGCCGACCCATCCGCCGATCCGCAGTCGGCGACGATGATCTCATGGGATACACCCAAGACCGCGCGTGAGCGGGCGAGGTTCACTGCCCCGCTGAGATAGCGTGCTTCGTTGAGCGTGGGAATGATGACGCTCAGCTTCACGTTATCCTCCGCCTGCACGTATGCCCGGCGGTAGGTTGCTGAACCAGTGCGCCGCGCCTATAAGTTGCAAGGGGTTCCCGACACATCGGTCGGGAAGATTCCCGCACCTACTCGGGAGATTCGGATGGCGATCCTCGGTGTTCTGGCCGGCTTGGCGATGATTTTTCTTGTCTTGCTCGAGGGATTCGAGGCCATGATCTGGCCCCGCCGCGTGTTGCGGCCCTATCGCGTAACCCGCCTCTTTTATCGGACCAGCTGGATGTTCTGGCGGGCACTGGCTCGTTGGATACCCGTCGGCAAGCGGCGCGAGACCTTCCTGAGCGTGTTCGGACCGTTTTCCATGCTCTCGCTGTTTGCCACTTGGGTGTTCGGGCTGATCATCGGCTTTGCGCTTCTACACTGGTCCCTGGGCACGTCGTTGCACGTCCAGCAGGATGAGCCCGGGATCGGGTTCGGCACCTATCTCTATCTCAGCGGCGTAACGTTCTTCACGCTCGGCTATGGCGAAATTACCGCGGCCGACCGCCTGGGCCGCGCGCTGACCGTGGGCGAGGCGGGACTGGGGTTCGGCTTTCTGGCCGTTATCATCGGCTATCTTCCCGTGCTCTACCAGGCGTTCTCGCGGCGTGAGGTGACGATTTCGCTGCTCGACGCCCGCGCCGGCTCGCCGCCGAGCGCGGCCCAGGCGCTGCTGCGCATTGCCCAGGCCCATGATCTCGCCATACTCGATCCCTTTCTGGCTGAATGGGAACGCTGGGCCGCGGAGGTGCTGGAAAGCCACCTCTCCTTTCCGGTCCTCAGCTATTACCGCTCGCAACACGACAACCAATCGTGGCTGGCAGCCATGACCGCCGTGCTCGACACCTGCGCAATCCTCATCTCCGGCGTCAAGGGCGCCTGTCCCTACCAAGCGCAACTAACCTTCGCCATGGCCCGCCACGCCGTCGTTGATCTGGCGATGGTGTTCCATACCCCGCCGGTGCCGCCGGACCCCGACCGCCTGCCTGCCGAACGGCTCCAGCAAATCCGCGAGCTGTTAAGCGCTGCCGGCTTCGCGCCCCGGGAAGGGCCGGCGTTTGAAACCAAGTTGGTCGAGCTTCGCGCCATGTACGAGCCGTTCGTCAACGCCCTTGGCCAATTTCTCCTCTTCAACCTACCGCCCGTTCTGTCTGACAAGGCCACGGTCGACAACTGGCAAACCAGCGCGTGGACCCGCCGCGTCGCCGGCATCGGCAATTTGCCCCTGCTGGAGGGGGATGAGCATTTTGATTAAAACGAAGGAACATCCGATGGCGAGCGTCGAGGCGTAAGCCCGACGTGGCTGGGTTCCACGTCGGGCTTACGCCTCGACGCTCGCCATTGCATTTTCATCATTCTCCGATCGCCTGCGATGGCTCCTCGCTCTGCTGCCGCGTCTCTCCCTCGACATTCGGGCTGCGTTGGGGTCGTTGCCGGGGGCGGCGTTGGTGTCCTTGGTCGCCAGCACAACCCGGTCTCGGTGGCCCTCCATGAACTCGCCCAGAAGCTGTTCGCTGGTGCCGTTGGTGTAGACGTTGGCGGTGTCGATGAAGTTGCCGCCCGCCTCCTGAAAAGCATCGTACACCTTTCGGCTCTCTTCTTTCGAGGCGCCCCAGCCCCAATCCTCGCCGAAAGTCATCGTCCCCAGGCACAGCTCCGAAACTCGAAGACCGCTGTTGCCTAACAGTTTGTAGCGCATGGTGATTTCTCCTTGATATGGTCGTTTTCCTTTCTAAGCTCGCGCGCCCATTATATTAGTCTGCCGTCGGCTTCTTGCTCTTGCCATACCACCGCTCAGCGATCCTGTCGAGTTCGATCATGACTCCGTCCAACTCCAGAACCCGTTTGGTGATGGCGTAGGTCACCTGCGGCGGGATGGTCGGCTCGTAGTGCCGTGTCACCCACCCCTCTGCTTCGAGCATGCGCAGCCGCTCGGTCAGCGTCTTGGTCGAGATCGCCCCGAGGCGCCGCCTGAGTTCGCCGAAGCGCTTTGGGCCTTCCATGTGCAACCGATGGAGAAGGAGCAGAGTCCACGGGCTCGACAAGATCCCCAGCAGCTTCGCGAGGGGCTGATGAGTACTGTTGCTTTCGGTAGTCTTACGGCGCGCCATACTTTCCTTATGCAAAGTAACTTCACACTTGGAACCTACTTTACCTTAGAAAGTGCAAAGTGTAAACTTCAAAAAGATGCCGCCGGGCGCCAGCCAACAATGGGTGCCCGGACTCGCGGTCCGCAAACGCCAAGGAGATTGTATGATGCAGACCAAGCAACAAGCGCGTGAGACAGCCGAGTTCGCCGACAAACGCATTCTCGTCACGGGCGGCACAAAGGGGATCGGCGCGGCTGTCGTGAAGCGCCTCACTTCTGGAGGGGCGACAGTCCTTACCACCGCCCGGTCTGTCCCAACGGGCGGCGCCTCCGACCATTTCATCCAGGCGGATGTCAGCACCCGCGAGGGGGTGGACAGGGTGATCCAGGCCACTCTTGACCGCCTCGGCGGGCTCGACATCCTGATTAACTCCGTCGGCGGCTCATCCGCTCCGGGAGGGGGCGCGCTCGCGCTGACCGACGACCTCTGGCAACAGACGTTCGATTTGAACCTCTTCTCGGCCGTCCGCCTGGACCGAGGCTTCCTGCCATCGATGCTCAAGCAAGGCCACGGGGTGATCATTCACGTCTCGTCGATCCAACGGACGCTTCCACTCTTCGAAGCCACGCTTGCATACGCCGCCGCGAAAGCCGCTCTCACCAACTACAGCAAGGGACTCTCGAAGGAGATGAGCCCGCGCGGGATCCGTGTGAATTCCGTCGCTCCCGGATACACCGAGACCGAAGCCGCCGTGGCGCTCGTCGAGCGGTTGGCGGCCGAGGCGGGCACGGACGCGACTGCCGCGCGAGCGGGGTTGATGCATTCGCTCGGCGGGATTCCATTGGGCCGTCCCGCCCGTCCCGACGAAGTCGCGGAACTCATCGCATTCCTGGCGTCCGACCGCGCGTCGGCCATCACCGGGAGCGAGTACGTCATCGACGGCGGAACGATTCCGACGGTGTGAGGGTTCGAATTTCTCTGTTCACCACTCTCAACGAACAGAAAGCGAGGTACAGCCATGACCATCCAGTTGCCTCCAACCGTGGCCGCCTACGTCCGGTCGATCAATGACCACAATCGCGCCGGTTTCAATGCCCTCTTCGCCGAGAACGCCGTTGTCAACGACATCGGCCGCGAGTTCCGCGGCCCCGCCGCGATCAAGGACTGGAGCGACCGCGAGATCTTCGATGCCATGGTGACCCTCGAAGTCATCGACGTTGCCGACAAGGGCGGCGAGACGATTGTGACGACCAAAGTCGACGGCAACTTCGATAGAACCGGGCTTCCCGATCCCGTCATCATCAACCACCACATTACGGCCAAGGGCGGCAAGATCGTCGGCTTGACGTGCCGGCTGGCAGGCGGATGACCGCAGCGACCATCTTAATTAAGGCCGACGCATGATATCCGCCGATTGCCCCGGCCACCCTGCCATGTGGTTGGCAAGGATCTGCTCGATGACCTTGCGATAGCGGCTCACGAGGCGCCGGCTGCTCAGGTCAATCATTGTAGTGCCTCGCCGGAGGACATGCTCCGGCTGCGCAGGCAGTGCCGGAGATAGGCCCGGAATTTGGGATTATGTTCCAGCAATCGGTTGATCAAGTCGTCGTCCTGTTCTAGAGGCGCCATCTGAAACGCAGGTATGCCTTTGACCGTGACGATGACGGGTTGGCGGTGACAAAGGCGGCTGTAATAGCTAAGCCGCGCGTTGGCTTCACTCAGTCGGATTACTTTCATGATGTGCAGTGAACTCCTCGCCCAAGACCAGTAACCGATTTCCGATCTTCTCGCGAACGAACAGGACAGTTACTACTTAGTCAACCGTGCGCGGTGAGCCACCGCTATCTACCCGCGCGCACTTTGACTTTGACCGGCGCTGCCTCGAAGTCCACCCACCCAAATCCGTCTTCATCTGCCTCTACTCCCAGTGGCGGTGGCGATACCTTGAGCCTGGCTGACGCGTGGATGGTGTATTCTCCCGGTAGGAGCCAGTACGGTTTGTTTGCGAATGTCAAGAGTTGAGTCACCGGAAACGAAAAGCTCTCACCTGGGACGAGGCTGACGGTCTTGATGTGAACGTCGGGAACGCCGGTTTGTGGACACCAAGAATAATTGAATGCGCCCTCCCCAAGCAGGTACACACCATACAACTCTTCCTTGTCCCACACGCGAACGGAAACTGGCAGACCACCGGTGTTGCGTATCCGAAAACTGAGATCCACCTCGGGCGGTGACCTGTCGGGCCATGCAAGACTGGTAAACTGTTCGGCCGTTTTGCCACCCAGGTCAAGGTCATAGGTGTCCGTGTTGGCCACCAGCTCGGCCTTAAGCGTCGATCCTAATTCGGTTACGACCACGGGTTCCATGCCGATTTCGGCACGCGCGGCAAGTGCGGACCATCGCTGGACCAATACAGACTTACCATCACTCCAGGCCACTCGCTTTCCGTCGGGCGACAATGCAAGCGCCCGCCCGTAGCCGGTCCGGGGTCGGAGACCGCCGCGCGACTCACCGGTTACGCTGTCCACGATCTGTAAACTCCCCTCACTAGCCACCACGAGCGTCCGGTTGGGTGCGAAGCACAAGCTCATCGCCTCCGGGGACTCCATCCGGCTCACGGTACGGCCGGATTGCGTATCCTTGATACAGATCGCATAGCGGTCGCTCATCGCCACGCGCGTTCCGCCTGCATCAAACGCAAGCCCGTCTACGTAGATATAGCCGTCGGGTTCAACATCTTGATCGAGCCTTACAACCCTTCCCGTCTCCGTTTGCCAGCGATGAACGACTCCGCCTTGCGTTACCGTAACCAACGTCTTGCCGTCATCTGCAAAGCACACGGCCACGCCGCCGGGGAATTGCACCCGTTCACTTCCAGTATCCGTTTCCCAGACGTGGACGGTGCCATCTGGATTAGCCACGGCCAGAGCGCTTCCGTCGGCGGAAAACGAGGGGCGGAGGTGCGTTCCGTAAACTTGCGAGCCGCAACCTGCATTTTTGTACTCTCCAGTGAAAACGATCCGGACCTTACCAAGCTGTTTCTCGGGCGTGATCTGCCAAAGATAGACCAGCAGCTTCTGCGACCTGCCTAACTCGCGCGGACCGGCATGAACGGATGCCAACATCGTTCCGTCGGGCGAAAACGCCAGCGATTGGCAACCGCCCTCTGTCGCATCCTTATCGGCCTCGCAAATCTTCTCCCCCGTCGACGCGTCCCAAAGTTGAATTGGACTGGAGTAGCAGGCCGCAAGCGTCTTGCCGTCGGGCGCGAAAACAAGAAGGTCCGCCTTCGCGTCAAATCCGACTTCGCGAACTTCCTCCATTTCAGAGGAGGATTGCTCCGCACCCCGCTTGCTGACGCCGCAACCAATGAAAATGGTAGTCACGCAGAGAATCAACAACAGAGAGGCAAGGTGCTTGAGTTTGGACATCGGATCCTCCGTAACCTCAACTCGGCAAACCGGCCGATTGGCGTTTCCCGACGTCGAAGAACAGTCCTTTTGAGAAAACGTGACTTCGCGGCTTCCAGTATACCCATTTCGGGCTATTTGGAAATCGGCAAGTAGCGTGGCCAGCCAAGCGGACAGGGGTCATCGCGCCAAGTGAGGGGGTCATCGGGCCAATGTCAATGAACGTCAATTGTGCCCGGTGGAGCTGTATTCGTCATTTTCCGCGTCAATCAGCGAATATACAGAGGAGGTCATTGGGCCAAGCTAGGGGGGTCATTGGGCCAAGCACGCGGGGTCATTGGACCAAGCAAGGGGGGTCATTGGGCCAACGTCAATGAGCGTCAATCCTGTCCAATGGTGACGCTTTGGACCTTATTCACGTCAATCGACCCGGAGGAGGCGGGGTCATCGGACCAAGCAACGAGGGGGAGCCCCCGTCAGTTGGTCCAATGGGTCGGGAGGGCCTCAGTTTACGCCAGCAGCTTCTTCACCACCTCCCCATGCACATCGGTCAGCCGGAAATCGCGCCCCTGGAACCGGAACGTGAGCTTGGTGTGATCGAATCCGAGCAAATGCAGAATCGTCGCCTGCAAGTCATGGACATGCACCCGATCCTCGACCGCCGCGTAGCCGAGTTCATCCGTCGCCCCGAGACTGAGCCCCGCCTTGACGCCGCCGCCCGCCAGCCACATGGTGTACGCCTCGATGTGATGATTGCGCCCGACGCTGTCGCGCACCTCCCCCATCGGCGTCCGCCCAAATTCCCCGCCCCAGACCACCAGCGTCGAATCAAGCAGCCCGCGCTGCTTCAAGTCCTTCACCAGCGCCGCGCACGCTTGATCCACGTCCTTGCACACCTTGTCCAGCCCGGTCGTCAGGTTCACTTCTCCGGAGCCGTGGTGATCCCAGTCCGTGTGATAAAGCTGCACGAACCGCACGCCGCGCTCCACCAACCGCCGCGCCAACAAACAGTTGTTCGCGAACGACGGCTTCCCCTGCTCCGCTCCGTACATGTCCAGCGTCTTCTTGTCTTCCTTTGCCAGGTCGATCAACTCCGGCGCGCTCGTCTGCATCCGGTACGCCATCTCGTACGATGCGATCCGCGTCGCAATCTCCGGATCGCCCGTGTCCGCCAAATGTTCCGCGTTCAAATCCTTGACCGCGTCGAGCACCTGGCGCTGCCGATCTTCCGACACCCCCGCCGGCCGGTTCAGGTTCAGGATCGGCTCGCCCGACGTGCGGAACGGCACGCCTTGATACGTCGTCGGCAAAAACCCGCTGCCCCAGTTCGGCGCACCGCCGCGTGGCCCGCGCGGCCCCGATTGCAACACCACGAACCCCGGCAGGTCCTTCGACTCGCTGCCGATGCCGTACGTCACCCACGCCCCCATGCTCGGCCGGCCGAACTGCGGCGACCCCGTGTTCACAAAGATCTTCGCCGGCGCGTGGTTGAACACATTGGTTTGCATCGAGCGGATGATGGCGAGATCGTCCACAATTCCCGCGATGTGCGGCAAACAATCGGAGACGTACGTGCCGCACTCCCCGTGCTTGTCGAACTTCCGTCGCGTGGCGAGAACCTTCGGCGTTTCCTTCGTGAACGAATCCATGAAGGCGAAGCGTTTACCCTTGATGACCTCGTCCGGCACCGGTTTGCCGTGCAGCTCCGCCAGCTTCGGCTTGTGATCGAACAGCTCGAGTTGGCTCGGCCCGCCCGCCATGAAGAGAAAAATGACGCTCTTCGCCTTCCCCGGGAAGTGCGGTTTCTTCGGCGCCAACGGATTGACCAGGTCCGCTTCCTTCGCCGCCCGCCCCTCGTTGAGCAAAGAGGTCAGGGCGAGTGTGCCGAGGCCGACGCCGCACTGCTTGAAAAAGTGCCGGCGCGTTTGCATCAGCAGAGGATTTTCGAGTGACACGTTTGCTATTCCCTCGTGATGAACTCGTCCAAGTTGAGCAACACCCGTCCCACCGTCGTCCATGCGTCTCTCCGCTCACAATCACCTTGGCGATCCAACACCTTGCGCAACGTCTGCCGTTCCCGCTCGGTGGGCTCGCGCGCAACGCACAGCCGAAACGCCCACACCAGCCGCGCGTCGTCCGATGCACACTTCACCGTCAGAACCTGATCCGCCAATCCCCGCGCGAACTCCATGTAGGCTTCATCGTTAAGCAGCGTCAACGCCTGAAGCGGCGTATTCGAGCGGTTGCGCCGCGTGCAGGTCGTCGTCGATTCCGGCGCGTCGAACACCGTCAACCCAGGATGCGGCGCCGACCGCCAGAAATGCGTGTACATGCCGCGCCGATACCGGTCGGGCCCTGTTACCGCTTTCCAGTTGCGGTCGATCTGCGTGAAGCTGTACACACCCGCCGGCTGCGGCGGGAACACGCTCGGCCCGCCGACCTTGCGCGTCAGCAAACCGCTCGCCGTCAGCGCCGCGTCCCTCACCACCTCCGCTTCCAGGCGGATGCGGTTTTGCCGCGCCAACAGCCGGTTGCGCGGATCAACCGACGCCAGCTCCGGACGGATGCGCGACGCCTGGCGGTACGTCGCCGAGGTTACAATCATCCGGTGCATCGCCTTCATGCTCCAACCGCGGGCAATAAACTCCGTCGCCAGCCAGTCAAGCATCTCCGGGTGCGACGGCGGTGTCCCTTGCACGCCGAAATCGTTCTCCGTCTCCACCAGCCCAAGCCCAAAGTAATGCTGCCAGAAGCGATTCATCGTCACCCGCGCCGTCAGCGGGTTCTTCGCATCGACGAGCCACTTCGCCAAGTCGAGCCGGTTCGGCGTCTCCTTGTTGGAAAGCCCATGCATAACAGACGGGACGTCGGCACCCACCTCGGCGCCCTTGCGCAGAAAGTCGCCGGCCAGATGAATGTGCGTCGTTCGCGGCGTCTTGCACTCTTGCAGCACCAACGTCGTCGTGATCGCCGGCAGTTGCTTTCGCCGATCGGCAATGCGGTTTTCCAGCGCATGCCGCTCAGTCAACACGCATAGCTGCCCGAGTTGATGGAGATCGCTCGGATCACCTAGGGTGGCGGCAACATGTGTTACCTGCTCTGCCTTGCGAAACGCGGCGGTCAAAGTTTGCTGCTGAACAGCGTCGCGACTGTTCGGCGCGAGCAGGAGGATATCCTGAATGCTCGTGGGCAGCATCGCCTTCGCGTCGGTCGTCAATTTGCCTTCCCACTCGGCCACACGCTCCGGCGTCCACGGATCGAGTTCACGCAGCTTCTTTTCCAGTGCGTCAATCTTCGCGCGGACCTCTTTCCGCTGAATGATCTGCTTCTGCGTCGGCAGTTCCAGCGTCGGCTCATCACAGTTGTTGAAAAACGCGAAGAGCTGGTAATACTCGCGCTGCGACACTGGGTCGAATTTGTGGTCATGGCACTGGGCGCAACCGACCGTCAGACCCAGGAACACCGACCCCGTCGTGTTGACGCGATCGACCACGTTTTCGACGCGGAACTGCTCCTCGTCGATGCCGCCTTCTTGGTTGAGCAGCGTGTTGCGATGAAACCCCGTGGCGATCCGCTGCTCCAACGTTGCCTTCGGCACCAAATCGCCCGCCAGTTGCTCAATGGTGAACTGGTCGAACGGCAAGTCGCGGTTGAGTGCGTCGATCACCCAATCGCGGTAGCGCCAGATGGAGCGTGGCGCGTCGATGTTGAACCCATTCGAGTCGGCGTAGCGCGCCAAATCGAGCCAGTGTCTGCCCCATCGCTCTCCGTAATGCGGCGACGCCAGCAGCCGCTCCACCAACCGTTCGTACGCCTCTGCGCCCTGATCGGCAACAAATTCATCCACCTCCCGTGGCGACGGCGGCAAGCCCGTAAGGTCAAGGCTCACCCTGCGAATCAGCGTCACGCGATCCGCCTCAGCCGAAGGCGCGATTTGCTCCTTCTCCAGCCGCGCGAGGATGAATCGATCGATGGGATTGCGCACCCAGTCCTCGGCCTTGACGCCCGGGGGTTCAGGTCGGATCGGGGCGCGAAACGCCCAGTGCTTACGCGGATCGGCTTTGGGCCTGCTCGCTTCCTCGCTCGAAGGCGCCGGAGCGCCGGCGTCGATCCAGGCACGCAGCAGGGCGACTTCCTTCTCGCTCAGCCGATCACCCGTCGGCGGCATCGGCTTGATGCCCTTCGCGCCCGTGACGGCTCGAATGAGCCGGCTGTCGTCGCCCTTCTTCGGCGATACTGCAAGTCCCGAATTCCCGCCGCGTAGCGCCGCCGCTGCCGTGTCCAAACGCAGACCGGACTTCTGCTTGTCCGGGCCGTGACATTCGACACACCGCCGCGCCAGCAGCGGCTTGATGTCGCGGTTGTAATCCACCGCATCCGCCGCGCAAGCAATGCCGGGAACTAGAAAGGTGCAACACACCACGAGGGAAGTTCTCATGCCTTCACTCGACGTTGACAATTGGGTAAGACGAATCGCCGTGGCCGGTCCAATGATGATTGCAGGCGGGCGGGCATTCTTCTAACCATACCCGATTCCCCACGCCCGGCAAGAAAAAAGCATTATTGGCGAGCCGGGAGCGTCAGCGACCGGAGGCTTGGAGCGTCCGCAACCGGAGGCTTCCCTGCTACAATGTCTTGTCGATCCTAGGAGTGAATCCATGCGCTACCTCGTCACCGCCCGCGTCAAACCCGGCCGCGAAGCCGAACTGCTGCAAGCGCTTGAAACCGGCACGCTCGGCGACGGCTCCGTGGCCGGCGACGAATACCTGCGCAACATGGAGACCGCCCGCCTGCGCGACGACGGCTCGATCCGCTGGGTGGAAGTCTGCTTCTGCCGTCTCCCGCTGGAAGAAGAACGCCCCTATTGGGAGGAGTTCTTCGAATTGGTGAAAGTGCAAGATGCCCACGCTCGCCACCGTTGCCGCGACCTGAGCGGGACGGAACCGTGGGCGTGCTGCGAATGCGATTGCACCGACCGCCTCGAAGCCCGCTTGGCGACGGCCGGCCGGCCCTTTGTTGCAATCCTACGTGCGGCCGTTGCCGAAAATGCCATCACATCGGGTGGACTTCCGTAAAAAATCGGCTACTCTGAAGCGATCTTTCGCGACTCCGAGCTGCGTCTCGGCGTAGGACCGTGCACACTCTTACGCACCAAGGAGAACCCATGAATCGACGTGATTTCCACAAGTTAACCGCGGCCGCCCTCGGCGGCGTCATGGCCGGCTCGAACCTCCTCCGCGCCGACGACAAAAAAGACGACAAGACCAAACCGAAGGACAAGAAGATCAACGCCTTCCTTCAAGAACCGAACGTCTGCCGCGGCCTGAACACTTGCAAGGGGAAAGGCAAGGGCGGCAAGAACGAGTGCGCCGGCCAGAGCGCTTGCGCGACGGCCGAGAAGCACACCTGCAAGGGCGACAACGCCTGCGTCGGCCTGGGCGGCTGCGGCGAGCACCCCGGTGAAAACGCCTGCAAGGAAAAGGGCGAATGCGCCGTTCCCCTCGACAAGGATGCCTGGAAGAAGGCGCGCAAACGCTTCGAGGAAATCATGACCAAGGAAAAGAAGAAATTCGGCGACGCGCCGAAGCCAGAAAAGGACAAGTAAGCGTTTCGCTCTAACTTCCGAAGTCTCCAAAGACTTCGGAAGTTTCTTGGGAGCATTCATGACTCTGCCCCGTCTCGGACACCCCAATCTCGGCCTGGGCGTCGGCCTGCGCACCGTGCATTTCACGCACATCCTCAACGAGCAGCCCGAGGTTGATTGGTTCGAGATCATCTCCGAAAACTTCATGGACTCCCAGGGTCGCCCACGCCACGTCCTCGAGCAGATCGCCGAGCGCTACCGCGTCGTCATGCACGGTGTCTCGCTCTCCATCGGCAGCACCGACCCCCTCGACTTCGAGTATCTGACCAAACTGAAACGCCTCGCCCGTCACGTCAACGCGCTCTGGGTCTCCGACCACCTGTGCTGGACCGGCGTCGCCGGGCTGAACGCCCACGACTTGCTGCCCATCCCTCTCAACGAAGCCACGCTCGCCCACGTTGCCACTCGCATCCGCACCGTCCAGGACTTTCTGGAACGGCCCCTCGTCCTTGAGAACCCCAGCACCTACGTCGGCTTTGCCGGCTCAACAATGACCGAATGGGAATTCCTCACCCGCATGACCCAAGCCACCGGCTGCGGTCTGCTGCTCGACGTGAACAACGTCTATGTCTCCAGCGTCAACCACGACTTCGACCCCGTCGAATACATCCGCAACGTCCCGCACCGGCGCGTCGTCCAGTTCCATCTCGCCGGACACACCGACTGCGGCACGCACCGCATCGACACGCACGACAACCACGTGATCGACCCGGTCTGGGAACTCTACCGCCTCGCCCACGAACTCACCGGCGGCGCGTCCACATTGCTGGAATGGGACGCGCGCATCCCGGAGTTTCCGGTTGTCCACGCGGAAGTCCTCAAAGCGCGTCAATACATGACAAATTGCCTGCCGCCAACCCGGCCCGTTTCGACGTTAGCGCCGGCTGTGGACGGTCCCCCGTCGATCCCGCACCCCTTGTCCTTCATCATCCCCGACGTGGCATGAGCGACGCGCAACCGGACCTCGACGTGATTCAGCGCTGGATGCAGTCGGTCATCATGCACCCCGACGGCGTCGCCCAGGGCGTCGCATCCCACGCGGCCCGCCAGGAAATCGACGTGAATCCGCAAGACGTGGACAAGTTCCTCACCCGCTCGAAGACGCTCACCGCCCTGGAACGCCTGCAAATCTACGGCTCCGCGTACTATGCCCGTCTCCTCGAATGTCTGCGCGAGGAATTCCCGGTCCTGGTCCACGCCCTCGGCGAGCAAACGTTCGACGCCTTCGCCTTCGCCTATCTGCACGAGTTCCCTTCGCGTAGCTACACGCTGAACCGGCTCGGCGCGGCCTTCCCGCGCTTTCTTGCCGAAACCCGGCCCGAAGGCGAGGAGGAGACATGGCCGGAATTCCTCATCGATCTGGCCACGCTTGAATGGGCATTCAGTGAGGTGTTCGACGGCCCGGGCGTTGAGGGCGAGCCCCTTTTCGACGCCGCTCAACTCCAGGCGATTCCTTCTGAAAAGTGGACTGAGGCGCGGCTCATCCCCGTTCCATGCCTTCGCTTGCTCACCCTGCGGTTCCCGGCGCACCGGTATTTCTCCGCCGTCCGCCGCAAGGAAGAAGTCGACCCGCCGGAACTGGCCGAAACGTTCCTCGCAATCACGCGCCGCGAGTACGTGGTGCGCCACTATCCGCTGGAACGGACCGCGTTCGCGTTGTTGCAACAGATTCTCGCCGGCCGAAGAATTGGCCAAGCGATCAGCGCCGTCGCCGAGTCGGCCGAAATGGACCTCGAACTCCTGGCGCTCAGGCTTCAAGAGTGGTTTCGAAACTGGACTGCCGAGGGATTTTTCCGCGCAGTTGAGTATTGAACGCGTGAATTAAGCGATCTCCAACACCGGCACTTCCGCCAAAATATCTTTCACCACGTCCGCAATGCGCCGCCCTTCCACCTCCGCCTCCGGTCGCAAAATCAAGCGATGTCCCAACACACCCAGCGCGATCGCCTGGACGTCCTCATGCGTGAAATAATGCCGGCCATCCAGCAGCGCGCGAGCGCGCGCGCACCGCAGCAAACACAACGCCGCGCGCGGACTGGCCCCCAACGCCACTTCCGGATGGTTCCGGCTCGCTACCGCCAACTGGATGATGTAGTGCAACAATGATTCGTTGCCGTGAACCAGCGCCAGTTGGCTCTGGAGCTCCAGGATTTGCTCGGCGTTCAAGAGCTGGTCGGCCTCGTCCTCCGGCTGGCTGTGCAGTTTGAGCATCTCCACTTCCCAGTTGTACGGCGGATAACCCATTTCCACCTTCAGGAGGAAGCGATCGAGTTGCGCTTCGGGCAGCCGATACACGCCCTCCTGCTCCACCGGGTTCTGCGTTGCCAGGACCATGAACGGTCGCGGCAACGCTAGCGTCGTTCCCTCGATCGTGACTTGGTTCTCCTGCATCGCTTCCAGCAACGCCGCTTGCGTCTTCGCCGGGGAGCGGTTGACCTCGTCGGCCAGCAGCACCTGGCAGAATACCGGGCCTTTTCTCAGCGAAAAGTCGTTCGTCCTGCGGTCGAAGATATACGTCCCCGTCACGTCGGAGGGGAGCAGGTCCGGCGTAAACTGAAGGCGCTGATAGTTCACGCCCAACACTCGCGCGAACGTCTTGGATAGCGTCGTCTTGGCGACGCCGGGCACACCCTCGAGCAGTACGTGGCCGCTCGCCAACAGCGCGATGAGGAATTGGTGCGTGACCTCCTCCATCCCAACCACGACGCGGCCGATCTGTGCCACAACCCGGTCGCGCAGTCCGCGCATCTGCTCGGCCGTCTTGCGGATCGCGGTCCCGTCGGGGGTGCTGTGCAAACCGACTGTCATAAGCGCTACCTGGCAACGGACGGTTGAGGGGTCGAGGAAAAGCGGATGCGGCCTCGCGCGACCGCGTCTTTCAGATCCGCCACCTTACGTGCGAACTTACGGAACTGCCGCATCGTCACGGGCTGCGGCACGGGCTGATGCGCAAAGCGCCACAATCGTCGCACACGCTGGGCCATGAACCAGCCGCGCAGCCCGCGGAGCTTCACCTGAAACGGCGGCAGGCGCACTCGGCCCGTCGTGGGAGACGCCAGCGCGCCGCCCAGCGCGCTCTCGAAGAACTGGCGCGCGAGCACCCGGGCCGGCTCCCACAGATTGTTCCCGCTAACCAGCGATTGGTGCCGCAGTTCAATGGCGCCGGCGTTCGGCTTGCCGCGCCTGACGGCAATCGCCAAAAGCGGCGCGGCCGTCTCCAGGCGGTGCCGGCCGCGGCGCGAACGCGAGAATCCATAGTAGACGACGAGAACCGTCAGGAGAATGAGGAGCAAACGCATCAACCGTGGCAACGGTACCTTGTCCACCAGGAACTTATTGAACACGTCCTCCTGCTCCAGATCGCTGAGCAGTCGGTCGCCAACGCCGATCAGTGCGTCTAGCGACGGCTTCGGTATCTCCGGCGGAATGGGCAGCGCTTGCAACTGTTCCGCCTTCACGCCGCTCTTGGGAACGCCGTCTTCAACAAAGAGGATTCGTTCCCGCTTGCCCGATTCAGTCAACCATTTCGCGACGCGCAACGCGAAACGCGCGTTCCCGTTGTCGGTTTTTTGCATCATTAAGTTGATGAAGACGCTGTGGTCGGCCAGCACGAGCAGCCGGCCACCGCCACGGCTAACTGGGCCCCCGACCGCAAACGGCATTTGGCGGGGAAATCGTTCGACCGGCTCCCATTTGTTGTTCACTCGAAAGCAGTCGCCCGGCAGGTTCGCAAGCACCGGAACCCCAAAGAAATCGGGGGCTAGGTAACTGGTCACGTTCGTCGCGATCCGATTCTGATCCCCGACCGCTTCCGCATCAATCGGACCGCCGAAAAGGCCGGTAGAATCGTTGGGTGTCGATTCGATGAACGGGCAGGCCTTAGTACCTCGGTAGATCTTCGCGGGATTGTTGCACGCAACGATCTCACCCGTGATCCGGATGCTGTATGACTGCAACGGCGTGTTCCATGCTCGACGATCGGTTGCGAACAGCAGGGCGCCGCCCATACGGAGGAAACGATCGAGGCCTCCGGGAATTCTCTCCAACCCACTCGGGTCGCCGAGAACGACGATCACGCAGTGCTGGGGATCGTCATTTTTGGTGAGAGAGTCCACGAATTTCAGATGGCTCGCATGTTGCAAAATGAGTCGAAAGACGTGTGTGTGCTTGATGTATTCCGCGGGCGGCTCTTCCTCCGCGTGAACGCACGAACCCGCGCAAAGAAGAACTACGACCGCCAGCCACGGCCCCAGCGAAGCGAGACGTGAAATCCCTACGCGACGGTTCATGCGCCCGCGACTCCCGCCAGAAGACAGAGGTCGCGCCGGGCGGCTTCCAGTTCTCGATCCGGCAGTTCATCTGCCGAGGGCGCATACCGGGCGTGCTCGTAAGCCGTCGCCAGCCGCGCCGCCGCTTCGCCGCTCTCCGTGTGCGCGCTTTTCTCACCACCCAGACGGTCACCGATCTGGCGATGGTTCCAATTCCGCGCCGCTTTGCCCAACCGCAGAAGCGACAGATACTCGAACGCCCGTACCAACTCTTCCCGCGTCCGCACCAGCGCCGGCTGCACCGGCCACGGACCGAGCCGCCAGCGGCCGAGCAGCGTGTCGGTATCGCTTTCCATGAACCACCCGCGCAACTTCCACGCGAAAAACGCCAACACGGCCGCGAGGATCACACCCAAGATAATTGCCGCTCCCACCCCGCCGCGGCCTTCCGACACGCCGGCGAAGTTGGGAATGGCCGGCGCGCTCTTGATCTCTAAGTTCGGCCCCGACACCGACGGCATCTTGGGATTCATCCAATCGCCGTCCATCTTCGGCAACCAGCCCTCCAGCTTATTGAAGCCCACCTTCTCGCCGAACTGGCCCCAGTCGAAATCGTCTTCCATTTCGTTCTGGTTCTTCAGCCATTCCGGCCCGTCCTCGCCTCCGGTCAGGGAGTCGAGCGCGTTGTCGACCGCCTTCGATCCCTTGAATTTCTCCAGCAGGTCGGCCGTGCCCTCATACCATTTCTTGGCCTCTTTCTCATCGGCGCTCGGCTGGGACGGCGGGGAAGGATTCGCATCGGGCGGTTGCCCCGGAGGCTGCGGCGTTACGGTGCCGGGGTTTAGTTTCTCCGTCTTCCTGTTGTCCGGCGGTCTTTGGTCGCCTGGATTGATGTCGGGTGGTACTTGGTCACCCTTCGGCGGGTGTTCAAGTTGGTATTTTTCATACCACTTCTTAAGTTTCTCGGCGTCCTCCGCTTTGAAGTTTCCTCCCGCGGCATTCGGATCCTTGGCGTATTTCTCCGCAAGCTTCTTGAGAAGCTCCTGAGTATTCTGGTCGTTCAGATCCACCTTCGGGGGCTTGCCGTCCTTTCCCTCCAGTGCTTTGTTGAGCTTCTCTTTCAGTTCGTTGTCGAGCCCGAACTTCTCTGGGTCCTTGGCTGCATTCTTCAGAAGCTCCTCGAGACCGACCTGGTCCCCCATCAGCTCAAGTTGGTTTCTAAAGTCTTCGAGAGACAGTTCCGGACTTCCCGGCAGGGACGGAAGCTGAATGTGCGACGGCCGTTCTTTCGGCATATTCACGGTCTGCGCACGTGCGGAAGAAATGACCGGCAGGCCGGCGGCTAGGACGATGCTCAACCAAATTGGAAGGCGTAATTTCATGGGCATGGTCTGAAACCGTCCAATGTTAACCCGGCAGGGACGTTCGCGCCGTTGTCTTGCAGTTTAAGGCCGATGCCCATCAATTACAAGCACCGCGCCACTCAAGTGGCGACCCGGCACCGCCGGGAGCGGCAGCAACCGGAGGCCCGCAGCGTCAGCGACCGGAGGACGCTGGCGTCGCCTTGACTCGCGGACTATCATGACCCCATCGCCTCGCCCGCGGCCTGTTTCCCTCTATCTTTCCAAGGAGGTAGCATGCAACTCGTTCCCCCCCTGGCCGACGCCCAGGCCTCCGACCCCGCCAAGAAGCTTTTCCAATCCCTCCAAGCCAAACTGGGCATGGTGCCCAACATCTTCCGCACCATGGGGCACGCTCCGGAAGTCCTCGAAGGCACGCTCGGCCTCAATAAGGCCATCCAGACTTCGTTGGATCCAAAGCTGCGCGAATTGGCATACCTCAAGACCACGCAGTTGAACAACTGCCATTACTGAATGCACTATCACCGAGCCCTCGGTCTGAAGGCCGGTTTGACCGATTCCCAAATCAAAGACCTGGAGCGTTTCGAATCCAGCAGCGCGTACAACGATCTGGAAAAATCCGTGCTGCGCTTCGCCGAGCAGTGGACGCGCCAAGGCAAGGCCGACGCCGAATTAGTGCAACAGCTCGCCAAGAGCCTGTCGCCGGCCCAGCTGATCATCCTGGCCGCGACCATTGGCCTCGCGAACTGGACCAACCGCTTCAACGAGACGTTTGGAATTGAACTGCCTTGAAGTGACTTTGCCGTTGAGGCGCCGGGTTGGAGTCCCGGCTTCAGAGGGACCAGGCCGGCTGAAGCCGGGACTCCAACCCGGCAATGGAGGATCTGAGTAACGCTGGACAATTCGGATCGGTTATCAAACGCGATTGATCTTTTCCCGCTGGGCGTGTTCGCGGATGATTTGCAGGTTGTCGTAAAGCCGTTCCGTCATTTCGTCGAGTTCCGTGGTGGCCTGCTCCAGCTTGGCCAGGGCGTTCATGACGGCGAACAGCGTTGGATAGTGGCTCTTGCGCCGAACGGGGCGATTGAGATCACGGAAATCGGTCACGCGCGGCACGAAACTGCCGTTGATCTGCTCGATGAGATCGCGCGAACATTTTTCGGAATGCGTCAACAGTTGCCGCAAAGTCATGCGACGAAGGGGTTTCTCAGTCAACATCGCGCCTCCTTCGACTCTGAAAGAGCTACCGGGAACCACGTTCGGGTGCGGCTCTTCGTGAGAACGATCCCGGCGGGGCATGGCGAATTTGCGGCGTCGTGCCAGGAACGGCAAAGGGCATTCGGTGTGGCAGGGCGGGCGAACGAGTCCAGCGCAGGACATTTCCTATAATCGTGTATACTTCACTTTTGGGATGAGTGTCAAGCATTCTCACCCAGACTTAAATGACGACCGTGGGGATAATTTCCAACAGGGCCGTAGTATGCGAATTCTCCTCGTCGCCGACATTCACGGCAACTGGCCCGCCTTGCAGGCTGTCACCGAGCCCTACGACCTTTGCCTTTGCCTGGGCGATCTTGTCGATTACGCCCTCGATCCAAAGCCCTGTATTGACTGGGTTCAGCGCAATGCCTCCCACACCGTGCGCGGCAATCATGATCACGGTATGGCCCAAAACGTCACCCTCTCCGCCAAGAACGGCTTCAAATACCTCAGCGGTGTCACGCGAGCGCTGGCCCGGCCGACGCTTAGTGACGCGGAACTGCGCTTCCTTGGCCGGTTGCCCCTATCGCGCATGCTCACCATTGACAACACGCGCTTCCTTTTGGTTCACGCCACACCGCGTGATCCGCTCGACGAATACGCGGCCGCCGACCAGGAGTTTTGGCGTCGCCGCTTGGTCAATGTCGAAGCCGATGTCGTCTGCGTCGGCCACACCCATCAACCCTACGTCCTCGAAGTCGGTGACAAGCTTGTCATCAATCCCGGAAGCGTCGGCCAGCCGCGCGACGGTGACCCCCGCGCTTCCTATGCCTTGATCGAAGACTACAAGGTGGAACTCAAACGCATCGAATACCCCGTGGAGGACACCGTGCAATCGGTCCTGGAGAGCGCCCTGCCGGAACGTGCCAAGGACTTGCTCGCCGAGGTGTTCCGCACGGGAAAGTCGCGTAATGGCAACAACAAGGACGACAGAGGTCAGACCTCGGAAGTCAGAAACGACAAGTCCGATAACGGCAACCCGCCGCGAACAGGCGCCCTTGCATTCTAATTCGCTCGCGCGTCCAGCATTTTGCAGGCATGGAACTTCCATTATGAGTGAGACACACCCCAGCCTTCCGTCCAATTCCGCTGCGGTTGAGGAAGTCGAACTCCAGGGCCACATCCTGGATTCGCTCCTCCTGCCCAAGGTGCTGGATGAGATTCTCACTCGCGGCGGCTCCTACGAAATGCGAGACATCCGCATCGGCCAGAAGCAGACCGATCCGAGCTTCGCGCGCATTCAGATTCGCGCCCCTTCCCCGGCCCTGCTGCGGGAAATCCTCGACGCCATTCACGATCACGGCGCCATCCCCACCGCAGCTCAGGACTGTTCCATCGTCCCCGCCGACATGGACGGTGCGTTCCCGGAGAACTTCTACAGCACCACCCATTTCCGCACTCAAGTCCGTCTCCACGGCGAATGGATCGACGTCGAGGACATGGAGATGGACTGCGGCATCCTCATCGACCCGGAAGGCGACGCCGCCCGCTGCCTCCCAATGGCCGACGTCTGCAAGGGGAACCGGATTGTCGTCGGCCGCCAGGGAACGCGCGTCCTCCCGGCGGAAACGGCCCAGCGCAAGCATCTGTTCGAGTTCATGGCCAGCGCCGTTTCCAGCGAAAAGCCCAAGGGCGTGACCGTCCGCGAAATCGCCGCCGCCATGCGCCGCACGAAACAGGCCGGCGAGAAAATCCTCGCCGTCCTCGGCCCCGCGGTCGTGCACACCGGCAGCGTCGAGCACGTCTGCCAGATGATCCGCGGTGGCTTCCTCCAGGTGCTATTCGCAGGTAATGCCCTGGCGACCCACGACATCGAACAGGCGCTCTATGGCACCAGCCTTGGCGTCTGGCTCGACCGCGGCCTTCCCGCCGACGAAGGCCACGAACATCACCTCCGCGCCATCAATACCATCCGCCGCGCCGGCGGCATTAGGCTCGCGGTCGACAAGGGCATCCTCAAGAGCGGCATCATGTTCGAGTGCATTCGGCACAAAATTCCCTACCTCCTTGCCGGCAGCATCCGCGACGACGGTCCGCTTCCCGACGTCATCACCGATACCCTCGATGCCCAGCGCCGCATGCGCGACATGGTCCACGGCGTCGGCTTCAGCCTCATGGTCGCCACCGCCCTGCACGCCATCGCCACCGGCAACCTCCTCCCCGCCTGGGTCAAGGTCGCCTGCGTCGATATCAACCCCGCTACGGTCACCAAATTGACCGACCGCGGCAGTATCCAAACGGTGGGCATCGTCACCGACGCCGAACCGTTCCTGCGGGCACTCGTTGCGGAGCTCGCAGTCGGAACGTGAACGCACGATCCGCATCGGAGGTAATGCAAAATGCAAATTGCAAATTGGAAAGAGTTTAACGTGCTCAGCCTGCGCAAGCGCTGCTTTCATTTTGCAATTTGCATTTTGCAATTTGCATTTTGAAATGCCTTCACGACGCTCCTGGCCTCGTCACGCCTAAGGAGTGGCCAATGCGACACCCACGCATCCTCATGTGCCCGCCGGATTACTACGGCATTGAATACGAAATCAATCCGTGGATGAGCCGTTCACGCGGCAGTACGCCGGAAAAGGCGCACGCCCAGTGGCAAAAGCTCCATGAAACTCTGGTTGACCTCGGCGTTACGGTCGAATTGATGACGCCGCAAAAGGGCCTTCCCGATCTCGTCTTCACCGCCAACGCCGGTCTTGTCTTCAATCAGCGCTTCTTCAGCTCGTCGTTTCGCCATGAAGTCCGCGCCCGCGAGACGCCCCATTTCGACGCCTGGTTCGCCGCCCACGGTTTCGCGGTCGAGCACCTTCCCGCCGGCATGTACTTCGAAGGCGCCGGCGACGCGCTCTTCTGCGGCCCGACGCTCTTCGCCGGCTACCGCATCCGTAGTGATGTACAGGGTCATCAACACTTGGCCAAGCGTCTCGGTCGCCAGGCCTTGCCGCTTGAATTGGTCAATAAGCGTTTCTACCACCTCGACACGTGCTTCTGTCCGCTAGCCCCTGGTGAGGCGCTCTATTACCCGCCCGCATTTGACGCCTACGGCCAAAAAGTCCTGAATGTGCACGTCCCGCGCCTGCTCCCCGTGCGCGACGACGAAGCCCAGCGCTTCGGCTGCAATGCGGTCGTGGTTGGAAAAACGGTGGTCGTCAACACCGGCTGCGAGCAACTGGAGCGCGACCTGCGTTCATCGGGCTATAGTCCCGTCGCGGTGCAACTCGACGAATTCCTCAAAGCCGGCGGCAGCGCCAAGTGTCTCACGCTGCGCCTCGACGGCGAAGAGGCCGCACAATGGGACGCCGACAAATGAGAAAGCCCACCCGCGCCGCCGGGTGGGCCTCTTTGTCATCGCACTTTCACTCTCGTTCGCGTCACCACAACATTTCAAATCGCGGCAACGGCCGGTTCGGACCGCGACGTTCCAACCAGAACGCCAGAAACGCTCCCACCGTGGCGATGAGGTGGAGCACAATGGCGAACGATCGGGCCCGCGTTCTTGTCAAACTCTGGGCGCCGAGTGCCGCGCCCTCCTTAATCTCCACCTTCCTGATCTCGATCTCGTTGTTCTTCGCTCCCGTCAGATCGTCATGGAAAACCTGCTCCGCGTTCTTTTTTGCTTGAGTTTCCAACGGAAAACCGAATAGGTTCTGTAGGCACATGAAGAAGAGGGGGATCAGAGTCAGAGCTCCCACAGCCAGGAAGCGCCACGACCACACGGCCTGGATCGCGGGTGGCATCTTGATCTGCAAGAACGAGACGACGACCACGGCGATGGTCACGAGCATGATCGGCACGAACGTGAGGAGGTAAAAGAACGCGATAACGCTGAATCCCGGAGCGCTCTTGGCTTCATCGAACTGCGCCATTTGGTCAAACGCTGGGTCCTTGG
>Ga0207095_10064_pt1 | contig 32210 bp, 26 predicted proteins | sample Alteio_BWMinHeat_88_FD_153529 | JGI IMG/M metagenome (GOLD analysis project Ga0207095, IMG submission 153529) | Enriched cells from forest soil in Barre Woods Harvard Forest LTER site, Petersham, Massachusetts, United States -... | ecosystem: Environmental > Terrestrial > Soil > Temperate forest >... | reverse complement strand
GCCGCGCGGCCTTGGTGTTCCGCGCGAACAAGACGACGCCCGACACGGGCCGGTCCAGCCTGTGGGGAATGCCGAGGTAGACGTTGCCTGGTTTGTTGTATTTCTCTCTTAGATATGCCTTGGCCATTGCCTCTAATGTTGGGATCCCGGGCGGGACTCCTTGTGTCAGCAACGGGGCGGGCTTTGCGACGGCGAGGCAGTGGTTGTCTTCGTAGAGAACAGCGAGAGATTCCGGCATGGAAACAGGTGGTGAGGTGGTGAGGTGGCGACGTGGTGAAACAGTGGCCTTCCTCACCACCTCGCTACCTCCCACCTGGTTTAGCTGGGGACGACCTCCGGCAGCATGGGAAGTGCGCCGACTTTTTTGATTTCGCCGCGCATGTAATCCACGGCTTTTTGCAGGACGCGATCCTCGAACGGCTTTTTCTCTTTCTTGTCGCCGTCTTTTGGTTCGTCCTTCTTTTCTTCCTTCTTTTCCTCGGACTTGGCTGGGGGGTTCTTGCCGCGCACGACGTCACGGTCGTTGCGGTAGATGAGATACTCGAGACGTTCCTCGTCCTTCATGGGGACCTCGAAACCTTCGTTGGGCTTCACGCCCCATTCGTCGGATTCCTTGCTGTCGGGGAAGCGGTGGATGTTCTTGCCGCTGGGCCGCCAGTAGCTTGCCGTTGTGAGTTTCAAGGCGCTCTTGCCGTGTTCGCCCTCGTCGAGCTTGATCACGTTTTGCACGCTGCCCTTGCCGTAGCTCCGCTCGCCGATGACCACGGCCCGCTTGTGGTCTTGCAGCGCGGCGGAGACAATCTCGCTGGCCGAGGCGCTGAATTTGTTGACCAGCACCACCATCGGGTATTTCTCGGCGGGAACGAGCATCGTGCCGGCTTCATGGGCCTCGTACACCCGCTCCTTGTCGTTGCGGCCCTTGATCGTAACGATCGGACCCTCGGTCAGGAACAGGTCGCTGATCTTCACCGCCTGTTCCAGGAGGCCGCCGGGGTTGTTCCGCAGGTCGAGGATCAGGCCGCGAACGCCGTCCTTTTCGAGTTCCGCAACCGCGTCGTGCAATTCCTGGGCGGCGTTTTCGCTGAACGCGGTCAGGCGGATGTAGCCGATTCTGTTCTCGTTGTCGAGCATGTACTCCCAGGCCTTCGGGTTGCCCGGCTTCCGTTGATCCCCCATGACGCTCTGGACTTTGATCTCGGCGCGGGTGATGGTGACGTCGATGGGCTCCTTGGCGCCTTCGTGCTGAATCGTCAGGGTGATGTCCTTGCCGATGTCGCCGGTGATCAGGTCGACGGCCTCGCCGATCCGCATGCCCTCGGTGCTTTTGCCGTCGATCTTGAGGATGGAGTCGCCCGCCAGCACGCCCTTCTCGTAGGCGGGAGTGCCGACCATGGGGCTGATGACGGTCAATTGCCCGTGGTTCTGCCGATCGGTGCCGAGCTGAATCCCGATGCCGCCGAACGACCCTTTGCTGCTCTTGTCAAATTGTTTGAGGTCGTGGGGGTTGATGTAGGCGGAGTGCGGGTCGAGCCGTTCCAGGCCGCCGTTGATCATGTCCTCGAAAAGCTTGCGTTCCTTGTCCGGAGTCAGTTCCGTGACGTAGTTCTTGCGGACCTGCTCCATCACGTCCACGAGGAGTTTCATGTTGCCGTAATCCCGGCTCTTCTCCTCAGACGGTGCGGTGTACGCGACCGCGAACCCGAGGGCGAAGACTCCGACAACGCCAAGCAGCCAACCGAGGTTCCGAAGTGGCATGGGTAAGTGATCCTTCCGCGCTGAAGCCATGAAAGGGGGCAGGGAAAATGCCGCGCGATCCCGAGCGGGTCGCACCAATCTTCACGATTATACAACGTGCAAGCGGCCGATGCGAGGCGGGAATGGCATCGCTGACCGAGGTGGTGGGGTGGTGAAGTGGTGAAACGGACCCGATTACTACCTCGCCACCTCATCCCTGTCTCTTTTGGACGCCACGCATGCATTTCACTCTTCTCCGCTACATCCGGCACTATTGACGGCATGTTTTTCGCATATTGCCCAGATTACTTTTGACTCCCAACCACCCATTTCCTATCGTGCTGGAAGGATGGGCAAGATTTGCGTGATGTGACAACTTCACAGACCAGCCGGGATTCTCTCCGGGCGATCACCGTGTCATTTGAACCAGCGAGGAGGTGCAACGATGTACAGTGTTGTGTTAGCGACCGTTTTGACCGCGGGTGGGGCTTCGCCGGCGTGGGGCCATCATGGCTGCCACGGCTGCTGCGGCGGCTATAACGCCTTCAGCTTTAGCTGTGGCGGCTGTTGCGGCGGCTACAGTTCTTGCTACGGCTGTGGTGGTGGATACAGTTCTTGCTACGGCTGCTGCGGCGGTTGCACTGGTGGCTGCTACGGCAACAGCACCTACTTTGTGCCGGTTCAGCCCGAGAAGAAGGAAGAGAAAAAGGGCGACAAGAAGAACGAGAAAGAATCCGGCGCCCGCGCCACTCAGGCCACCGTTGTCGTGGAATTGCCCGCCGACGCCACGATGATGATCGACAACTACGTCTCCGATCTCACCTCGGACACGCGTACGTTCGTGACTCCCGACCTGGTTCCGAACAAGGATTACTATTACACCATCAAGGCGGAGGTCATGCGCGACGGGCGCAAGGTGACACAGAGCCAGAAGATTTTCGTTCGCGCGGGCAGGACGACGCGCGTTGAATTCGGCGAGATGGCCGAAGCCGCGGCGCGCCGCTAAACAACAAACTTCCGAAGTCTTTGAGACTTCGGAAGTTTTACCGATGATTATCCATCACAGAGCCTGCCGGTTCCCTTCCGGCAGGCTCTGGTTGTTTTGGCGTTTCTGAGTGGCGTCGCAGTGGGGCCTCGGCCCAGCCTCATACCGGAACCGAGGCCCCGGCCAGCGGACATTTGTCGAGACACGCCCGGACAAGCCCGAACCCATCGGCAGGAACTCGCCGGTTGTCGTCCCAACAATAAATCAATGATTGAGGTTCGCGAACTTGCGCCCCGTGCTTCGCAGGCGCACGCAGGAGAGTTTGATGAAAGCCGTCGTCTTCGAGCGTTTCGGCCCACCGGAGGAAGTCTTGCAGGTGCGCGACGTTCCCGCGCCGCGGGACCCTGGCCCCGGCGAGGTCCGCGTGCGCATGCTCGCCAGCCCCATCAATCCCTCGGACATTCTTTACATCCGCGGCGTGTACGCGAAACCACCATCTATGCCGGCCACGCCCGGCTTTGAGGGCGTCGGAATCGTCGAAGCGATTGGCTCGGGCCTCCTCGCCCGAAGGGTGCGCGGCAGACGTGTCTGCGTGCTTCACGGAGCAACCGGAAATTGGCAGGAACAGGTCGTCGTTCCGGCGCGCCAGGCCATTCCAGTGCCGGCCGACTTGCCGGACGAACAGGCCGCCGCGTTCTTCGTCAATCCCGCCAGCGCCGTGGTGATGATTCAGTACATCCTTCGCGTGCCGGCCGGCGCATGGCTCCTGCAAAGCGCCGCCGGGAGCGCACTGGGACGGATGGTGATTCGCCTGGGGAAGCACAAAGGTTTTCGCACGATCAACGTGGTCCGTCGCCGCGAACAGGCCGAGGAATTGCTTCGTGCCGGAGGCGACGCCGCGATTTGCACCGCCGACGAATCGGTGACGGACCGTGTCATGCAAATCACCGGGGGCGAGGGCGCGCCGTTTGCCATCGACGCCGTCGGTGGCGCCACCGGCACCGCACTGATTCAATCATTGGCGCCGGGCGGCCGCACGCTCGTTTATGGCACGCTCGCGGCTGAACCCATCCAGATCGACCCCCGCGTCTTGATGGTCGGCCAGAAGCGCGTCGAGGGCTTTTGGCTTTCCCAATGGGTCCCCCGTCAGGGCGTCTTGACTATGCTCGGCTTGATCCGCCGCATCGGCAAACTCTTTCGCGCAGGCGTCGTCACATCCGAAATCGGCGCAACCTTCCCGCTCGACGAGGTGCAGAGCGCCGTGAAGCAAGCCGTCCTCCCCGGCCGCCAGGGCAAGGTTCTCTTGCGCATTCAGCCCAAATAAAAGCGCGTCGATTGCGTTGAGCGGACAACTGGATTCGCCCTTTACACGTCTCTCCGTGAATCGTATCGTCCCGCGCCCTGGTTAAGCGAACCGAACGCCGCCAACCTTCGAGGTGCGGAATGGGTCTTCGTCTGCGCTTGTACCTTCCTTTGATGCTCCTGTCGGCCGGTTGTCTGGAAGACCAGTCCACCAGCCAGCTGGTGCCGGCAAATACATTCGGCAATCCAACGCCCGCGCTGCCGCCGGTCGACGTCGCCCATGCCCCGGCGACGGAAGCCGCCGCCAAGCGCGTCGTTGTCGCCGGCCGGCAATTGGTGCAGGCCAATAAGCTGGGCATCCGCCCCGCCTTCCTCACGTGGGGCGGACCGCAACTGGCCATCACCCATCAGGGCACGACTTCCATCACCATCACTGAGGGCTTGGTCAACAAATGCGAGACCGACAACCAGTTGACGGCGGTTCTGGCGATGGAACTGGGCAAAATGATCTCCGAGCGTGAGGTGCAGGCCGGGCCTCGATTGCGGCGGATCGAGCGCGAGCCGCCCATGGAAGTGCGCGTGGGAAGCGATGTCACCGGCGTCAACGGCCCGGCGGACATGACGCGCATGGCTGAACTAGCCCCCTACGAGTACGATCGGCAGCGCCGCGACGAAGCGCCCCCGCCGCCGCCCGACCCGAAAGGCCTCGCCCGCCTCTATCTGCTGAAGGCCAATGTGCCCGCCAGTGAACTCGATGTCGTCGAACCGCTCCTCCGCGCCGCCGGACAGAACGGATTGCTGGACCGGCATATCAACGCGCCCCCGGCGCAACCGTAATCAGCTACACCGTTTAACCGCGGCACGGAGTCTTCAGAGCGGAGCGCGGGGCCGGGCTCGCGATCCTCTCTGAAGACTCCGCGTCGCGGCTAAACATCTTTTCATCCGCGCCGCTAAACTCCAACCCTTCCTCGCTCGTCTAATCTTGTGAGAACTCGTTTCGTCTTCCGCACAAGGAGCAAACTATGGCCCATCGTTTCACGGCGTGGCTAACCGCCGTTGCCTGTCTCGCTGCCTTCGCAATCACAGCGCCTGCCCGCACCGACGAAGCCAAGACAGATACCAAGAAGCCCAAGGTCGAAGTCGTGTTTTGCCTCGACACCACGTCGAGCATGACACACCTCATCGAGGGGGCGAAGCAGAAGATCTGGCCAATCGCCAACCAGATCGCCAGCGGCAAGCCGACGCCCGATCTGACGATCGGCCTCGTCGCCTTCCGCGACCGCGGCGACGTGTACATCACCAAGGTCATCGACCTCAACGACGACCTGGACGACATTTACGGCCACCTGCGAGGCTTCAAGGCCGAGGGCGGCGGCGACATTCCCGAAAGCGTGAACCAGGCCCTCGACGACTCCGTGAACAAGATCAAGTGGAGCAAAGATGATCAAACGCTCCGCATCATTTTCCTGGTCGGCGACGCCCCACCGCACATGGATTACAAGGACGATGTCAAGTATCCCGAGACTTGCAAGAAGGCGGTTGAGAAGGGGATCATCATCAACACCGTGCAGTGTGGCAACGACCCGGAATGCACCAAGCACTGGAAAGAAATCTGCCAAAAGGCGGAGGGCACGTTTGTGCAGATTCCGCAGGAAGGCGGCGTGGTGGCCATCGAAACGCCTTTTGACAAGCGCCTGGGCGAGATCAACAAGGAACTGGCCAAGGGAACCCTCGTTTACGGCGACGCTCGCATGCGCAAGGATGGCGAAAGCAAGCGAGAAATCGCGGCCGGCCTCCCCGCCGCTCCCGCCGCCGACCGCGCCGCCACGGCTGCCAAGGGCGGCAAAGCTGCCGCTTATGATCTGCTCGACGCCATCAAGGCCAAGCAAGTCAAACTGGAGGAATTGAAGGACGACCAACTCCCGGAGGAACTAAAAAAGCTCAAGCGGGAGGAACGCAAGGCCTACCTCAACAAGCTTGAAAAAGAACGGGCCGACCTGAACAAGGAAGCCCTCGACCTCGATAAGAAGCGAGCCGACTTCATCGCCAAGGAGCAGGCCAAGAGCAAGGACAAGGGCAAGAACGCGTTCGATTCCGAAGTGCTGGAAATCCTGCGCAAGCAGGCGAAGAAGCAGAAGATTGGGTACTGAGAGTCACGCCGCACTCGCCCAAGCCCACCCGCCGGAACGGGTGGGCTTCTTCATTTCCTACGCGAAGGTTGCCGGGGCCTTCAGCGCCTGCCGCAAACGCCTTAGATACTCGATGCGCGGGATTTCGAACGCTCCCAGGCTTTTCGTGTGGTCGGTCAGGAATTGGATGTCGAAGAGTTGAAAACCGCGGTCTCTCAGCCGCTCCACGAGATAGACGAGCGCCACTTTGGACGCATCGCGCACGCGGGTGAACATCGATTCCCCCGCGAACAACCCGCCGACCGCCACGCCGTAAATCCCTCCCGCGAGCTTCTCGTCGCGCCAAGCCTCGACACTATGCGCGTGCCCCAACCGGTGCAGCGTCTCGTACGCATCCATCATGTCCGGCGTGATCCAGGTGCCTTCCTCGCGCCCTTCCGCGCACCCGCGAATAACGCTGCCGAAATCACGATCAAAGGTCACCTTGAATCGCCCGGAACGCAGGGTCCGGCGTAGCCGGCGTGAGATGTGAAGACCGTCGAGTTCGAAGATGGCACGCGGATCGGGCGACCACCACAGAATAGGATCGCCTTCGTCGTACCAGGGAAACACGCCGTGCCGGTACGCCGCGAGCAGCGTCTCCGGCTTGAGGTCTCCGCCGACGGCCAGAAGGCCATAGTCATCGGCTCGTTCGGGATGCGCGAAGGGGTGAGCCATGTCCACCAGCGTAACAAAAAGCGGGCCGCGAGGAGCGTTGATACGCTCCTCGCGGCCCGCACTGACATTCGACAAACTTCCGAAATCTTAAAGATTTCGGAAGTTTGGGTCTTACTTGTTCAGCTTATCGAGCAGATCCTTCGCTTCCTTCGCGGCATTCGTCTTTGGGTAATCCTTGATAATCTCATCGCAAACGTCCATCGCCCGGTCTTTCTTGCCGTCGGCCACAAGGTTTTTTGCGGCGCGGAGTTTGGCGGCGGCGGACCGCTCGACGCGGTCTCCGTCGTCGTCCGGTTTCTTATCATCGGGCTTTTTGTCATCGGGTTTCTTGTCATCGACCTTCTTGTCGTCGGGCTTTTTATCGTCCGGCTTTTTCTTGTCATCGGGCTTTTTGTCGTCGGGCTTTTTGTCATCCGGCTTCTTCTTGTCCGGTTCCTCGCCGGCTTTGTACCCGCGTTCCTTGCCCTTGGTGATCATGATGGCGCCGTCGTAGGTGTCTCCCTTCTTGGAGAGCACATAGTAGCCCCATTCCATCTTGCCGAGCATCTCGTCGAGCACTTCCTCCAGCGGCTTGTCTTTGGCCTTGTAGGTGACCTTGGAATTGAGCGTGACGCCGCCCTTGGTGTCCTCGCGGATGCCGAGACCTTGAACCTGGTCCTTTAGATCGGCGCGGACTTCGCCCCAAACCGTATCTTTGTAGTTGACGCTTACCTTCGTTTGCAGCTTCTTGCGCGTCGCGGCGGCGGCGGCGGTGTCTTCGGCGTAGGCGGCGGTGGCGCTGACAACGAAAACGGCGCTCAAGATGAGAAAGCGGCGCATCGTTAGGTTCCTCCGGTGGGGATGCGAGGTCGGCGAGAAAGCAGAGCGGGCGGGCATGTATCCTATCACGATCTTAGTCGGTTGCCAAAGGGAAATGGTTCCTGTGTGCGTCAGGGTTCCGTTCCGGCCCCTGGCACAGGGGGTTAGCGACCGCGAAGTTGCTGTGCAAGTTTCTGTGCAAAGTGGTGACACCCCCCTCACAACGAAACGGCCCAGCGGAACATGGATGCGAATCGTCCATACACTTCAAGGCGCAAGTGTAATCATAACAAGTCTTTACGACACTGAATCGTATGCCAGGAGACTTCGCATGGCCAAATGACGCAATCCAAAACTGTTCACTCCCAAGGCAGATAAGTGACAGTGAATGACAAAACGTTGACTATTTTAGCATCTCCTTGATATGTAACAAGTTAAGAATCAAGTCGTGCGCGGCGTCGCCGATGTGCCGAAATGCAAACCACCCGTGAGATGCCGCGGTTTAAACCCTCGGATCGAGTGGAGTAGAGGGGTCAAATCTACTAAAATAACGGTTTCCAAACTGCCCTATTTCGCCGAGGAGACCTCCCGTGCCGGATGCACTTCCACCCGACATTCCACCTCCGAACCTTCCCGCTGCCGCGAACGGCGACGGGAACCGATTCGATCCGCTCAACATCGCGGATGAGCTCAAAGATAGTTACCTGACCTACGCCATGAGCGTGATCATTAGCCGGGCGCTTCCCGACGTCCGCGACGGGCTGAAGCCGTCGCAGCGACGCATTCTCGTGGCGATGCACGACCTCGGCCTCGGACCGGCGAGCGGCACCACCAAGTGCGCCGGCATCGTCGGCGAGACCATGAAACGCTATCACCCTCACGGCGAGGGGACGATCTACCCGACGCTGGTCCGCATGGCCCAGGATTGGAACATGCGGCATCGGCTGATCCATTCGCAGGGCAACTTCGGTTCCATCGCCGGCCTGCCTGCCGCCGCCATGCGGTACACGGAGGCCCGTCTCGCGGCCACCGCCGCCGAGATGCTGGAAGATCTTGAGCGCGACACCGTCGATTACATCGACAACTATGACGGCAAATACCGAGAGCCGCTTGTGCTGCCCAGCAAGTTCCCCAACCTCCTCGTCAATGGTTCCGACGGAATCGCGGTCGGCATGGCCACTGACATTCCACCGCACAACCTTCGGGAAGTCTGCAACGCCCTCATCCTGCTCATCGACGAACCCGACGCATCGCTCGGCCAAATGATCGAACTCGTGCCCGGCCCCGACTTCCCGACCGGCGGCATCATCTGCGGCCGGCAGGGGATCATCGACGGCTACTCGACGGGCCGGGGCAAGATCACCCTCCGCGCCCGCGCCCATATCCAAGAAGAGGGCAGCCGTTCACAGGTCATCATCACCGAGGTGCCGTACCAGGTGACGCGCAATCGCCTGGCCGAGTACATCGGCGAACTGGTCAAGGACGAGCGCATTAAGGGCATCAGCGCCGTCCGCGACGAATCGAGCGCCCGCACCGGCGAACCGGTCCGTCTCGTCGTCGATGTCAAGCGCGACGCCGATCCGAACCTGGTGCTGAATCAGCTTTACGAATTCTCTCCGCTGCAAAAGACGGCGAGCATCATCATGCTGGCCTTGGTGGACGGTCGGCCGCGGACGCTCAACCTCAAGGAGATGCTCCAGGAGTTTCTGCGCCATCGCCGGCAGGTCATACGCCGCCGAACTGAATTCTTACTGCGGGAAGCGAAGCGGCGGTCGCATGTCCTTGAAGGTCAATTGATCGCCGTATCGTCGTTGGACGAAATCATTGCTATCTGCCGCGCCGCTCCGAGCCGCGTCGAGGCGAAAGTGCGCTTGCAGGATTTCGCCGTCGCCGCCGCGGTCCTGGAACGAGCGCTGGGCGCCGCGCACTTCACCGCCTTGCAGCGCGAGATCGGCGTTCACGACAGCTACCGCATGAGCGAGGCACAAGCCGAAGCCGTCGTCCGCATGCAGCTCGGTCAATTGGCCGCCTTGGAACGCGATGAGATCTTCAAAGAGTACAACGATCTGCGCACGAAGATCATTGGTTACGAAACGCTGCTCGGCAGCGACCGTAATATCGACGACGTCATCAAAGCGGACCTGATCGAGCTGCGCGACAAGTACGGCGACGAGCGACGAACCGAGATCATTGAAACATCAGGCCATGTCAACTACGAAGAACTGATCGCCGAGGAGAACCAGGCTGTCACCCTCAGCCACAACGGGTATGTCAAGCGGTTGCCGCTCAATACGTATCGCAGCCAGCATCGCGGCGGCAAGGGCGTTTCCGGCGGCCAGGCCCGCGAAGACGACTTCATCGAGCACTTCTTCGTTGCCTCGACGCACGCCTACTTGCTCTGCTTCACCAACAGGGGCCAGCTTTACTGGCTCAAGGTCTACGACATCCCGCAGATGAGCCGCACCAGCGCCGGCCGCGCCATCGCCAACGTGCTGTCATTGAAGCCCGAGGAGAAGGTATCGAGCATCATCCCTGTCCGGCATTTCGACGAGACCCGCCATCTGCTGATGGCCACGCGCCGCGGTCTGGTGAAGAAGACCGCGTTGCACGAATACAGCCGGGTCCGCGCCGGCGGAATCATCGGCATCAACCTAGACGAGGATGATTCGCTGATTCAGGTCGTCCTGACGCAGCCGGGCGACGAGATGGTTATCAGCACGAAGAATGGCATGGCTATCCGCTTCGATGTGGCCGACGCCCGCGCCATGGGCCGCAACACCCGCGGCGTCAAAGGCATCAATCTCGTGGGCGATGACGAGGTCGTCGGCATGGTCGTCGCCGATCCCGAGGGCTTCCTGCTGACGGTATGTGAAAACGGCTACGGCAAGCGCACCCCGTTTGGCGCCAACGTCGCCGGCATCGAAGCCACGGAGGAAGAGGCCGAAGAAACTGCCGAACCCGCCGAGCCACCGGAGACGCCCGCCGAAGGCGAACCCGAAGAAGTCGAACGGTCGGCGATGCGTTACCGCAAGCAGCGCCGCGGCGGCAAGGGCGTCCGCGATATCCGCACCAGCGACCGCAACGGCCCCGTGGTCGGCATCGCCTCGGTTCGCGACGGTGACGACATCATGCTTATCACCACCCAGGGCATGGTGAACCGGACGCACGTGAGCGAAATTCGCGTGGTTGGCCGCAACACGCAGGGCGTACGCGTTATGGGGTTGAATGAGGGGGATAAGATTGCATCGCTGGCGAAGATTGCGCGGGAGGATGGGGAGGAACAGGAGGAGACAGCCATTGACCCTAGCACGCCCGAAGAGCCGACAGTCGAGAGCCCGGAGTAACCACATGGACCCGGCCCTTCGAGTCGTCACGCGTATCCCGCTCGATGAATTGTGGTCCGACGCGGGAACACTGCCCCTTGTTCGAGGAGCTGATCTAGGAAAAGCGGAAATTGCAGACCGGTTGCGCGCAGGAATCAGAGCCTTCGCGGTCGCGAATTGCGGTAAGCCTTTACAATGGGTTGCCGGCAGCGAATGCCATCCATTTTGGAAGAACGAAGTGAAGCAAAGGTTGGTGGAGCCTAATCGTGAATCCCACCGCGTGGAAGATTATCTCGGTGAATACTGTTACTCGGCCTCTGAGTGGACGGGGCTGGGCACCACAGTGATTCTCTTGGAAAGGCACCATTAACCACGGAGAGGAGACCGTAATGGCAACCGTTGCACCCGCCGCTGAAACGTGGACCTGGCCGCCGGACGTTGCAACACTGGCGGCTGAATTGGGCGTGACTGAGTATCTTCAGCCCGTCTATGAGATGACGCAGCGCGTTTACGCAAGCGTGCCGCTGAATCCGCAGTTAGATGAAGACCCAGAGATTCCTGATGACCGCCGCATCCTTATGGAAGTCGATGTCACTGGATGGGACGTGCCGCGCCTATTCGAAGCACAGAACCGATGGTCGACGGAGATCTTCGACTGTTGCCCATCGACGCACGTCGGCTTCTTTCGATTGGGTTTGGTGGCGACCGCATGACTGGGCGGGACTTCCTACCTGTGGCCTTCGCCTTGGCGGCGGACCCGGCCGAAGCCGTCTTGCGCTCGGCGATTAGCAGAGCATACCACGCGGCGTTTCATGTCGCGCGGGAACTGCTGACTGGTTTGGGCTACACGGTCGCGGGCGGCTCTGGAGCTCACGACTATCTCTGGCTCCGACTTCAAAACAGCGGCGATTTTCAGATGAAACATGCCGGTTCCGATTTGAACGCGCTCCGCGGCCAACGCAACAAAGCGGATTATGATCTCCGTCGTCCTTTGGCGCAAGCAATTGCGCGTAATGAGGTCAAGGTGGCCGAACAGATTATCCAAGCCCTTGAAGCTGCCGCTCTGGAACCGACACGCACGCAAATCACCGACGCAATGAAGGTATTCGAGCGCACGATTCTGAAAGTCACCACCTGGCATCCTTGATCTCCTTCGGGACCATTCCGCATGCGTGTCCTCCTTACCGGCGGTTATGGCTGCATCGGCGCCTGGATCGGTTGCAACCTGCTCGAACGCGGCGATCAGGCGTGGATTTATGACCTCAAGGAAGACCCGCGGCGCCTCCGGCTGCTCCTCCCAGAGGAAAAGGTGCAGCAGGTCGCCTTTGTGCAGGGCGACGTGACCGATCTTGCCAATCTGCGGGCCGCGATCGACAAACACGCAATCACCCACGTCGTCCACCTTGCCGGCCTTCAAGTTCCAACCTGCCGGGCCGACCCGATGCTCGGCGCCAAGGTCAACGTCCTCGGCACTCTGGCCGTCTTTGAGGCGGCACGGCTATTGGCCGGGCAGATTCAGCGGCTCGTTTACGCCAGTTCCGCCGCCGTCTTCGGCCCGCCGGAAGATTATCCCGCAGGGCCGCTGGGCGATGACATACCACTGCGGCCCACCACGCACTACGGCTATTTCAAAGTCTGCAACGAAGGCAACGCCCGAACCTATTTCCAGGACCACGGCCTCTCCAGCATCGGCCTGCGCCCCTGGACCGTCTACGGAGTCGGCCGCGATTTCGGCATGACCAGCGAGCCAACCAAGGCGATCAAGGCCCTCGCCATCGGCCGCCACTACCACATCACCTACGGCGGCTGGCAGGACGTGCAATTCGTTGACGACGTCGCCAAGACCTTCGTCCGCTGCCTGGAAGCGCCGTACCAGGGCGCGAAGTCCTACAACCTCCGCGGACACGTCGTCGATCTGGCGACGTTTCACAAGGCGCTGTGCGCCGTGGAGCCGGCCGCGTCGGCGCTGATCACCTTTGGCGAGCGGCAGATCGCCATCGCGTACAACCTCGACGACAGTGCATTGCAGCGCGACCTCGGCCCCATGCCGTGCACGCCGCTGGAGGACGGCATCCGGCAAACGCTGGAGGCGTTTCGGCGGATGCGAGAGGAAGGGCGGCTGGATACGTCGGAATTGGACGGGTGAGAGCGGAGAGCCAAACGATCAGTTCATCATCCTTCGGGATTGTCGATCAGCTCTTGCAATCGACTCGCCAGTTCAGCCGGCAGGCGATCGCACCACGCAAGATCGATCAGACCGACTTCAAGCATATCGCGTAGGTGCGTCCGGTCCTTGTCCCGAAAGGACGTGAGCTTCATGCGCACCAGCGCATCCAAGGTCACCACGCGAAAACCCGGCGTCGCCTCCGATTCGGTCACGTCTGGAGACGGGTAGATGCTCTCGGGCCGCACTTTCTCGCCGGCGAAGAGGATGTGGACGGCATCTCGCGCCTTGGCGTTGGGCCCATCGAAAAACATGTCGATGCTCTTGACGTGGCGCCGGATGAAACCGGCCGGTTTCAGGGCAGCCTCGGCCGCATCGAGGTCTGCTCGGCGAAGTAGGACGTCGACGTCCTGCGTGTTCCGAACGGCTGCTTCATCGACGCGCGATACCCAGGCGGCGACGGCGTTGCCGCCGACCACGGCGTACGGCACGCCCGCCTTTTCCAGAGCGGCGGCGGCCCGCAACAGGCGTTCCTTGACCTTCTCCACGGCGCGGATCATCCGCTCCCAGGACACATCACCAAGGGGTAAGCGCGACATGCCATCATTCTACCTCACGCGGTGTCGTTCGGAACATACTGGATTCCTCGCCGGCTCTCTGCCATGATATTGGCAACGCTGGAATGGGGGCACTCCATGCTCAACCGTCGCGACGCGATGATCCGTTTGGGACAGGTCGGCCTTGCCGGGCTGACCTTGCCGCAACTGCTTCAGCGGCAATCCGCGCGGGCGGCGACCAGCAAGACCAACGGAACGGCGGACGCCTGCATCTACCTATTCCTTTGGGGTGGTCCGCCTCAACAAGACATGTGGGACCTGAAGCCCGAGGCGCCCCAAGGCATCCGCAGCCTCTTTCAGCCGATCCACACTGTTACACCTGGTCTCGATGTCTGCGACCAGATGCCTTCCTTCGCCCGCCAGACTGATAAGGTCGCGATCATTCGATCCCTCACCCATCCCAGCAACGTACACGAGGCCTCGGTCTATCACGTTCTCACCGGCAAGCAGAACCCGCAGCTCGTGGTGCCGCGCAACGCGCGCAAACGCAGCGATTTCCCCAACTTCGGCTCGGTGATCTCCTACTTCCAGGAACCGGGTCTGCTGCCGGCAAGCGTGACCCTGCCGCGCCCCATCGGACACGACGCCGTTACCTACTCTGGAACGCATGCGGGTTTCCTCGGCCCTCGCTACGACCCGCTCGAATTGAAACCCGCGAACAAATCGACCGAGCAGGCGAGCCACTCGACGGACCTGCCGCCGGAATTGTCCGAAACCCGGTTGCTCGCGCGCCAAGGCTTGCTCAAGCAACTCGAAACCCAGGATCACCTTCTTCAATCCGACAAGAACGGCCGCGATCTTGATGAATTCCGCGGCCAGGCGATGCGCATGATCACCTCTCCCTCCGCCCGCCGCGCCTTCGATCTCGACAAAGAGGCGCCCCGGCTGCGCGACCGCTACGGCCGTAATGAATATGGCGAGAGTTTCCTCCTCGCCCGCCGCCTTGTGGAAGCCGGCGTCAAGGTCGTGTCGGTGATCTGGATGTACATCATGCCCGATGGCAAGGTCGCCAATGTCTGGGACAATCACGGCGGCACCGGAGGTCTCGGCGGAATCACCGGCTACGCGATGCTCAAGGAGAAATACTGCCTGCCGCCGCTTGACCGGGCGTTCAGCGCGCTCCTTGAAGACCTGGCCGATCGTGGCATGCTCGACCGTACGCTCGTTGTCGCCGTGGGCGAATTCGGCCGCACGCCGAAGATCAACGCGACCCAGGGCCGCGACCACTGGGGCGCATGCGGCTCGGCCGTCCTCGCGGGCGGCGGCGTGCGCGGCGGGCAAGTCTATGGATCGAGCGACAAGATCGGGGCATATCCCAAGGACAATCCGGTGTCACCAGAGGACTTGCTGGCGACGATCCATCATGCCATGGGACTTTCACCGGAACAGGAAATCCCTGACCGCGAAGGGAAGCCCAATCGGCTGTGCGACGGGCGGCCGCTTCAAGACCTGTTCGGCTAGGTTTCAATGCCCATGCACCGGGTACGACAAGCGCTCATCTACTGGCTCGCTTCGCTGATCCACCGCCCTTGCTTTTTTGGCTCGTTTGGGTTCCATTGAGATGAGGACGAGACGAACCGAGCATCGAGAATAAAAGCAACGCGGAGCCATCCGATGAGAATTCGCATCCAGGTGTCTGAGGCCGACGATGCCAAGGCGTGGGGAATCCTAATCCGGCATTCGATCGGGGAAGCCTATCCCAACCGCACTTTTGTCATTTCCGAGCAAGCCGCGGAGGCGCTGCGCCAGGCGGGAATTGATTTTGTTGAGCTTTCGCGAGAGCAGGGAACCGCCGGCGTACCGGTAGTCGCTTCGGGTGAAAGAGTATGAGGTGTATGTTCCGCTGAATTACAACGACGGCTCGCCGATTGAGCCCGAAAAGCTAGTAAAGGTGCGCAAACGCATCTTGCATCAGTTTGGCTACCTCACTTACCTTCCTGCCGAAAACGTGGGTTACTGGACTCTCGGCGCAGTTACCTATCGGGACCGGATCGTCCTCTATCGCGTCGTGAGCGGCGACGTGCGTCGAGCGCGCCGCTTCTTTCGCCAGCTAAAGCAGGAACTCAAACATGACTTAAGGCAGGAAGAAATCTTCATCGTGGAGAAGGATGCCAACATCCTTTGACAGGCTTGGTGCCCAGGGGATGCCGAGAATCTGCGTTCATCTGCGTATTCCGCGGATAATCTCCTGATCCACCAACTGCTGGCAATATTCAGAAGACCCGTCGCCCTGAAGCTCACGCAGACACCGGTTTTCCCTTCACCTAGGCTACCGAGCAACTTAATGCCGTTAATGAAAACGAGCGGCCGGTCGTCGCAGACGGCGAAATGCACGGCAAGGGGCAGGACAATGGCGCAACGTACCAGCATCCGCAAGGCCGGCAAGTGATAGAGGCGTTCGCCGAAACGGACAGGGTCTGTCGCGAGGTATCGCCGTATAGTGCGAATCGCCGACAGGGCTTGAGGGCCCCTCCCTTCCAACGTGGCTCGTCGCTGTGCGTCTTTGAGAGCAAGTGCGATCACGCCCGAGCAATGAACCTCATAGAGTTCGCCACTCCCCCCGGGATCCGGCAGACCTAGGCTCGCTTCCGCGTGAGCTTTCGATGGATTTCCTCCATCTCGGCAATAACCTGCTTGAGGGGGATGCCTTCCTCTATCTGTGTGTATTTCTGCAAATCGGCCGCCGTGAAATCCCGCCGCATCTTGGCGTAAAGGTCGTGAAGCTCTTTGGTTTTTTTGGCCGGTGATCGTTGGGCCTTGTGGTTTTTTCGTTTCGCCATTGCGGACCTCCGCACGATGGAACTCTTAGGGATTCACCGCAGAGACGCAGGGAAAGAATGTGAATCTGCGTTGACCTGCGTAATCTCTGGATTATCGCCTATCCGACCAATTGCCGCAACACATACGACAATATCCCCCCATGCTGGTAATACAGCACCTCCTGCGGCGTGTCGATGCGGACCGTGGTGCGAAATTCCCGCTCGCTCCCATTAGCGCGGTGGGCCTTTACCTTCACCTTTCGGTCGCCGGTGATCGCGGCCGCCAGACCTTCCAATTCATAAACTTCCTCACCCGTCAGACCAAGGCCGGACGCGTTTTCTCCCGGTGCAAACTGAAGCGGCAATATGCCCATGCCAACCAAGTTGCTACGGTGAATGCGCTCGTAGCTCTCCGCAATCACCGCTCTCACGCCGAGGAGCTTCGGCCCCTTCGCCGCCCAATCGCGTGACGAGCCGGCGCCGTATTCCTTCCCGGCCAGGATCACCAGTGGCACGCCTTCCTTCTCGTATTGCATGGCCGCGTCGAAGATCGACATCGCCGCGCCGTCGGGCAAGTGCCGGGTAACGCCTCCCTCGGTGCCGGGGGCGAGCAGGTTCTTGAGGCGCACATTCGCGAACGTGCCGCGGACCATGACCTCATGATTGCCGCGCCGCGACCCGTAGCTGTTGAAGTCCTTCGGCGAGACGCCGTGCTCCATCAGATATCTGCCCGCCGATCCGTCCTTCTTGATCGAGCCGGCCGGGGAAATGTGATCGGTGGTGATGCTATCGCCCAGAAGCGCGAGGATGCGCGCCCCCTTGATGTCCGCAACCGGCGAGGGCTTCTTGGCCATGTTTTCGAAGTACGGCGGGTGCTTGACGTACGTCGAGGCGGAATCCCATTGGTAAAGATCACCCTCCGGCACGGGCAACGCGCGCCAGGACTCATCTCCTGTGAAAACCTCGCCGTATTCCTTGTGGAACATCTCCGAACGCACCGACTTGGTGATCGTTTCCTGGACCTCGTGCTGCGCCGGCCAAATGTCGCGCAAGAACACAGGCTTGCCGTCCTTGGCCGTGCCGAGCGGTTCCGTGTGCAGGTCGATGTCCATGCGGCCGGCGAGGGCGTAGGCGACGACCAATGGCGGCGAGGCCAGGTAGTTGGCCCGCACTTCGGGATGGACGCGCCCCTCGAAGTTGCGATTGCCGCTCAGCACCGCCGCCACCACAAGGCCGCCGTCCTCGATGGCCTTGGAGACGGTGGAGGGCAGGGGGCCGCTGTTGCCGATGCAGGTGGTGCAACCGTAGCCGACGAGATGAAAGCCCAACGCCTCCAGCGGCCGCATCAACCCGGCGTCGATGAGGTAGTCGGTTACGACCTTGGAGCCGGGCGCCAGGCTGGTCTTGACCCATGCCTTTGATTTTAGGCCGCGCTCGACCGCCTTCTTCGCCAAAAGGCCGGCGGCAACCATGACGGATGGGTTCGAGGTGTTCGTGCAACTGGTGATCGCGGCGATGACGACCGAGCCGTGGTGAAGGTGCTTGAGATCTTCCGCGGTGCCGTTGACCTTGTCACGCGGCGCAGGGCCAGGAGGCGGCGTTGTGGGTGAGCCTTCGCCAATCTCCTTGGCGACTGCGAGTGCAACGGCCGGCTTGGGCTTGCTCTTGCTCAACAGGTCCGGAAGCTCGGCGGCAAACGACTCCTTCACGTCGCCGAGACGAACACGGTCCTGCGGCCGTCTCGGCCCCGCAAGGCTCGGCTCCACTTTGCTCAGGTCGAGTTCCAGCATGTCGGAGTAGACCGGCTCGGGCGTCGCCGAAGTGTGGAACAATCCCTGTTCTTTGCAATACGCCTCGACGAGATTCACCAGCGTCTCCGGCCGTCCCGAGAAGCGGAGATAGCGCAGCGTCTCGGCGTCCACCGGGAAGATACCGCAGGTCGCGCCGTATTCGGGCGCCATGTTGGCGATGGTCGCGCGGTCGGCCAACGCCAGCTCGGCGAGCCCCGGCCCGTAAAACTCGACGAACTTGCCGACCACGCCCTTCTTCCGGAGGAGCTGAGTCACGGTCAGCACCAGGTCGGTCGCGGTCGCTCCTTCGGGCAGTCGATTGGCCAGCTTGAAGCCGACGACTTCGGGAATGAGCATCGATACCGGTTGGCCGAGCATCGCTGCCTCTGCCTCGATGCCGCCCACGCCCCAACCGAGGACGCCGAGGCCGTTTATCATCGTCGTATGCGAATCGGTGCCGACGAGCGTGTCCGGATACGCGAGCGGATGGGGTTTGGCCCCTTCGTCGGTGAAGACGACGCGGGCCAGGTATTCGAGGTTGACCTGATGTACGATCCCCGTGTCGGGCGGGACGACCTTGAAGTTGCGAAACGCCTTCTGGCCCCAGCGTAAAAATGCGTAACGCTCGCGATTGCGGGCGAACTCCAGTTCGGCGTTGTGCTTGAACGACAGGCCGCTGCCGAAATCGTCAACTTGGACTGAATGGTCGATCACCAACTCCGCCGGCAGCAGCGGGTTTATTTTCTTGGGATCGCCGCCCATTTTCCGCATCGCGTCGCGCATCGCTGCTAGATCGACCACAGATGGCACGCCGGTGAAGTCCTGAAGCAGCACGCGGGCCGGCGTGAAGGCAATCTCCCGATCCGGCGTGGCTTTCAGGTCCCACTTGGCCAGCGCCTCAACGTCCTCGGTCTTCACCACCACGCCGTCCAACTTGCGCAACAGGTTCTCCAGAAGGATTTTCAGGGAAAACGGCAGGCGCGCGGCTTGAGGAATCGTCTTGGAGACCGCATCCAGCCGGTAAATGGTGTATTCGCGGTCGCCGACGTGGAGGGCCGCCTTGCTGCCGAACGGATCGGTCATGATCGGTTGTCCTTTTGAGGTGCGGAGCGAACGTTGGGGCCTCTAAGGTATTGTCGTACTCCGAAAGCGCGTCGGCAACGCGGCGCACGTCATAGCCACGCGCCGTTTCGGGCGCGAGTCGCAAATAGTCGCGAATGGTTTTTCGTTGGGCGCGAAGTCGATGCGGTGGGAGCGTATATTTTCTTCTGACAAGAAAACCAAAGCCTCGGCGAACCACTGGCTCGCCGAGGCTTTGGGAAAAGAACCGCATTGCAATGACGCGGTTCAGGGCCAACAAAAAAAGAGCCGCCGGCAATCCCCTCTCTGCCGACGGCTCGGGAGTCCTCTCCTTCTCCCCAAAGCAGAGGACACACAAACGTAGGACACGGCGGATGGGAATGCAAACGCGGTAAGGCCCGGAGAAGCCGGAAAAGCAGACCTTTTGAAAAATAGGGGAAAAGCAAATGGAAACCGCGAGGTTTTCGCAACTCATCGATTCAACGCGCAAAGGAAAAGCCCGCAGGCGCCTGCCCGTGGGCTGGGATTCGACCGTTGTTTGGCGCGGGTTCTACGGTTTCCCGTCTTTCTTTGGATCGGTTTGCCCGCCGAGTTTCTCGAAGTAGCCCTTGGTCATGTCGCTGGCCGCTTTCGGAATGCGCAGGCGTTCGATGGCCTCGGGCGCTTCCTGGGCGGCCTGCTTGATCTCTCCTTGGATGTCTTCTGCACGCGCCTTCTTGAATTTCTTGTTCGTGTTGGGGGCGTAGCCGACGACGTTCTTCTGGCCCTTCTTGTCGAATTCGCTTTCGATCTTTACATCTTCCGAGCCGGTGTTGTCGTCCTTGGCCTCGGGGCGCTCGCCCGAACCGCGGCCGACGCCGCCGGGGCCGGGTTTTTGGACGTTCGGCTGGCCGTTCTGCGGTTGGCCTTGCTTAGGCATTCCCTGGCTCATGGTCTTCTTGATTTGGCGAACGCGCTGGATTTGCTGCACCATCTGCTTGCGCTCCTCGCTGCCGTCCACCTTTTCCATTTTCTCGCCGGCTTTCTCCATGTGCTCGGCCGCTTCCTCGTCCTTGCCTTCCTTCAGGGCCTCCTCGGCCTTTTTCAGTTCCTCGGCGGCCTTCTCGAGGTCTTCCTTGTCTTCCCGATCGAGCTTGTCCTTGTTCTTGTCCATTTCCGCGAGTTCGCGGTCCAGCTCCTCTTGGTCGATCTTGCCGTCGCGCTTCAGTTGCTCAAGCCGATCTTTCTCTTCCTTGTCCTCCTCCTCCTGCCGCGACAAGCGCTCGAGTTTGTCCTCGACCTCCTTGAGGTCCTTCTGCAACTGGTCCTGTTCCTCCTTGTTCAACTCCTTGTCCTTGAGCTTTTTGCCCAGGCGGTCCATCTCCTCTTTGGCCTTGTCGAGGTCGCCTTGCTTCATCGCCTTCTTCAATTCATCGGCGGGGCCGGCCTTTTGATCTTGCGAGTCCTTCTTGTCCTTCTTGGAGAGCCGATCCATTTGCTCCATTTTTTCTTTAATCGCGTCTTGTTTCTCCTTCTTCTCCTGAATCTTGTCCTTGATCTTGTCCTCGGCTTCGCCCGCTTCCTTGATGCGCTCGCGCAGCTGATTTTGATCGTCGCGCGATTTGGAGAGCAACGTATCAATATCCTCGTCGAACTCCTTCAGCTTCGACGATTCGGCGGGGTTGTCGGGCTTCGGCGGCTTTTCCTTCTTCGCGAACTTCTTGAGCTTCTCGTCTAGCTTTTCCTTGTTGATCGTCGGCTGCACCTGATCGTCAGTCGGTTTCGTATTGGCCTCGCTCTTGGTCGGCTCGTAAAAGACCGCGACCACCGCCAGTAGCAGCGCGGCCGCCGGGACCAGGGCCGCCGTCCAGGAGACGCGAATCGGGAAGCGCGAACCGACGTCGATCTCGGCGATGCGCTCGTTGACGTCGGCGAGCAACGCCTGTCCCGCCGGCGACGCCCGCTGCGGTTTTTCCAGCATGAGCGAGGTGGTCACGCGTTCCTTCAGGCCGAATCTCTCATCAAGCGACAGGGCCGCGGTCAACGGCGTCGGTCGTTTCCACAACGCCAGCGCAATTGCCGTCAAAACGCCCGCGCCCAACAAGCCGCTCGCGACCGCCCAGCGCAACCCCGCCGCCGGTTCGTCGAGCAGGTACGGCTCAATCAGGAACCACGTAACGCCCGCGCCGAGCGCCACCGCGCAAGAGATTGTGAGATAGTTGAGAAGGGTCTGCATGAAGAGTCGCCGCCCAGCGCGGGCGACTTGACGTTGCAGCGGCGAATGGGCCAGTCCGACCATGGAAATGTCTCCGTGGCTGTAGCCGGCGGGAGTGGTTGCAATCCGGCTTTTGTGCGTACAGTCCCCTTCGAACAGTATACCCGTTTAGAAGGACGGGAAGCAAATAAGATTGGCGGAGGGGAATCCGAGATTACCTGGGATGCACTCAAACCCGAGTTAGCGGTGCCCACTTGAAGTAACAGAAGACGTATGAGAAAAAGGTTACTGGAACAAGAAGTCCGAGGGGTACCCCCCAAACCGGATCTTCCAAGAGCTCCCGCGCGAAGATTGGCACCCCGATGACAACGAGGATGAATGGAAGAAGAAATAGCAGCGAATTGAAGATTTCCTCCTTGGCTTTGCCCTGACAGAGGCGGCAAACGAGCGGTTCCCATTCCCATCGGTTCCGGCGAAAGCATCTTTGCCGAACCGAAATTCCCGGCTTGCCGCAATGAGGGCAGGAAAACATGGGCGGCTTCCTCCCGCTTCGGACGCCGAGTACGTATCGATCGCTAGTGTAACCGAACCGCCGTCATGCAAGAGGAGAACCAGGGTGCATCCCCGTACTTGCACGCCCAGTGGTTTGCTTCCGCAGCCCAACACACCATGGACGCCGTTGTCTGACAATGGCAGACGATGCACGCCGAGGCGTGACGTTGATTGCCAATGGATGTCTAATTCGACTGTATAAGGATGAAAACTTGGCGGAACTCGTGGTCTTTAAATGCCTTATGTTTCAGGCGCTCTCTAGGGTGGCCGAGTCACTTTCCGCAACGGGTTCGGGGTCCCGTTTGTGCAATTCCCCGAGCATTGCGAGGGTTTGGTGCCATCACTCGCCGGGTCACGACGGCGAATTGGCGTTCATGGGTGTCCGTAGTCAATGAATCGTTGGAGCATTTCTGTGCATTCTGTGCATTCTGTGCATTCTGTGCAACAAGTGGCATTGCTGTGCAACAAGTGGGGTGTGCGTTTTGCACAGCAATTTGCACAGCAATTTGCACTGCAAAAGTACGGCCGGATGTGATTAAGCCAAAGCGACTTATGACTCGACTCTGCATTAGACAGTCGAACGAGGCATCCGCCGCCTCCGACCCACTGGCGACCCTCTTGACCCAGGTGATCAATCCTTCGGCGACCCTCTGGCGACCCTCTTGACCAAGTGCCGACCCTCTTGGCCACTCTCACATTTGGACAAGAGGGTCAGGAGGGTCATGGGATCGGAAACCTGAGGCGGTCCGTTCGCGCCATGGCTGCGCTGGCAATGGACACCTGCGCCGCGCGGGAACCCAGCTGCACGCCCTAGTTTCGCTTGGTTTTTCCACCATCTCCGCGCAAGATAATGGAACCCGATTCGACCTAAGCATTGTGTGCTCACTTCCGGGAGCAATTAGAATGGCTATGCAAGTAACGTGTCCCAACGCAACCTGCGGCAAGATTCTCACCGTGCAAGAAGAGTTCGCCGGTAAGAAAGGCAAATGCCCCGCATGCGGCAGTGAGTTGATGATCCCGGCCACGCCTCGGGTTGAGAGTGGCGCGGGTCGCCAGGGTGCGACGCCACGCGGCAGATATGGTCCGAACGACGCGGCCGACGCCCTCCCAGCCGCCGCCACCGTTCGCCGCGTGGACGACGAGGACTTCGCATTCGACAAACGCCGCGGCCGGTCGTCGTCCACAACCAACAAGCCGGCCGCCGGCACGATGACGCGCTTGGCCTTGGCGGTCGGCATCGGCGCGCTTTGCCTGCTCGCTCTGTCGCCCCGGATGCACTGGATTTACATCTCCAAGCCGGACAAGGTTCAAACCAAACCGGATCCCGTTTTCCGCGATGTTCCCATTGTCATTCCTGACGGGCCGGACGAGACCATTTGGGCCAACATCTATCTAAATGAAGCCATGGCGGGATTCGACATCCTGTACATTTCACTGGCAGTCGCGGCGTTGGCCCTCGTCGCCCTGATGCTAGCTCCTACGCAGCAGCGCGACCTGGCCGATGGTGCGATCGCGGCCAGCGGCAGCGGCGCGGTGGGCTGGGGCGTCCTCGTCGGCATGTGGCAGTTGGGACTCACCTGGAAAGTCATCAGCGTGGCCAGCCATTACACCGAGCAACAGCGAAACCTGAACCCGCGACCGCCGAATGTGTCGATCTATCCCGGCCCCGGAATTGGGTTGGGCCTGCTCGCGGCGACAGTCGTCGTGCTCGTCTTCGGCATTCTTGTCCTCAGCCGCAAACGCGTTCTCTGGGCGCTGACCGCGGGCGGCATTGGGTTCATCCTCGGATTGCTCATCCTGGTGCTCCACGTCAAACCGTGGCAAGAGATTCGATGACTCGCCCAGACCCGCGCCCGCGAATTCCACCTTAAGCTGGAACCAGCGCTAGCGCCTGCCGGCATTCCGTCACCGCCTCAAGCAGGCTTTCCGGCTCAACGGTAATCAGCACCGACTTGAACGCCGGCGTCTTCGAATCGGGGTCGACCGTCGTCGGCACCAGCGCATTGGCCTCGGGGTAGTACATCATCGCGTTGCCCGCGCGAATATCGAAAGTCCGCACAAGGATATGGTGCATCACGCCAATGTCGCTGCGCACCGTTGCTGTTTGGTTGACGCGCAGGCCAAGTCGCTCAATGTCTTCCGGATTCATCAGGATCACGTCCCGGCGGTCCTGCCCGCGATAGATGTCTTCCTCTTCATAGACGACCGTGTTGAATTGCCCCTCGGAGCGTACGGTCATCAGCCGCAACTGCCGTCCCGTCCCGCGCAACGGCGGCATCGCCTGCGTCGCAAATTGCGCCTTCCCGGAGCGCGTCGGAAACGTGCCGTCGTGGAGAATCCGGCCGTCGATGTGGAACTCTTCGTTGGTGCTGTCCATCTCGGCCATCTTCGCGTGGCCGGGGATGATCCGTGCAATGAGGTTGCGAATGTTCTCGTGACGATTCATCGTAGACCAGTCCACCGGCCGGTCGCCGAGGATGGAGTGGGCCAAGGCGCAGGTTACATCGACCTCGCTCCGCGGTCCTTCGTGGCGGGGTTTGCCGCCATCGCTCAGGCGGACATAGTTGAACATCGATTCCTGCGTCGTTTTCTGGCACTCCTCGTCGCGGGTGCGCACCGGCAGAATCAGCGTCTCCCGGCCGCGCCCCCACACGTGGCCGGTATTAAGGCTCGTGCTCAGGTACACAACGAGGTCGAGATTGTTGAGCGCCCGCCCGGCAAACGCGGCGTTCGGGTTGCTACCGTAGAGGTTGCCGCCCAGGCATAACGCCGCCCGCACGTCGCCGCGCTCCGCCGCCTTCATGCACCCCATCGTGTCCAGCCCCGGCGACGTCGGCAGTTTCACGCCAAGCGCCGATTCGAGCTTGTCGAAGACCTCCTGCTTCAGCTTCGGTGCGAACCCCATCGAGCCGATGCCCTGTACGTTGCTATGCCCGCGAATCGGCATCACTCCCGCGCGCGGCCGGCCGAGCATGCCGCGCAGCAACGCCAGGTTCACAATACTCCGCACGTTGGCCACGCCGTGCTCATGCTGCGTGATCCCCATCGTCCAGCCGAACACCACGTTCTTGGCGGCGATATAGGTTTCGGCGATCTTCGCAATAGTCTCGCAATCGACGCCGGAACTGCGCTCAATTTCCTCCCATGAACTATCGAAGACCTGCCGCCGGAACAGCTCATATCCTTCGGTCGAGCGTTCAATGAAGGCGGCATCGACCGCGTTCCGTTCCAGGACGAGCTTGGCGACGCCGGTCAAGAGCGCGATATCGCCGCCGATGTGGGGTTGCACGTAGAGGCTGGCGATTTTCGTCCCGAACAGCAGGCTGCGCACATCGGAAGGCACGCGGAAGTTCACGAGCCCGAGCTCCCGCGCCGGGTTGATGACAATAACGTGCCCGCCGCGTCGTCGGATCATCATCAGCGTCCGCATGAGTCGCGGATGATTCGACGCGGGGTTGCCCCCGATGAGGAAGAAGAGGTCTGCATGCTCGACATCGTCGAGGCTTACGGTGGCCGTGCCCGTGCCGAGCGCCGCCGTCAAGCCGACGCCGCTGGCCTGGTGACAGTAAAACGAGCAGTTGTTGACGTAGTTGGTGCCGTACAACCGGGCGAAGAGTTGCAGCAGGAACCCGGCCTCGTTCGAGGATCGCCCGCTGGCGTAAACGAACGTCTCGTTGGGTGGCGTTTCCTTCCACTTGTCGGCGACGCGCCGCAGCGCCTCGTCCCAGCCGATCACCCGATAATGCGCGTCCGTTGGGCCGGCGAAAAGCGGTTGTGTCAACCGCCCGCACGCCTCCAGCTCGCGTGACGAGAGCGTCCGCAGCTCCGCGAAACCATAGCGATGGAAAAACTCCGTCCGCAACCCCGCCTGCATGTCGCCGACCATTGCCTGGAGCGATTTCTTGCACACTTCGGGCCAGTGCCCCTGCTCGTTCCGCATCCCGCCTTTCTGTCCGCCCATCCCGAGCGCGCACGTCTTGCACGCATTCCGCGCCGTCATCGCTTTCCACAGCCGCAACCACCCCACGCGGTTGGCCATCCGCAAAGTGTACGCAATCGCGGCCCACCCGCCGCCGCTCTTCTGACGCAGCATCGAACCAACTCCCCGTGTGGGCGAAGTCTTCTCCAGCATAACACGCGCAGGAGAAATACCACCGAGGAGAACGCAGGAAGATTTACCACGTCCTCCTCACTGTTCCTGTCCGATCTCCAATCCCTCTGCGGTGATTCGCTTCTTCCTCCCTCTGCACTTCACCTTGCGGCCATTCCGCACTCCCACTAGACTGCGTATTTGGTTTTCCACGCCGCTTTCCTGGACCAGGCGAAGGGTCAGCTCGCGAATGCACTACGATTCCACCAACCCCCTCATCGTGCAGGGGGATCGCACCATTCTCCTCGAGGTGGATAATCCCAAGTATACCGATGCCCGCGACGCTCTCGCACCGTTCGCCGAACTTGAAAAAAGTCCCGAGCACATTCACACCTACCGCTTGACTTCGCTTTCGCTCTGGAACGCCGCCGCCGCCGGCATGACCGCCGCGACGATGATCGACATCCTGACGCGGTTCAGCAAATTCCCGCTTCCGACCAACCTCGCCTCCGACCTCGCGGAACTCGTCAGCCGCTACGGCCGCGTCAAGATCGAGCGCGCCGGCGAGAAACTCCGCCTGGTCTGCGACGACCCGCCGTTGCTAGAGGAACTGGCCCGTCAGCCCAAGGTGCGTGACTACCTCGGCGACCGTCTCGACGCCACCAGTTTCGCCGTCGAGCCAGCGCACCGCGGCGTCCTGAAGCAGGGCCTCATCGCCGTCGGCTATCCCGCGGAGGATCTGGCCGGCTACACCGAAGGCGCCTCGCTGCCGACGAACCTGCGTAAACTTGCTCGCTCTGGTCTGCCTTTCGTCGTCCGCGATTACCAGCGCGACGCCGCCGAAATCTTCTATGCGGGCGGCGACGTCCGCGGCGGCAGTGGCGTCATTGTTCTACCGTGCGGCGCAGGCAAGACCATCGTCGGCATCGCCGCCATGGCCATGCTGAATCGCTCCACGCTGATCCTGACCACCAGCATCACCGCGGTCAAGCAATGGCATCGCGAAATCCTCGACAAGACCGATCTCCCCGACGACCAGCTCGCCGAATACACCGGCGAATCGAAACAAATCGCCCCCGTGACCATCGCCACGTATCAGATTGTCACCCACCGCCCGGACAAGAAAGAGGACTTCCCGCACTTCAAGATCTTCGACCAGCGTGATTGGGGCTTGATCATTTACGACGAGGTTCATCTCCTCCCCGCGCCGATCTTTCGCGTCACCGCCAATATCCAAGCCAGGCGTCGCCTGGGCCTCACCGCTACCCTGATCCGCGAGGACGGCCGCGAAGCCGATGTCTTCAGCCTTATCGGCCCGAAGAAATACGACGTTCCGTGGCGCGAACTGGAAACCCGCGGCTGGATCGCCGAGGCCAATTGCAGCGAAGTCCGCATCTCCTTGCCCGACGCCCTGCGCATGGATTATGCCGTCGCGGAGTGGCGCAATAAATACCGCATCGCCAGCGAAAACCCTGCGAAGGACGATGTCGTCGCCCGCCTTCTCCAGAACAATCAAGGCAGCCGAGTGCTGGTCATCGGCCAATACCTGAAGCAGCTCCGCCGCCTACGCAAACGCTTCGAGATCCCTTTGATCACCGGGCAGACCGCCAGTGCCGAACGCGAGGACCTCTACAACAAGTTCCGCCGCGGCGAGATTCGGCAGTTGATCCTCTCGAAGGTCGGTAACTTCGCCCTCGATCTGCCCGACGCCAACGTGCTGATCCAGGTCTCCGGCACCTTTGGGTCCCGGCAGGAAGAAGCTCAGCGGCTCGGCCGCATCCTGCGCCCGAAAACCGGGGGTGAAATCGCGCATTTCTTCACACTGGTCACCCGCGACACCCGCGAAATCGACTTCGCCCACCACCGCCAACTCTTCTTGACCGAGCAGGGATACACCTACAATATCGTGGACGGCGCCGATTTCTTGGCCGAGGCGCGGATGACCGGATAAGAACGGTGGTGAGGCGGTGAAAAAGACGCCGCCTCACCACCCCACCACCAATCAACATGCCCAACGAACAACCCAAATCGGCGGCCGGCGCCCGTATTCCGGTGAAACTTCATCGCCGCGTGTGCCTCATCCAAACCGAGGACGCCGTCCTCGCCGAGGAGCTGCTCGCCCGAAAAAGACTCTCGCAGGAAGTTGCCGGCCGTCTGACCGACCGCGTTCTCCTCGTGCGTCCCGGTCGTGTCGACGCCGTGGTCGACGAACTCCAGAAAATGGGCCACACTCCCCAAGTTGTCGGCGCCCGCAGTCTCACGCCTCCAACGGCTGACGGCCTATGGCCAAAAGCTGATAGCTAACAGCTATTTGCCATTTGTTAACCCCTTACCCCAGAACGGCGCTTCGATGCCGCTCCAAGACTCTGGCTACTGGACCGCTCTGTTTCGCGAGACGCTTGCGCGTTACCGCGAACCGCTCCTGCGCCAAGTCGCCGGGCGCCTGGTTAAGCCGCGCGGCCAGTGGCCGGCGGAGGAAATGATCGAACGCTGCGTTTCCTTCACCGCCAATCCCGTCCAGATCGACCGCCGCTTGAAGGACTTGGCCGTGCCCGGACGCCAGGTCCTTTACCTTATCGCTCGTAGCCGGCAACCGCAGTGGCGACTTGGCAATCTGCTGGAAATGCTGGTCGCCCTCGGGCATCCCGCCGAACTTCAACCGATCCTCGATCTGCTCGATCATGGCCTCCTCTGTCCCGTCCTGCCGCCGGCTTTGCAAACCATTTCGCAGTTCGCCGAATGGCTTAGCCGCAGCGCCCAATCGGATCCGGCGGTTTTCGCTCACCCGTCAGTCACCGCGCGGGCGCACGGCGAGGAACTCCCGCTGCCCATTCTTACCGCTGCGACAATTCCGGACGCGCCTGTGCGGGAAGCCGACGGGCTGGAATGGCCGCTGCGCTTGACTGCCTTATGGCAGCAGGTCGCGGCCGTTCCGTTGCGCCGCACCCAAGGCGGCGACTTCTTCAAGCGCGATCTTGACCGCCTTCGTCAAGATCCGCTCCTGAGCGCTCCTCCCGCCGATAGTCTCGTCGTGTCGCCGGATTTCCCCTCCCTCGCCGTCGCCTTGGCCGAGATCGAGGAGATCCTTCGTCAAGATGAGGGCGAACTCCGCGCAGGCAATCTGCCGCCCTCGTGGGACCGGGGATTGCCGCCCACTCTCGCATCGCTCTATGTCGCGCTCTTCCACCTTCGCAATTGGGACCCGCGCGACGGCGGCGGTTTCGGCCAGGAACAGCAAGGCAACCCGTTTCCGTCCGCATATCTATTGCTTCTGTTGCTGCTGGCCCGCCAGCCGCCGCACGCGTGGTGCAGCGTCGCCGATTTGGAAGCCTGGTTGCTCGCGCATCATCCGTATTGGACCGGGGAGGATGTGCGCCCATCGCGCCGGCAGCCGTGGGTCGCGTCTTTTGTGCTTGGCCTGGCTTATGATCTTCGCTTGGTCCAGGCGGCACGCGACGTCGGCAACCACTGGGCCGTGCGACTCTCTCCGATCGGGCGCTGGCTGCTTGGCGAAACCGAAGAGCCGCGCCTTCAACCCGCACATGTCCAGACGTTGCTCGTTCAGCCGAACCTGGAGATAGTCGCCTACCGCCAGGGGTTGACGCCCGCCCTCATTGCCCGCCTCGGTCTCTTCGCCGCCTGGAAACAAATCGGCGCCGCCTGCACGCTGCAACTTGAACCCGGCTCGGTCTACCGCGCACTTGAGCAAGGCCAGGGGTTCGAGACCATCAAGCAAACGCTCGAACAGCACGGGGCGCGCGCGCTCCCGGCGTCGGTCATCGATTCGCTGCGCACCTGGGCCGATAAGCGCGACCGCATCAGTGTTTACGCTTCCGCCTGTCTTCTTGAATTCGGCAGTGCCGACGACCTGAACCAGGCGGTCGCGCGCGGCCTTCCCGGCGTCAGGCTCTCCGACCGCCTGGCCCTTGTCGCCGACGAGGACGCCATTGACTTCCGGCACTTCCGCCTGACGGGCACGCGCGACTACAGCCTTCCGCCGGAGCGATGCGTCACCGTCGAACCGGACGGCGTCAGCCTCACGGTTGACCCGACGCGCTCCGATCTATTGTTGGAAACCGAAATGCCGCGCTTCGCCGAATTGGTCCCCGGGCCAACGTCCAACGGGCGGCGGCAATACCGGCTCACGCCCGGTTCATTGGGGGCCGGGCGCGAAGGCGGAATGACGGCGGCGACGCTTGACGAATGGTTCCATCAACGCGCGGGCCAGTTTCTCCCGCCCGCCGCGCGGCTGCTCCTGACCGGAGCACAGGAGCCGCCACCGGCGCTGAAGCAACATTTGGTATTGCACCTGGAATCCGAAGAGATGGCGGACGGCTTGATGCAATGGCCGCCGACGCGTGCGCTCATCTCGGAACGCCTGGGGCCGACCGCGCTGGTGGTCGCGGAGGATCGGCGCGAGGCGCTGCTGCAAAAGTTAAGCGAACTGGGCATAATCATCGGGAGCGTTGAGGAATAGTTAGCGAGCGCGAAACGGCAAGCCAGAAGGAAGTTCAACATGTCCGATGGTACTCCTCCTGGTATGCCGACGGCGCAGGATCTCAAGTCGGCGTTCAAGGCGTTCAAGAAGCGGCTCAAGCTGACGCGCCTCGACGCGGAATCGAGCATTGCCGGCGGGCCGCTGAGCAGCGGGCGCGGCTCGGGGATCGTGGCCATCACGCCGCCCAACCAGTTTCCGCAGGCTGTGTGGGACGAACTGGTGAAGCAGGGGAAGATCAAACACGCGGGGCACGGGACGTATGAATTGGTGGGAGAGGGGTGAGGCACGGGATGGCGGCCAATGGGTGACTAAGAATACCGTGGGGCGCGAGTGTACGATTATTGAGCACCCTCTTGACCCTCTTGACCAAAAGTCCGTGGGCAGGAGGGTCGGCACTTGGTCATCAGGGTTGGTCACCAGGGTCAAGAGGGTGGTCAAAGTCTAACCAGCGACTTCGACCGCCGGTGGCCATCGACGTTGGCGGGGAGGGAAGTGACCTATTGGCACGCATCGGCGCGAGGTGGGTCGTTGCAAACACACCCCCCATGCACGGTCGAGGTCAGACCATGTAGAGCGCCAAGGAGTTATGGCGAGGAAAATGGGTCGTTGCACGGAGGCGTGCAACGACTTTGGCGTGCGGGGAGCCAGCGAGCAGGCGGTGGGTTGGGAATGGGGAGTGAGAGTCTCTCAATGACGCTCAAACGGGGCGATTGACGGGCAAAGAGGACCTTCGACCGCAATTGCCTTTCCATCCGCTGCGTAACATGCAATGCAGTCCTGTAAATGCTTGTCTTTCACGCCCCTATTTTCAAGCGTAGTTTTGTAAGAAATCGAACAGTCCGATTAATCGCTCCATCAGGTTTGAGCCGATGATGTTTATGCATTGTCTTGTTTCGGGATAGCTGGGTTGTCCTCTCGGGAGAGCCGGCTCGAGTGAAGGCAGGCAATTGAGCGCGAGAATAACCATGACAGCAAACAGCCGCCTTTGGCGACGAATCGCAGTGACGGGAGGGATCTGCACCTTCCTGCTGGCCAGCTACGCGTTGCATCCGACCTCCAGTAACTTGAACGCTTCCCCCTTGGACAGATTGCATGGCAAGCATGCGGACAAGCACTCTTCCTGCGAGGGTGGACCATACGTCGATGACTTTGAAGGCACCTGGTACTGGCTGCGGAGCCCGGAACAGGAGAAGCGCGTGGTGATTGGTTTCTACAATCGCTATTGCATTCGCTGTCACGGCGTGGACGGGCGGGGCGTCTGGGACATCCCCGACGTTCCTGACTTTACCAACGCGCGCTGGCAAGCGACCCGCACCGACGGCCAGCTAGCCCGGAGCATTCTGGAAGGCCGCGGCGCCGTCATGCCGCCATTCCGCGGAACACTGAGCCTGGAGGAATCCTGGGCCATGGCCCGTCATTTGAGGTCGTTCATCCCGGGCACGGAGATGTCGAAGCCGGATACGAGCAAGCCGGAACCT
>Ga0207095_10063_pt1 | contig 32245 bp, 31 predicted proteins | sample Alteio_BWMinHeat_88_FD_153529 | JGI IMG/M metagenome (GOLD analysis project Ga0207095, IMG submission 153529) | Enriched cells from forest soil in Barre Woods Harvard Forest LTER site, Petersham, Massachusetts, United States -... | ecosystem: Environmental > Terrestrial > Soil > Temperate forest >... | reverse complement strand
GATGCCCGGACAGCCACTACAAGATGTATGGGACGACATCTCACCCCTTAATTCCCAGGCGGCCGAGCGTCTCGGCTACCCTACCCAAAAGCCCGTCGCCCTTCTTGAGCGGCTCATCAGCGCGAGCAGCAATCCTGGCGACATTGTGCTAGATGCCTTCTGCGGTTGCGGGACCGCGCTCGTCGCCGCCGAGACACTTGACCGGAAGTGGATCGGCATTGACGTTTCTCCGACCGCCTGCCGGGTGATGGCTAAGCGGCTCAAAGATGTTTGCAAGCTGCGTGAGGGGAAGGACTTCGTGGTGCGCGATTTGCCACGAAGCGAAAAGCAGCTCCGGGACATGCCGCATTTCGAGTTTGAGAATTGGGCGGTCATCGCGCTGGGCGGAATTCCGAACAAGGTGCAAGTCGGCGACATGGGAATCGACGGCAAGATTTATCCTGTCTCGGCTGTGCCGGAAGGCGGCAAGAAAGCCGGCGAACTCGACTTCATGGACGTGTGGTATCCGATCCAGGTCAAGCAGAAGGACAAGGCCGGACGGCCGGACATTGACTCGTTTGAAGCAGTGATGACGCGCGAGGATCGGGCCAAGGGATTTTTCGTGTCCTTCAATTTCACGTCCGACGCAATTACCGAGATCGGGGCGTTCTTCAGGAAAAGCGGAAAGGTAATCGTGCCGCTGACGGTGCGGGAGATTCTGGATGAAGAGATAGGCAGGAAGCTCGCATAGCAGGGCGCGAGATAGTGTGGCTTCGCTTCTCCAAGGGCTGAGCGAGCGAGGCGGCGGGGGGTGGCATGCTCTGGCGGATCGCACTCGGCGACAGCGAACCGTAAACCACCACCGCCAAGGCATGGGGATCAGGCGGCGAGGACAATCCGCCGTGCGCCGATGGCGATGGATCCATTGGGCAGTCTTGATTGTTGAGTCGCGGAGGCGTGAAGTCGGTGGCGGTTCGGGATGCTTTCGCAGTGTTGGTTTCGGGGTTCGCAGACGCAGCGGAGGATCGGCGAAAGCTCGCCACCCGCCCGCCAAGGATAGAGGCAGAGCGCGGGATGATCTTCCGCGCCGGGTGGTCGGATTTGCCTCGGGTCCCGCCGAAAGGTAAGTAGGAATAGGCGCCGGTCGCCTGGCGAGATTAATCCCCGACCCGCGCCGGCGGGGGAACCGCTTTGACCGGCGACAGCAATTCTCTGGTGGTGGTCCACGGCTTCGGCGCGGAACTCCTCCGCCTGCGCCCGCGGACCGGCCACGAATACGCATTCAGCGGCGACGCGCCGCGCTATGTCCAATACGCACTGTACATCCTTTTGGGAGCATTCGGCTTCCTCAGCCTTTTCCTCGGGTATTGCCTGGGACTGATTACCGCCGATCTTTGGCTTGATTGGGTGGCGAATGTCAAGATCCTGGGTCTCATCCTTTTCGGCGTGCTTTTTGGTTTCGCGCTTTCCGCGGGCCTCTTCCGTTGGATTTTCCATCCCTGGTTGCAGCGCCATTCTCTCGTCGTTTACGAGCAGGGTCTCATCGGCCGATTCCCCGACCTGGAATTCGCCGTCCCGTTCGAGGAAGTGACCGAGATTTGGGTGTGCCGGCATCCCGAGTGCCGTAACGATGATGTCTGCGAGGCCAAGAATAAGACGGCTTCCCGGTCCAGCGACTCGAACGCGGCTCTCCGGTGGATGGAGCGGATCGTTTCATGGTATCTGACCGGCCTGTTGATACTCTTCGGCCTGATCCTCGCCCTGGCCGGCGGTACCGCTCCCGCGCTGCCGGAGCGGCAACCGGTGGCGAAGCTGTTCTTGGTCGTGAAAGGGGGCGTGGTGCATCCGCTCGGCCGGTTTCTGCGCCGGTTTCGGGAGGTGGATCGCAATCGGTTATTGGAGGTGCTGCGGGCGCGCTTGCCCGAAGTGGTTGGATCGCACGAGGCGTGAACGCCGGGTTGTGAATGTTCGCAGAATCCGCAGCGCTCGACCCAAGCCAGTGTTCCCGGCGCGTACACAAACCGCGCGAGACCGGATTTGCATGGATATAAGTCACGCTGATGGGAGACGCTTGCAGATTCTTCGCTTGGGCTACTCATCGGGCGGGACGATGGCCCGTCTGGTCAGGTTGATGACGCGGCGCAACGGGCTGGCGCTTGGCGGCGGGGTCGGAGACCCGCGCCGAGCGCGTTTTCAACGGCTATCCCAGCGACGTGCAGGGGTGATCAGCTATGCGGGCATTTCCGATCTGGCCGCGTGGGACTACGCTAGCTACGGAGTCGATTTGATCAAAGAAGAGGGCATGTGGCGGATCTGGCACATGGTGGTATACACCGACTTCGTGACGCCGCTTGCCGTGAGTTGGACGGAAAAGGTAAGCGAGTTTCTCTCTGGCACGGCAAATGTCGAGGCAATGGTAAAAACGGTAGATCCCTTGCTGTACAGAAAGCGAAAACACAGCCACGAGACTGCTCCGGCGACCCCAGCGTAAAGGGAATTACCGGCACGAAGTTTTGAGACTTGTCGCGTGGTCTTATGGTGCGGCGTCTTTCCATTTTAAGTGGTTCCGGCGGTGGGACACGAGAGCCGGAAGCGGCGCTGGACGACGCGCCCCCATTGCCCGGCCCGATTGGCTGGCTATTCCGACACATCCCGGCTTTGGACTCGCTGCGGACTTACTCCTGGCGGGCACTTGGCGCGGATTTGACGGCAGGTCTGACCGTGGCCACGGTTGCCGCGCCCCAAGCGATGGCATACGCCACCTTGGCAGGCGTGCCTCCGCAGTACGGCTTGTTCACTGCCATCGTCATGACGGCGGTGGGGGCCCTTTTCGACTCCTCGCGGCAACTCATCAACGGCCCGACCAACGCGATCTCGATTGCCTTGCTCAGCGCCCTCGCGGTGGTCCCGGAGGGAGAGAGGGTGCCGGCCGCCGTACTGCTCGCCTTCCTGGTAGGAGCGGTCCAGCTGGGGATCGCCCTGCTTCGGCTGGGCGACTTGACCCGCTTTGTTTCCCACTCGGTTATCGTCGGGTTCACGGTCGGCGCAGGCAGTCTTCTCGTCCTCGACCAGATGAAGAACCTCCTCGGTTTGGCTGCCGTCGGCCATCCGGCAGATCATTTCCTGAAGCGCTTCTGGCTGTCGTTGACGGAGGGCGGCAGCGTTCACTGGCCTACGTTCTTGATCGGAATCGGCACGATGGTCGTGGTGGTGGGCTTGCGGCAGATCAACGGTTTGCGGCGCGACCGTGGCGCCTGGTTCCCGATCCCGCAACACCTAGTTGCGGTCGCCCTCATGGCAACCCTGGTCTGGGCGTTCGATCTGAATGCTCGTTACGACGTGAAGATCGTCGGCGCCATGCCCGCTTCCTTGCCGCGTTTCGAGATTCCGGACTTGAAATGGGATCAGGTGCGGCTGTTCGCCGACAACGCCTTGGCCATCGCCGTCCTGGGCTTGCTTGAAGCGGTGGCGATGGCCAAAGCCATCGCCAGCCGTACCGGACAAAAGCTCGACATTAACCAGCAGTGCCTGAGCGAGGGCGCGGCGAACTTGGCCGGCAGTTTCTTCCAATGCATTCCCGGGTCGGGTTCGTTGACGCGGTCGGCAATCAATCAGCAAGCGGGAGCGGTGAGCCAGTGGTCCGGAGTGTTCTCGGCGATCGCCGTCGCGGGAACGGTTCTGTTGTTTGCGCCGTTGGCGCAGTACATTCCGCGATGCTCGCTGGCCGGCCTGCTCATGCTTGCCGCGTTTCGCATGGTGGACTTCCGGCAGCTCGTTTTTCATCTCCGGGCGACGAAGTTCGATGCAGGCGTGGTACTTGTCACGGCCCTTGCCGCGCTCGTCGTCTCGGTGGAGTTCTGCATTGTCGTCGGTGTCTTTCTCTCGTTCGTTCTTTTCGTGTCACGGGCGGCCCACGTGCGCATGACGCATCTCACATTCACGTCGGAGAAACGCATCCGCGAAAAGCTGCCCGGAGATCCGCCCTGCGATCGAATGGTCTTCTTTGGGCTGGAAGGCGAGCTGTTCTTTGGGGCGGAGCCTGAATTACAAAAGCACTTTGCGGCGATCGAGGAAGCGGCGGTGGGAGGGGTCGGCGTCGTTCTCATGCTTCTCAAGTGGACGCGCAACCCGGACGCCGCGTTCCTGAACTTGCTCATGAAGTTTGACAGGAAACTACAACTACGGGGCATCACATTAGTTATCTGCGGCGTTCAGTCGGACTTGAGCAAGGCGCTCGCGGTCACAGGTCTGGATGGCAGGTTCGGCCAGCATCGCATTTTCCGCGAACGGTCGAACAACGGCAGCAGCGTCCACGGTGCCGTCAATTACGCTTATGACCTACTTGATGGCAGCCTTTGTCTCGCTTGCCCGCACAGTCAGGGATCTACCCGCGGCGGCGAACACCTGGATTACATGATTTGAGAGAGGCGATCGGTGTCGTAGTGGGTGTACGATTATTGATCACGCTCTCACCCACTTGCCGTGTGAGCACAGGGTCGGCATGGTTAGAAAGTCGGATATGTGGTAGAGAGAGTCGGATACGTGGTAGAGAGGGTCGGATAGCTAATTGAATCCCATCGACGATCGCATTCAGAGAACTGAGCAGGGATTAATCGCTCTGGCTGCGACGATCGCGATTTGTCTCGGGCGATGCTCCAGGATGCGGCTGATCGGATGAAATACGGGGAACGGGGGACAGGCCGGGTAAAATCGGTCGATGCCATGGCCGCTCGCCTTCTGGTGTGCCGCGCTGGATGTGCGTATAAGCTCCAGACATGCGTTTCCGAAAGGGGGGCCACCAGATGGCCGCCATCATGCCCAAAATGATCAGCGGGGCTGCGTACGCCAGTTCTTGCGGAGCGTGACGACCGATTGCTTCCCAGATCTCGTTACCCGGTTGGCCGCGTCCTCCATGTCCTGCGACTGCAAGAGCCAAGACTCCGCGGGCGTACATCCACCCGACAGCAACGATCCCAAACACCAGCGACGCGCCAAGCAACGACTCCATCATGAAGAAGCCGCTCAGCCTGCGCCCGGAAAGATAGAACCCCCAGATGAAAACGCCGGTCAGCATGACACCGACGGCGCACAAAAGGACCACAACGATGTCCAACAGTGTGCCCGCTGGCTGCTCAGGAGCGGCCGTCAGCTCAAGCGCGGCACCAAGAATCCAGCCCGCGGCCCCAACCGTGGCGCCGAAAAGACCAAGCGTCATCCACGTGTCGTATTTCGACCAGGAGAGTTTTCCCATGGGGCCCTCATTTCCCCAATGCCTCGCACAACCTCGACCGCACTACCCCACATTATACGCCGCGCTCAGATTGACTCCAACGTCTTCGCTCGATAACCGCACAAGGTTTGTCTGCCAGGTTGCCGGGTCCCGCCGGAAAAGTTCAATAGCCGTCTTGTCGCCCCGATTCGTTGTGAACAGAAACCCCGTCAACAGTTGCTGTTGGAACTGTTAACGGGATTTGAACTTTCAAAGTCTCCTATTTGTCCCTGCGACCAGCCAAGCCCGCGACCACGGCGGGAAGCTTGTTGAGCATCTCCGCCCAGCCAAACTCCGCCCCCTGGATTGCCTGATCGACCCACGGCTGGGAGAAGTCGAAGCCGGAGTGCTCGAAGAAGACTCGCGTGCCGTCATCGTCGGTTTCGAGCCGGTACATCACCTGCGTATCGATGATCGGGCCGGCCGACCACGAGTACGCGAGCCGACTTGGCGGTTCGCATTCCAGCACCTGGCAGCACACCACGATCCCGTCGAAGCCGGCCTTGGGGTTCGGCGGCGCGCGAAACGTGTGGCGCTGGGGCGAAGACAGATCCTCAGGACGGTCGGCTAGGCGCCGAGTGGCGTGCAAAATGCGCTGAGTGCAACGCGCCGAACTATGTCGCACTTATCAGAATCTCTTATCTACTTGGGTCAAAATGCTCGACGCCAACAGCAACAGCGGCGTGCTTAAGCGGCTCGTCGAGTGTCGCGAGCGGAAGTCCGCGACGAAGCGCCAACTCCAGGTGCGCGGCATGGTATGTGGAAAGCTTTTGTGCACGCGCCAGATCCACCACCTCGTGGAAAATCCGGCTGCCGTTATGCTCTTCGATCGAGATGGGCAGAGATAGCAGGAATTTCGTCCATTTCAATGTGTCGTCGCGGTCACAACGGCCCCGACGTTCCCCTACAACCAGCGCGTTCGCCACTTCCAAATGCCAAACTGCCGGCACGAGCGCCCCGATACGGGGCAGACTTCGCGCAACCGCATCGGCATAGGCGCTGTTTTCATCAGTGAAGCACCATGCAAGCGCCGTTGAGCCGTCAAGGACGACGGATTCCAGCTTCTTGCTTCGCGGCGCCTTTTTCTTCTTAGCCATAGCGGGCCCATCCGCCTCGAGAAACGGCTTAGCGGTGGCGGCCTTCTTCAATCATCTGCCGGATCGTGAGATCGCCGGTGGTTCGCTTTTGGCGATCCCGGTAGGCCAGCATGTTCTCGACAACCTGTCGCACTTCGCGGCCTGCTTGGTGGGGGGGCTGCGTCAGCAAGGCGACGGGCGTGCCGCGCCGCGTGATGAGGATCTTCTCCCCGTGTTCCACACGCTCCAGCAACTTGGGAAGATGCGTCTTGGCTTCATAGGAACCGACGGAGGTCATTCTTTGCGCTCCTGCGGAACTGGTCTACAGACCTAGTCTACTCGACATCTCCGTCAGCGGGCAAGCGGAACCTTCGAAGCCCCGGCAAGTTTTACAGAATCGGGGCACCGAAGACTCTGCCTCGGCCACCCCGCCACCGTCGGGTTCGAGCCGGTAGATCACCTGCGTATCGATGATCGGGCCGGCCGACCACAAGTATGCGAGCCGCCTGGGCGGTTCGCATTCCAGCACCTGGCAGCGCGCCACGATCCCGTCGAAGCCTTTCTTGGGGTTCGGCGGCGCGCGAAACGTATGGCGCTGGGGCGAAGACAGATCCTCAGGACGGTCGGCTAAGGAACCCAGCCGGGCAACGCGGCGGCCTGCTTCACCCAGGTCGCCATCTGCGCCTCGTCGAGCTCGCCTTCGTGGATGTCGGCGTAGCGCGTGTCCTTGCTCTTGCTGGCGCCGGGCGGGACCGGTCGCAGCGACGTGCCGCGGAAGAAAGCCACGTTGACGTACTTCGTCATGCAATGGAACCCCAGGAACCAGCCCTGACTCTCGATGCCATAGAACGGCGTGTTCCACTTCACGGCCTTGCGCACGTTGGGCACGTTCCGCACGATGAGCGCGTCGAGGCGCTTCCCTATGTCGCGCTTCCAGCCCGGCATCGCGGCGATGTACGCCTGCACCGGAGCGTCGCCGTCCGCCTTCGCGATTTGCGGATTGCCGCCTGAAAGGAGTTTCGACGGCTTGGCCTTCCTTGTCCTCGCGCTCCGCTCCGAAGACTCCGCGTCGCGGCTAACCGGGGCCGGGGCGCTCAGATTCTCCGCGACTGCGGCCCGGATCAAGGCCTTGAACGCCTCCGCATCGAGCACCTCTCCCTCCCGGATGTCGATGGCGCGACGCGTGTTTCCCTCGAGGCTGGAGTTGAAGAGCCCACGAGGGTCCTCCAAGGAGGCGCCCCGGGCGAAGGTCAGCTTGACCACCTGGTTGTAGGCCTCTCCCGTGCAGACGATCCCTGCGTGGGACCACACGGGCACGCCCAATGGGTTCGTGGGCTTGATCCATTTGCACTCCTCCACGATGTCCGGGTCCGCTTCGTGGATGAGGCGGCGAACCTCCGCCAGGGTCTCGGCGCGCCAGTCGCCCGGAGACCGGATCCGCTCGTCGATGAGACGAGGAAAAACCAAAGGGGCGGGTATGTATTTTGGCTTATGCGTTTGTCACTAACATGCGTTTGCCGCATTCAAGCGTACAGTGTACGTGTCCCGAAACGCTCCCGCTGCCCCGCCGTTTCATGGTAAGTCAGCGTCAGTGAAAAAACCGGTACCGGTCCCATGCTGTACCGAGGTCGAAGGACATCAAGCGAGGACCGCGAAGTGATCACGATTCGGTCTTCGGCGGTCAGTTTGTATGTGACTTGCACCGTGTCCCTCTCGACTCGACGCCGCCACGGCCGACTTCTTTCACCTGGGGCCGCGCACCCTCCGCCATTGGCGGCGCGCCTACTTGTCTTTCTTCCCCCGCTTCCCCTCGATGTCGAACTCCTGCTTATTGCCCCCGAAGTCCGATGCGGCTTTCCCTTTGAACTTGTCCCCGTCGATCGTCAGCGTGAAATCGAGGGGGAACTTGTTGTCCATGAACTTCCGCACGGCGGAAAACGTCAGAGTGTCGTCTTTCAGTTTCACGTCCTTAAGCTTCGCGTCCTTCTGATCCGGCCAGTTCATCGTCCCGACGAGCTTGTCCCCGTCCTTCTTGATCGTCAGTTCGACCGTCCGCATTTGGTCTCCGATCTTGTACTCGCAATTCCACGTCCCGACTGGGTCTACCTTGTCCGCCGCGCCCGCGATGCCGCAGACCCCGAGTACCAACGCCATTGAAAGGATCGCCTTCATGATAGCCTCCGACAAGTGGCGGAAGGGAAGCGGTCTAACGCAGGCCGCCACCAGCCGCTGACAGCGTTTCTATGGATGCCCCGACCGTTGTTCAGGCCACAGTGATCTCGACTCGCTTTGCCATCAAGGAACCGCCGTGGACGAACCACGCGGTCACTCGCTCTTGCCCGATTCCTTCGGCATCGGGAAGCGTTTTTGAATCCACGCCTGCCATAGCGGTGTCTCGCGGGCGACGGTTCCGGCCGCCTGATCGCCGTAGTGGTAGCAGGTCAGCGCAACCATGCTCTGGCCGCCGACGTTGAAGGCACCAAAGGCGGCTACGCCCGGCCCCGGCTTGTCGATCCGCACCAGGGCGTCGTACGGACTCTGGCCGACGTACTCCGCCACGCCGCCGAGCGCCGGGACACTCGCGGGCGCCGTCCAACGCTGCCCGACCCTCAAACTATCCAGTCCCAATGCCGCGGTCAGCATTTCCCAAGCCTCCGCTTCCGTTCCCGCGACGGGGGCCACGAACTGCATGAGCTCGGAGCGTTGGCCGCGGAAGTGCGTGAGATAGATCCGCAGGGTGCGGAAGAAACCGGGCCAACCCAACCCGGCGGATTCAAGCTGGTTGTCCCAGTCGTCGGTGCTGGCGAAGAGGCTATGCACCACACGGACGAGGCACACACCACCCGCGCGCGCTTCGACGCTCCACTCGGTTGCCATCGGCGGTGAGCCACCCCAGCCCTCACCCTGCGCGGCAAACTGCCGCGGCGGGTCCCAGACCGTCACGACGGAACGGGATTCCATGCCCGGGCCGAAGTTCAACTTCACCGCGACGGGCTTGCCGTCTTGTTCCTCGAACTCGGTCGGCACGAACCAGGACGAAATACCCGGCCCGGTGGCGATCGCCTGCCAGACTTCCTCCGGCGCGCCGGGGACCTCGACTTCGACCTGGATGGAACGGCGTCCGGAGGGTTCTTTCTTCACGCTCATGATGATGGCTCCTTGGGATCGGTTTGTTGTGGCAGAGGATGCGCCACGACCGCCAGGCGATGCGCGCGGCCGGCGGTGGCGGATTCAGCCGTTTGTTAACCGGCTCACTCACTTGGGTAGCGTAAATCCGAGCCGTTTTTTCATCCAGAAATCGCTAGGCCATTTCGGCTCTGGCTCCCACTGCTCGTCCTCGTCCTCAGTTGCCAGCCAAGCTTCCAACCACATTCTCAGCGACCTCCCTTGGTCCCAAAACGAGTTGCCCCAATTGAGTCGGGCATCCGCACCCTCGAGTGCAGAGTCCAGGTTGTTCGGATCCCAAAGGATCATCGGAAGCTTCTGGTACTCGCAATCTACGCAGGACCACATGCCACAACCGTAGTTGGCCAGCGGAAGAAGATGCTTTGGCCAACGCCAGACGGAGTTCTCCGAATCGAGCTTTGCCATATTTTGGTAGCACGTTTCGAGCGTGCATCCGTCCAGCTTCGCTCCCCCTTGAGTTCCGACGATGCCGTATTCTGGACCAAAGCCACCATTCCCAACCTTCAGGTAAATGGCACGTAGCAACTCGGGGAGCTTGAACCCAATCGCACGTTCGGTGGTTTGCAGCGCCTTGGCGGCAACGGGCGGAATGGCCTTCTTCGAATGGATGCCGCCGGTAGTGGCACGCTCGCGATCCGCGTTGCGCTCCTGCAGGCGCTGAATCAGGTGTTCGTGGGATCTTGGCATTTCTCGCCGCTCGCAACCTTTTTGCTGGCTAACAACGGCGGTTCACCTGCAAGGACGCGTTTGAAGACCGATCGGCCTTCGCCCACGGCGCCCGCGGCCTGGTCAGGTGCAACCGCATGTTAGGCGGGCCGACGCCGCCGGCGCTGCGATGCCGCACGATCGACCACCGACCCGCGGCCGGCGCGCGCGAAGGGCACGCGATTGCGAGCGATGGCCTCGTCGATCAGGCTCGCGACCGCCGGACGAGCGAGTGTGGATGCGCCCTCCACGTGAATCCAGCGTGTCTGGCCGCCGGACCCCTGCAACAACTTCTCGGGATCCGGCAACCCCTTACCACGATTGAAGTAGAGCCGAACGCCGTCCGCGCTCCCGCGGATGACAAGAACGCCCTCGTACCCGCGCTCGCTCGGTGAATAGCTGATGACGAAGCAGTCGCGATATTCATACACCACCTCATGGGCGGTGGGCAGACGCTTTCGCAGCCACCGCCGCATGGCGCCGACGAGCCGTAGATGCGCGGGCGCGAACTTGGCGATACCCGCACGCACCTGGGCTTCCGCCGATCGTCGCTCCGCCGCGGACTGGGTGCTGCCGGGGACCTCGACTTCAACCTGGACGGAACGGCGTCCGGAGGCTTCTTTCTTCACGCTCATGATGGCTCCTTGGGATTGGAAAGGACCTAGCGGGTCACTCGCTCTTTCCCGGCTTCGTCGGCAATGGAAACATCCCGCCCATCCATTTGCGCCACAGCGGTTCGTCGCGGACAACCGCCTCCTTCGCCTTGTCGCCATACAGATAGATATTTGCCAACGCCATTACCATGCCCTGACAGGCGTACGCGCAAAACGACCCGATGCCGGTCGTCGGCTGATCCAAGCGTAACAAGATGTTGTTTGGGTGTTGACCGGAGCCGAGCGGCTCGACGATGCCGCTGGCGACCGGCACACCCGCCGGCGCGGTCCAGCGCTGACCGACGGCCACGCCTTGGACGCCGAGCCCAGCGGTCAGTGCATCCCACGCCTTCGACTCCGATTCGCTGCTGCTGGCCATAACTTGAACGCTGGTGCAGGGCTGACCGCGAAAGTGCGTCAGATACAGTTGCAAGATGCGGAAGTAGCTCGGCCAGCCATGTTCGGTACCTTCGAGCTGATTGTCCCAGTCGTCCGTGCTGGCGAAGAGGCTGTGCACCACGCGGACGAGGCAAACTCCGCCAGCGCGCGTTTCGACGCTCCACTGGGTCGCCATGGGCGGCGAGCCACCCCAGCCCTCGCCCTGCGCGGCGAACATCCGCGGCGGATCCCATCTAGTGATCTTCGACATCGACTCCATGCCCGGACCGAAATTCAACTTTACCGCGACGGGCTTCCCGCCTTGCTCCTCGAACTCCGTCGGCACGAACCAGGACGAAATCCCCGGTCCGGTGGCGATGGCCTGCCAGACTTCCTCCGGCGTGCCGGGAACCTCGACTTCGACCCGGACTGAACGACGTCCGGAGGCTTCTTTCTTCACGCTCATGCTGGCTCCTTGGGATCGGATTTCTGCGGCAGAGGGTGTGCCACGACCACCAGGCGATGCGCGCGGCCGCCGGGCGCGGATTCATCGTGATACTTCGAAACGAGTTTCGTGATGGCCTCGGTGAGTTCGTTGCTGAAAGCCGCCCGGTCCGTCGCCGACCGGAAGTGAACTTCGGTATCCACCGCCAGGGTCGCCAGGCGTTTGTCCGCCTCTCTCGCACGACGAACGAGGTCACCCACCTCGCGGACGACCCGTGCGCCCAGGGCGATGAGATAGCTCGCGGACAGCCGATCGACTTCCCGATTCGGATCGACGGCGACCGGGCCCAGGGCGCTCGGCGAAACAACGTAGGAAGCAGCCGTCGCCACGAGCAGCCGTTCCGTCAGCCCGCCCCACTTGCGTTCCTGGGCCAGCCGCACCAGCCCGTGCGCCTCCAGCGCGTGCAGATGGTAGTTGACCTTCTGCCGAGCCAAGCCGACTCGCGTAGCCAACGTCGCCGCCGAGGCGGGCGCGGCCAGCTCGGAGAGGAGCCGACTCCGCATGGGCTCCAAGGCCACCGTCGCCGCCGCCGGATCATCGATGACTTGAATGTCGAGCATGAGGGGATGGTAGCCTTGACAACTATTGTTGTCAATCATGGATCAAGGCTTTTTCTGCCGAATTCGCGGAGTCGATGGCGTGCCGCGGGATTGTGAAGTTGCGGCGAGGTCTCCTCCTCTGGCCGCTGGTCGGACCGACGCGCGCAACTGCCCGGCGTGCGTCGGTTTCATCGCCCGGTGGTGTGTCGGACCGAAGCGCGGAGACCGACTCCCAAGGCGAAGTGGCCGGTGCGCGAATTGCAGTGGCAGAGGACGTGTGCTGAGTCAGTTCGAATCCAGGCTCGATTCATGACGGCCGGATAGGCAAGTTTGCGGAATGATACGATTCCTCCCAACGGTCGAAAGCCGGCGCGCGCTTGACATCGTGGTCCAGCCGTTTAGACTGTTGGGGGAGAAAACGAACCGGAAGAGAGTGCCGTTATGCACCTTAGTTCGTGGCTGTGCAACGTTTCTCATTTCACCGCGAGCAGAGTACCCGTTTATCTCGCACGTACATATTTCCAACCGGGGTTTGGCTGACTCCACCTTTCTTGATGACGGCGTGTCCGCTCCTTCTGCCGTTGCAGTTTTGCACCCGCTGTTGTCCTGCCGCGACTTCAGGTAGCCCTTTCTCTCGCCGAAAGCGGCGTAGCCGATCTCTCTGAAGGATTTGGTGTGCCATGGAAGTTGACTTTGAAGCCAAACCCCTGCGAATAAAGCGGAGCGCGCGACGGCGCGCGCTTCGTTTCGTTACCTTCCTTGCGCCCAATCTATTTCGGTTCTACGCGTTTCTCGCGGATCATCTTGGGAAAGGCCTGGGCTGCGAGGCGCGATTGGTGGTAGGCGCCCGCTATGAACAACTGTGCAGCAGCTGCGATGTGGCCGTCGTATGCGGCTTGCCGTACGTCGAAAGCACCAACTTGCCGAATCCGCCTGTGGAGCCGCTGGCCGCTCCCGTTTTGAGAGGCGACCGCTACGACGAGCGGCCGATTTACTTCTCGGACGTCGTCGTGCAGCGTGGCAGCCGCTTTCGCTCCTTCGCCGATTTGCGTGGTTGCACATGGGCTTACAACGAATCGCATTCGCAATCGGGCTATGGAATCACGCGCTACCATCTGGCGCGCATGGGGGAAACCCACGGCTATTTCGGCCGGATGGTGGAGGCCGGATTCCATGAACGCGCCCTGGAGATGGTCTGCTCGGGCGCCGCCGATGCCGCCGCCATCGATTCGCACGTGCTCGCGGTGGCACTGCGTGACCGGCCGGAGCTTAGGTGTCAGCTACGCATTATCGACACGCTAGGCCCGTCCACGATTCAACCGGTCGTTGCGGCACGCCGGTTGCCTACGCCCGTGAAGATGAAGCTGCGGCGCTCCTTGCTGGAACTTGAGCACGATCCGCGCGCCCGGCCGTTTCTCGACCAGGCCCTGGTGCGGCGTTTCGTCCCCGTGACGGATGCGTCCTATGACGATATCCGTCACATGCTCAATCATGCGCAAATGGTGGATCGCTAAGATCGGCGTTGTTAAGAAACAGAGGACGCGATTTATGCCGCTAACGCCCCCGGCCCTGCCCCAAGTCTCCAGAACTGGTAACGGTTGGACCGACGAGTCCGACGCGGAGCCGGGGCTCCGGTACGTGGATGTGCGTTCGTGGACTGAAAAACTTTGCCAGCCGCTTGAAACGGAAGACTACGTGATTCAGTCCACGCCGGATTGCAGCCCGGTCAAGTGGCATTTGGCGCACACGACCTGGTTCTTTGAGACTTTCGTGTTAATACCCTACCTGCCCGGCTACCGGCCTTTTCACCCGGAGTATTGCTACCTCTTCAACTCCTATTACAACGCGGTCGGTCCGCGCTGGCCGCGGTCGCAACGCGGACTGCTGTCGCGCCCCACCGTGGGTGAGGTGTTTGGCTATCGCAAATACGTCGATGAACACATGACGCGTCTTCTGCAAGCGCGAAGGAGTTCGCCGGACATTGCTGCCAGGACGGTCCTCGGGCTCAATCACGAGCAACAGCATCAAGAATTAATGCTGACCGATCTCAAGCACGCACTGGCTCTCAACCCACTGCGTCCCGTCTATCGACCATCCGTCCTGGACCAAGGACAATGCCCCAACCTGGGCTGGATCGCTGTGGCCGCCGGGCTCGGCTGGGTGGGACACCCGGGGAAAGGATTCGCCTACGACAACGAATTGCCGCGGCACCAGGTTTATCTGCAAGGCTTCGCGCTCGCCTCCCGGCTCGCGCACAATCGAGAATTTCTGGCGTTCATCGACGACGGCGGTTACGACCGGCCCGCGCTCTGGCTTTCCGACGGCTGGGCGGTTCGGCAAGAGCGCGCTTGGACGGCGCCACTTTATTGGGAGAAGCAAGACGGCGCTTGGTTGATCACCACGCTGGGCGGCCGGCGCGCCCTGAACCCGGACGAGCCTGTCTGTCATGTGAGCTACTACGAGGCAGACGCCTTCGCGCGCTGGAGCGGGTGCCGCCTGCCCACCGAGCAGGAATTGGAAATGGCCGTCGCCGGTGGGTCGTTAGCTGGTCATTTTCTCGAGGCAGAACGCTATCATCCCGCCCCCGTCGTGGCCGACGATGACCGCGGTCCGCTTTCCCAGCTCTACGGCGACGTCTGGCAATGGACGGCTAGCCCTTACGTCGGCTACCCCGGCTACCAACCCGCAGTCGGCGCGTTAGGGGAATACAACGGCAAGTTCATGTGCAACCAGTTCGTGCTGCGCGGAGCGTCCTGCGCCACGCCGCGCAGCCACGCGCGCACGACCTATCGCAATTTCTTCCCACCCGATGCGCGTTGGCAGTTTACTGGATTGCGCGTGGCCAGGGATTAGAGTAACGCACGTGTCCCAGAGTATCGCGGGTTCACTCGGCCCGGCTATAAAGCAGTTGTTGATAAGGCGGTGATTTCCTCGACTGAAGACTGCTTCGGAGTGTCGGACGAATGGCACTTAGTTTTCCCCAAACCCGTTCAGGAGATCACGTTTGGCCTCGTGTCTGGGTTTCATGAGACGGTCGTATGGTTTGGGTCTACGTTTCTTTCGTCGAGGCTCAATCCGGTCGGGCCGATCCGCGACTCGGTGAGTTGCGATCGCATAGAGGAGGTGATGGTAGAGTATCCTGCGGAATGCCGCGTCGCGTTCACCTTCTAGCGCAATCACTGGCTGAAAGGCTTCGAGTATCTGGACAGCGCCCTTGAAGCTGATCGAGCGTGGTTCGAGACCGTGTCGTGTCGCGGCTTGAGCCATGATCGTACGGATAAGGTTGTAGGCCAAGATATGCGTCCAGAGTTCCTTTCGGACAAGTTCCGGTGTCTTGCATCTCAGGACATCCATTTGCAGTGTTTGTTTCAGCGATCTCAGATCGAGCTCGGCGTTCCAGCGCGCACGATACAATTGCGCGAGATCGTCTCTGGTGAATTCACCCGCATTCAGCAACGTCGTGGCGATGAAGAGTGTCCTAACGCGAAAACCCGGCTGTTCAACTCGAACGCGACATTCTCGGACTGTCAGGAATTCCGGGAGCGCATCATAGGTCTGCCGATCGATCGAACGAGGCTTCGTCGGCTTAGACCATTGGACGATGTGATCGCCTTTGCCCAAGCGTTTGCCTCGCCGAAAGTCAGCGATCCGGTGCGAGGTGAGTCGGCATACGCAGTCGACTCCTCGTTCTTTGAGCATCACCATTTCCGTCCAGGTGCACATCAGGCGATCGGCGAGCATGACGTCGCCTGGCAGGAACAGCTTCCATAAGGTGCGGAGCATCCCCAATTCACTTTGTCCCTTGCCGGCGTAGCGACAGATGCCCACGTCAAGAACTGCTCCACAGGCGAGCGAAAAGATCGCCGCGATCCGTGCCAGAGGAAAGCCTAGACCGGGCTTCTGCACGATGGGTTGCGGATAAGCAGCTTGGTTCTTGGGCGTATCGGGCATCGAGACCGAAGACCCATCATAGACGTAAACGCGCCGTTGCTTCCAAAGCCAGCGAGCGTCGACGCCTGCCTCCAGCGCGCTGCCCGTGCGACGAGCCACTTCCGAGAAGAACTTTTCCGGAAGACGCTTCCTGGCCTGACAGTAAGCGCCGGTCTCCGAAGAGCACGGTCGTTGTCTCCGCGAAACTCGATGGGCGATTAAGCGGGCAACCGCCGCTCGGCATGAATGGTCCGCACTCAGAACTTGACTCAAGAAAACCCACAGCGTTACGAGAGGCGAGTAGATCCGATCCATCCAGCACGCATTGATTGCCGTTAGTGTTTGCGCGACGCCCCCCTCAGTCAGCACATTGCTAAATGGAAGGTTTCCATCTTGAAGAAACTGCCGTCGCAGGAAACTAGCCTGTTGCCGAAATGGTCCGTGATTAGAATAGCGCACTCCTGGGCCTCCTTGCCGCTGATGGATGTGTTGAGCAACACCATCTACTCAAGTGAGGTCCTTTTTGCCTATATCACTTCCGGCAAAGGACTTGCTGGGAATCTACGTGCCATTCGAGTGTCGGACCGATGCGCGCAGTTAAGCAGTTACCGAGTCCTGGCGCCAACCGACAGGGCAACCCGGAACCCGAGAGCGCAGTGGCGGTAGTCCGAGCTGTTCGCGCTGCGGGAGGCAGAGCGGCAGTCGGTACTGTTGTTGACGAAGGAACCGCCGCGCAGAACATGGGAAGTTTCGGAATTGGGATTTCTAGGGTCTTTTTGATATGGTCCGAAGAAGTCCTCGCACCACTCCCATAAATTGCCGTGCATGTCGTAGAGACCGAACCTGTTGGGATTGGCGTAATAACCGACCGGAGTGGTCCTACCCACATTGTCGCCGAAATTGGCTTGGTTCGTGCTGAGGGTATTGCCGACATAATAGCGGGTTGAGTCGGCAGCCCCTCCCCGACACGCATATTCCCATTCCGCCTCCGTCGGCAAACGATACAAGCGTTTTTGCTTCTTCTCTGCCGGCAACGCCGACAGCATGCGGCAGAACTCCTGAGCATCATCCCAGGTGACATAATCCATGGGGAACCATTTCGTGTCCTTGAACTCCTTTACCTTCTCTTTCTCGGCGCCTTCGTGGGAGAAATAGCTGGGAAAATACCTGGGGCTCTCGGCCATTATATACTGGTACTGCTCCTGCGTGACGAGGTAGATCCCCAGGTAAAAAGGCTCTCGGATCGTCACCTCGTGCTGCTCTTCATAATCAATCAGACCCAGGCCAGACAGTGGACGCCCCGGTTCGTCCTTGGGTGAGCCCATGAGAAACTTGCCGGCCGGAATCGGGGCCAGTTTCATGCCGATCGAGTTGATGAACGTGCCCTCCGGCAACGGTTTCGGGTCTGGTGGTGGGGGAGCAGGTTTCGGCTTCGGATTCACCGGCACAGGGGCCACGCGGAACCCCCAGCCGTTGTCCCGGTTCGTCGTCGCGTACCCGAACCGTCTCGCCGAACGGCAGTCCGAGCCGTAGGTTTGCCAGCTCCCGCCGCGGACCACCTTGTCCGCTTCCCCAGTCGTACGCACGGGATTCGTCGTTACCTCGGGATTAGTCCCACCAGGCAACTTCGGCTGATAACAATCCCGACACCACTCCCGCGCATTGCCGTGCATGTCGTACAATCCCCAAGCGTTCGGTCGATAACTGCCGACGGGCTGCATTCGACCCAATCTCGGCCCTTTTGGCACTCCGTTGTACGGATAGTTACCGTCGAAGTTTGCCTGGCTGCTGCTCAACGAATCCCCAAAAGCAGTCGCCGTCTTCGTCCCCGCTCGACACGCATATTCCCATTGCGCGTCCGTCGGCAACCGATATTCCCAGCCACGCGGCAACCTTCCCGTTTGCCGTTCTTGCTCCGTCAGCTTATGGCAAAACGCCGTTGCTTCGGCATGATTCACGTAATACATGGGATAACTCGGTCCTTCGCCCGACGATTGTGCCCAGGCGCTCCGCGGTACCCCGGTCCTCGAGTTCGCGTAATCCAGATTCAACTGGTCGTTCACCTTTTTGAACTGCTCTTTGAGCGTCGTGCCCATCAGCTTTTCCCACTGCTCCTGCGTCGTCTCGCACTTCCCAAGCCAGAAACCCTTCGTCAACGTCACCTCCACCGGGTCCTCGCTGAATTGGGAGTACTGGGGCTCACGTTCGTTTTCATCCTTGGGGCTGCCCATGGTGAACGTCCCCGGCGGGCACCAACAAAACGTCATCCACAGGCCATTCGCCGACCACTGATCACCGGCTCTTTCTCCCGCAAACGCAAGGCTCTCCGGCGGCAGCGGCTCCGGACCTGGTTCGGGATCGCGCGTCGGGTCGGTCTTCCGGGTCTCTGCTAGTGTTTCCACTGGATTCTGCGTGGCCGCCCCATTGTCGCCCGCCGGCGCGATCGTCTTCGCAACCGAGAGCAGCCGCAAACCGACCACAAACGACACCAACCCCAGGACAACCGCGGTGATCGCCGGTCCAAGACGCCGACGCCCTGGTTTCCGGCCGTCTCCGGTCGAGCCGTCCGTATCGGCGGCAGTGCCTTTACGATTCTCGTCCCTCATCGGTGTGGGGCTCTCGGCCGATTCGCGGCCGGGAAGATCCGTACCTCGGTTCGGGTCCTGTGGTGACATGAAGCGCTCCTGACCGGCACATCGGCATCAATGTAGTCTACGCCGGAAAAAGCGAACCCGCGCGCGGCGGCGTCGGCGACGAGAGGGTTACGCGCCGAGACGGGGCTTGAACTTCCGTCGAGCCGACGAAGAAAAACTACCCCCCATGAAAAGGGGAAGGCGCGTTGCGCGCTTCGGTCCCATCGCCCGTGGTTTGTCGGACCGACGCGCGCACAAACCCACACGGTGACTTGACTGGTGGGGGAATTGCGGTGACAAGCCACGCATGCTGAATTGTTCAAATCCAGTCGTCCCGACTGGTTCGTAACAGCAAATGCCGCCAACGGTTGCGAGAGCCACTGTTGGCGGGATTTGAACTATTGCACGGACGTTTCACTCTTAGCCGCCTTTACGCCGCGCAAGGCTCCCGACCACGCCGGGAAGCCGCTCGAGCATTTTCGCCCAACCAAACTCGGCTCCTCGGAAAGCCTGTTCGCCCCTGGGCTGCGAGACATGTCGAAGCCGGAGCGCTCGAAGAAGACGCGCGTTCCGTCCCCATCGGGTTACTCAGTCCTCAGCTCACCGCTTTCTTCACGAGCGCGCCGATCCTTGCCTCTTCGGCGGCGGTCAACTCCTTCAGTGCGAAGGCGGCCGGCCACATGGCGCCTTCGTCGAGGTTCGCCTTGTCGCTGAAGCCGAACGTCGCGTACCTCGTCTTGAACTTTTGCGCGCTTTGGAAGGAGCAGACGACGTTGCCGTCCTTGGCATACGCGGGCATCCCGTACCAGAGTCTCGGCGAGAGGGCCGGCGCGCTGGCTTTGATGATCGCATGAAGCCGCTCGCCCATGGCGCGATCCGGTTCCGGCATCGCGGCGATCTTCGCGAGCACGGCACTTTCCCCGTCCGCCTTGTCCGCGCGGGCCGGGGCGCGCGGCCGGCTTCTTCGCGGCCTTCTTGGTGGTGCTCTTGGCGCTTCGGGTACTTTCAGTCATTCGCGCCTGCCTTCGGCGGGGACTTGGACTTCGGGGCGCTCAGATTCTCCGCGACCGCGGCCTGGATCAAGGCCTTGAACGCCTCAGCATCGAGCACCTCTCCCTCCCGGATGTCGATGGCGCGACGCGTGTTTCCCTCGAGGCTGGAGTTGAAGAGCCCCCGAGGGTCCTCCAAGGAGGCGCCCCGGACGAAGGTCAGCTTGACCACCTGGTTGTAGGCCTCTCCCGTGCAGACGATCCCTGCGTGGGACCACACGGGCACGCCCAATGGGTTGTTGGGCTTGATCCATTTGCACTCCTCCACGATGTCCGGGTCCGCTTCGTGGATGAGGCGGCGAACCTCCGCCAGGATCTCGGCGCGCCAGCCACCCAGAGACCGGATCCGCTCGTCGATGCGATGAGAGGCCGCGTTCTCGTTCGCGCGCTTCGCTTCCGCACCTGGCTTGGCCTTCGCGCCTGCCTTCGGCGGGGACTTGGACTTGGTGGCCGACTTGCGTGGCTTGCTTGCGCGCGACGTGCCCTTGGCCTTGGGCTTCGCCTTGCTCTCAGTCATCATTCGTCCCTTCTTGTTGGATGTTTCTCAAGTCGCTCTAGGCGTTCATCCCAGAACCGCTCATGGTACGCCATCCAGTCCCGTACGGGCCTGAGCTGCGCAGGGACGAGGCGATAGCGGCGTTCTCGACCTTGCCGCTGCTCGGTCACGAGGCCGGCATCGAGCAGGACGCGGAGGTGCTGCGAGACGGCCAGCCGGCTCATCTGGAAATGTTCCGCACGCGTGTTGACGGAGCGGGCGGTCTCGATGAGGAGGTCGAACATCCGGCGCCGTGCAGGATGGCTGATTGCTGCAAAGACGTCGGGCTCGCGATTGGGAATCACCACCATGCAGCCAATATCCGTAAGCGATTGCTTGCGTGTCAAGCTGAATTGAGCTTCGCGAAGGGCATCGGCCGAGTAGGCCCAACTCTCCGCCATGAATCCGAAGTAGGAGCCGTATGCGGTAGTTCCGCACGTACGGATCCGCGCGGGGGGTTGGGGGCAACCCCAGTCCCAATCGCGACCGACCGGCCGCCGCACCGGCAGCCTGTCGGAGCGGAGGCAGGGTTTGTGTGCAAGTTTCTGTGCAAAGTGGCGACACCCCCCTGCGCGGGGTTGGCCTTCAATTGACGGAGGTCATTGACCCGGAATGACTGCAAAAGACACGGATCGATCACCAATGGGCAACATGGACGCCCATCGGCCTTGACGGGCGGAGTTGTTGGGGCGGTGAGCTTCATGGAAGTCGTTGCATCGGGCGCGTACACACACCCCTACATGGAGCTCACCATTCGGCAAGGACTTACGGCGACGGAAGTGGGTCGTTGCATGCGCGGTGCAACGACTTTGGGGTGCGGGGAGGCAGGGAGCAGGCGGCGGGTTGGTAACGGGGAACGAGAGTCGCTCAATGACGCTCAAATCTCCAAACTCCGCTGTTTCTCGAACCAGCGAGAAAAGTTAAGCGGGAACGAATAAGAATCTCACTCTCCAGAAAAAGCGCTCACGTCCTTCACAACATTGGCCGAATCCGTCACGAATGCCCCGCAGGCCTTCGGATCGACCTGGTTCCAATCGCATACGAAAGGCACGTCCGGCAAGTGGGGCGGTTCCTGCCCCCACCTCCTGACCGTCACTTTTAACGCCTGCCAAAGTTCCAATTGCAGGTCTAGCCATTTGTCCTCGGCACCATGCCGAAGTGCGACGCCATAGGCGGCGCTTGTGAGTTCGGCGGCCAAGGCTTCCAACTCGTGATCCGCATCGGCGACGACCGCGCGATTGTCATTCATGGAAGTTTTCCTCTGATGTTGCATTTCAGCTCATTTACGTATCGCTCGTCCAAGACAGAACCCGAGGACCAGTGCGGAACTGATGCGGACATGTGAGCGGTATTTCATGCGTGCCCCACTGCTGGTTATCTGGCACGGCAGCGTTTCCTGATCACCAAACGGAATGCCCGGTACAGATCCAACTCCACCTCAAGAAGTGACCCCTTGATCCCGTGTTTCACGGCGATGTAGAAGGCGCCTTCGGTGAGATCCACCAGGAAGCCCTGCCGCCAAACTTCGAGCTCGTCCAAGGATCCGGCCGGCGGCCGATCGTGGGCCCACTTCTTGACCGTTTCAGCAAGCACCCTCAAGAGGCCGACCTCCGCCTTGATCCACGAGCCCGCCATCCCATGCCGGAGCGCAATGGGGTAGACGGAGCGGGTGAGTTCCGCCGCAATGTTCTCAAGAAGGGTGTCCCGAGCGTAGGCGGCGCCATGGTTGTCAGTCATGAGGGGTCGCTCCATTGTAAGACTGCTCTCGGTCAGAAGTCGGAAGTCAGAGGTCAGAAATCGGAGTGCTGACTTCTGACGTTGGGCTGCGGGCCGTGCGTTTCTTGGCAGAGTTGCTGCCAGACCTCTTCCCGGTACACGCCAATGTCCCGCGGGGCGGAGATGCCCAGCCGTACGGCTTTGCCGTCCACCGCAAGGACGGTGACCGCCAGCTCACAGTTCGGCACCAGAATTCGTTCACCGATCTTGCGACTGAGGACAAGCATGAAAGTTCCTCCTTGGGTAAGTCCTCTTCGCTTGTTCCCGTTTTGCGTAAGCATCCAGCGCAGCCCGCCACCGCCTTTCGGCGCGGGCGCGAGACAGATACCAAGTGATGCCGACGAGCGCGGCGAGAGCCAGGACGGCGGCAAGCGAAATGGCTTTCCAGGCGGAGTCGGCCGCCGAGACAAACAAGAGCCAGCCGATCAACCCGAAGATCAACAATCGGACAGCCCGAAAGACGGCTGACCAGGCGAGTAACGACCGCAAGGACCGAGCAGTCCTGTTGGTATTCATGTTGCACCTCGGTTCAATGCCGGCTGGGTTTCGTCTTCGCGCTTCGGAGGCCCGCAGGCGGGAATGGGCGCCTTGGTAATCTCGGCGATGACTGCTTTTGTCAGACAGTCGGCGGCAACGAACTCGGCCCCGAGGCCATGCATGGCCGCTAGGTAGGCCTTGCCGGCGGCGTCGATAAAGGTCACCCCCACCAGGTCAAAGCGGACGGTCGGCCGACGGCGGCCGGCCAGCGCGCGCTGCCGGCATTGCTCGGCCTCCCGCACCCAGGGGCCTGCCAGCCTCCCTTCGAGCTGGAACGTCAGCAACTCCGGGTTGTCGTGTACGGTGATCCGCAGCATGGCTCAGGCCCTTTCCCGCTCCCTCTGAAGCACGACCCGGGCCGCGGCCGGGTGCGCCCCCGCAGCCGGGACTGGGAGCCTTCCCTTCGAGCTACGCAGCCTCCTGCTGCCCCAGGTTTTAAGTGTTGACAACATCGATCACGTCCATTTCGGCACCGACCCTAGTCGGGGCGGCGACGCAGCAGCGCTGTGATGGCGGAGGCGGATATCTCGTACATGGATGCACGCCTGGTCGTGACATAGACCTGTTAGCCGCGCATCGCCGAAAGATTGGCGGCAATCAATCCGTCAAATCGAAGTCAAAGGTGTTTTCGCCCTTTTCCACCTTGCGTGTTAGATTTGAAAGCTCCTTTTTGGCGTACTTCTTGGGGATCGTGACATATTCGCCGCCGCCTTGTTGGGCGCGTTCCGGAACCGGACTTTGCAACTGCTGCGGTTGGCCCTGCCCAGGTTTGCCCCTCCCGCCTCCATAGATTGGCATCTTCCGGTCCTTGTTTGCCGAATCCGTTTCGATGGTCACGACCATGTCACCCGTGGTTAGATCCGTTTGGCTGTACGTCCCGTCCGGTTTGATGATGCAGTGGAAGAAGGCGCCGCCTTCGGAGGGGTGGAAGGTCACGGTCCCTGCCGTTACAAGGTTATCCTTGTATTTGACTTTCCCCTTCACGCTGGCAGGCGCGTTGGGGTTCCCCTTGTTGCAGCCAAGGACCAGGACAAAAAAAAGAGGAGCTAGGAGGGAGAGTCGCCAATAGGTCATGTTGATTCATCCTTTTATTAGTGGTCGATCAAGGGGCGGAACTCGGAAAAGGCAACGTCGCGTCCCAGAAGGGGACCTATTTTCAGGGGTCTTGATCCCTGGAGGAACCTCTCTTGGGGAGGCGCCTTTGGGTCCAAGTTGCCTGCATGCAGATTACCAGTCGTCTCCCAGAACCAGACCATCGGCGGGATCAATGGCTCGGCCCCAGGTAACGAGAGAAATACTCGTGGATACATTACGAACGCTGCCATCTCCAATTCCCACCTGGATGCCGCCGCTGGAGAAAGATTGTAACCTCATGGGGTCACACAGCTTGGGGTTCGGAGAATCTTGTGGAGAGAACGCAAAGAACCAAGGGTAATCGGGAACGGACTGCCAGTTATAAGAAAGGGAACTCGCGTCCCCTGTCCCCGCTCCTGGCAGATGCACCCAAAAGGCCGGAGCAAGGTTCGCGTTAAGGCTATACACCTCGCCTCTGGGTCCAGCGTTTTGTCCGTCTTCGCCCCAAATATGCTCGGCATAGCCAATGCCGCTCGTGAGTGTCGGGTCACCGCAGACCGCCATGCGTTCGGCAAAGAAGATGGTGTTGGAAAGGCCGTCCGAGATGCTCGCGAACCGGTTTACGCCGGCTGTATTCCAGTCCTCACTCCAACCCCCGCGGAATACATGCCAGTTGGCGGCATAGCTGGTTGCCCCACGACCGTTGCTGGTCCTTCCATCGGCAGGCAAGGACGGGTCACCCGGGGCCTGGAAGGTCTTGACTACGGCGGTGGATCTCCAGGAATTCGCGGCGTGCAAGCCGGTGCCATCGCTGCCGTTGATTTCCGGCGCCCTGTAAACATTGTCTTGTTCGACGAATGGCAAAAGGAAATACTGGGCGGTCCCGAAATGTGACGGGAGGTAGGCTGCATTCCAGTTGGGGTCATTGCCCGTTGGAAAAGCACCCACTGCTGGGGGTAGCTTGCCATGCACTCCCTCCAAATTATGGCAAGCCAAAACGATCTGTTTGAGGTTGTTCTGTGATTGCACCCGTGCGGCGGCTTGTCGGACCTTTTGAACCGCGGGAAGCAAAAGGCCGATGAGAATGGCGATAATTGCAATCACTACCAGGAGTTCAATCAACGTGAATCCGCGCCAGTGCTTGGCAAGTCGAAACCGAGGCATGTTATTCTCCGCTTGAATGAGATTTAGATTGAAGGACACTCGCGACCTGAACCGCCCAGGTGTTTCACCTGGGCGATCATTTAGGAAGTCGCATGGCCGTGACATTGGCCCGTTAGTGGCTCGGCGCCGTGGGGACCTTCGTCGGCTCCACGCGCTCCGGGAAATGCACCTTGGCACGGGTTCCTGCGGTGACCTCGACCTGTTGCGTTTGGGTCACCTGTTGCCCGTTCCGGCTCCAGCGGGCTCTGACCTCGTAGGCGTACCGGATGTCCGGCGTGAGCGGGGGTGACTGGTACTCGCGGACGGCGCCGGTTGAGGTCGTCTTGGTGTCGTTAAACCAGATCTCCGCGTCCGGGGGCACGCTCACAGTGATTTGAGCGTTAGTATCCGGCTGGGCGGTGGCAGCGGAGTCGCTGTCCAGATAGGGCGTCGCGACGGCCCCGTAGGACCCGGAGTCGTACGCCGAGCTCGGCCAGTCAGGACTGTACGTGTAGGGATAGTAGCCGGAGTAGCCTCCATACGGGTAGGAGCCGTAATAGTATGGCCATACCCTGCCGTAGAAGCCGCCGTGGTGGAAGCCGTGGTCGAACCCGTCGTGGCGGAAGCCGTCGTGGTGGAAGCCGTCGTGGTGGATGCCGCCGTGGTGGATGCCGTGCTCGAAGCTGCCGTGGTGGAAGCCGTCGTGGTGGAAGCCGCTGCCGTGGAAACTGCTTCCGTGGTGGAAGCTACTTCCATGGAAGCTGCTACGGTGGAACCCGCCGCCGTGGCCACCGCCGCCGCCACCGTGGAAGCCGCCTCCGTGGCCACCGCCACCGTGGTGTTGCGCCTGGCTGGAACCGGCCGTCACGAGAACTGCCGCGCCGGCAAGGAGCAGCAGGCCGGCGAACGAGAATGATTTCCGAAACATGGGTGTGCCTCCTCTTCCGATGCTGGGCGTGAGCGGTTACATCACAACCGTGATGCCAGGTCATCGAGCTCCATCGCTCACGCCCTCGCTTATGTTGGTTAAAGCGAAGCCCGTGCCAGCGCGCCGCGCTTTGGCGCTGCGCCTCGTAAAGCAGGGATGAACAGCGAGTTGCGGAGCGGATGGGTCGAAACGACGCGGGGCAGGGAGGGGAAGTGCCACCGGCCGAGTGCCACCCGAGGGGCACAGCCGCTACCCGGCGGGCACTAATCTGGCCGAGTGATGCCGAGCTTTATCATCTTCTTCTGCAACGTGGATCGCTTCATTCCCAGGCGGGCGCCGGCCCCCTTTGGACCGCCTACCACCCAGCCGGTTTCGCGGAGGACGCCGAGGATGTGCTCCCGTTCGGCGTCGGCCAGGGTGACAGGCGCCCCGACCGGCGCCTGAGCCGGCGTGGCAGCAGGCTGTAGGTCGGCTAGGGGGACGCGGAGCGAAGGGCCCGGAGAGAGAATGACCGCGCGTTCGATGATGTTTTGCATTTCCCGGACGTTGCCCGGCCAGGGGTACGCAACCAGGGCGTCCATGACCGCGGCAGGAATGGTTTCGATCCTCCGGCCCATCCGACGCGCGAACCGCTGGATGAAATGGCGGGCCAGCATCGGAATATCTTCGCGGCGCTCGCGCAATGGCGGCACGACGACCGGGAACACGTTGAGGCGGTAGTAGAGGTCGTTGCGGAAGCGGCGGTCGGCGACCATCTGCGCCAGGTCGCGGTTCGTGGCCGCCACCAGGCGCACGTCCACACGGATCGTCCGGGTGCTGCCCAGGCGCTCGAACTCCTGCTCCTGGAGGGCACGGAGCAGCTTCGGCTGGAGCTCCGGCGGGATGTCGCCGACCTCGTCGAGGAAGAGCGTCCCCCGGTGCGCCAGCTCGAAACGGCCGACCTTCTGGGTGATGGCGCCGGTGAAGGCCCCCTTCTCGTGGCCGAACAGTTCGCTCTCCAACAGCCCGGTGGGGATGGCCGCACAGTTGAGCTCGACGAAGGTCCGCTCCCGGCGGGGACTGAGGTCGTGCAGGGCGCGGGCGATGAGCTCCTTGCCCGTGCCCGTCTCGCCAAGAATGAGCACGGTGGCGTCGGTGGGGGCGACGGCCTCGACCTGACTCAAGACGTGGCGGAGGGTGGCGCTCTCGCCGACAATCTCCCCGAAGTTGTGCGCGGTGCGGACCTCCTCCTCCAGGTAGACCTTCTCATGGTGCAGCTTGTCCTTGAGGGCCTCGATCTCGTCGAAGGCCAGGGCGTTTTCCACGGCCACGGCCACCTGCTTGGCAACCTGCCCCAGGAAGTCCACGTCCGCCGTGTCATAGGCGCCGGCCTGCTTGCACGCGAAGATGAGTACGCCCAGGCGACGGCGCGCCGTCGTGAGGGGGAGATAGCAGGCACTGTTCACTCCGTACGGCCTCGCCCGCTCGGGCAACTGCGGCCAACGGCTCTCCTCGGCCATGTTCGAGACGATCAAGGGGCGCTGGGTCTGCAAGACGATTCCCGCAGGATCCTCGTCGACCGAAGAAGGCCGAACAGCCTGGACGGAAATGAGTTCCGTGGTATCAAGGACATGCGGGCGCATCGTGTTGCTCGTCGCATCGTGCAGCGTGCAGGCCAGATAATCGAAGCGCACCACCAGATGGAGCCGGCCGGCCAGGTCATGGAAGAGCGTGACTAAATCCCGGTGTGAGACGATCGCTTCCGAAACCGCCAACAGGGTTTGGTACTGCTGGCAGGCGGAAGACTGCTGGCCGTTTCGTTCGAGGTTACCCATAACGCAAGCCACTCCGAGCCATCACACGCCGCGAACAACCGGGAAACCAACTCTTGGGGCGACGCGCCGGGCCATCGACGCTGACTGATGTCCTTTATATTCTACGGCTCCCAGCTCACTTCGATTCCAAGCCGCCCCAGTCCGTAGACGACGGCGGCCAGCAACAGGCCGCGCACCCCGGCCGACAATGCTTTGCCCAGCACCAGGGCCAATCGAGCGTGGGAGGTGATTCGCCAAGTTCAAATCTGCTCCGCCACCAACTTTAGTCGCCGGAGCTTGGGAAGCGCGGCTGCGGGAGATGGTGTAATCGCACGACCGATATTGACGTGCTCAGTATGGCGAGTCTGAAACATTGCGGTATTCTGTGGACGGTCGCGATAGGGACTGGGGTTGTCTCCAGCCCCCCGCGCAGATCCGTATGTGCGAAACTACCGCATATGGCTCCTACCTCGGGTTCATGGCGGAGAGGCGTTGGACGCCGCTTCACGCACACGCTGTCCAGCGAACGACACGCATCCCCGGGTCTGAGTCCGGCACGTGGCCCGGAGGCGCGTGTTCCCCTTGGCTGGTCGCCTTCCCTCCACCGCCTCCGCCAGCCTCATGCCTTTGTTCGGCGGCTTCTTTGGTACTATGCGACCGTCCGACTTCCCGCGAGCGTGCATGCCGGACGTACGGCCCAGGGCCTTTTCCGGCCGACCTTCCGACCCATCGGCGGCAGGTGCCCGCGGGATCTCCCGGTTCCCGTGCGACGAGTTTCCACGCATGCGCAGAGTCTTCGACTCCGCGGGATCCACGGGCGGCTCGCCTTGAGCGCCGCCCGAGGTGTTGCCTTCCGCTTGGGTTGACGGCGTCGGCACCCCGGAGAAGGTGATTTCGCAGATCGATACCTGGCCTGCGTGTGCCCCCGTCAACGCTTCGCCGGCGGCCTTACGGCCGCCGGCGCATGACTCGGGGTCCGGATGACGGGCTAGGTCTTTTCGGTGTGACTCTTTCATTCACGACTCTCTGCCGGTTTTGACCGGCGCACCAAGGGGCCCCTCGCGTCCGCTCGAACTGCCGCGTACGGGTGAAGGAACCCGACATGGTTCTCGCGCACTTCGTTAGACATGGCGAGCCGTCCGCCTAGATTAGGGTCGCACAATCAATTTGCCTTTGCCTTCGATCCAGGTATCGGTGGCCGAGGTGTACACGCCGGCAGGCTTCTTGACCCCGCCGATGGACAGCGATTTCACTGTCAGCACGCCGCCGCCGCCCTCCAGCGCATCGGTTTTAATCTTGTTGTGAACCGTCATCGTCAAGCTCGCAGCCGTCTCGCTGCAGCCGTTGAGATCCAAATAGGCGGCGCCGTTATTCCCGGCGTCGAGCAGCGTGATGTTGACGCTGTCCTTGAGTTGGTTGCTCTCCTTCCAGAACAGGCAGTCGTTAAAGCCCTGTCCGCCCACAATTACGTCGCCGGAGATCGCGGCGACCCCTCTCGGCTTCTGAAGTTGCACGCGCCCCTTCTTAACGAAATACTTGCCGGTCGTGGTGTTGGGTTTATCGCCTCCCAACACGAGCGGAGCATCCTTGAACCCCGTGTGCGAGGGTCCCATGAAGAACACCACGTTTCCAGAACCCGAAATGCTGCCCGTGCAGGAGAATGGATTGCCGTCGCCGCTGTCGAGCGTTAGGGTGAAACCGTTGGTCATGACGTCGAGGTTACAACCATTCGCGGGATAGCCAATTTTGGTATTGCCGACCAGGTTGGCAACATTGCCGTGGCCAATCTGAGTGTCGGGGGCGCCAAGAACACCCTGCACGTCAACTCGGGAGTCGATGGTCACCGTGCCCAACCCCTCAAGCCACGGTTGCGGAGACGAGTACACGCCATCCTTGAGTCGCTTGCCGTCGACAAAGAGCTGCCTTACCTGCAACGCTCCCTGCTTGCCCGTGCGGAGCAGGCCCGCCTTGGAGATTGCGACCTTCTCCAGCGTGGCCTTGTGGCCGTTCAGATCCAGGAATGAAGGCTGGTCACCTTGCAGAGTCACGATCGCCGACGGGAGAAGCTGGCCATCGGCGCCCCAGATCACGCCATCGTTTTTGTTCTCCGGCTCCGATCCTCCCAGCGTTAGATTGCCCGGAATGGCCGTAACATTGCCGGGCTTGTTCAACTTCAATACTCCGCGCGCGAGCGTGGTCGCTCCCAGGTAGGAGTTAGTTTGGGGTCCCGAAATCTCGAAGGGTTGGTGATCGGCCGCGGCCTCGATTCGCACCGAACCGTCTCCCGTGATGAAGCCGCCATGCCGCGGTTTGGCGCCGCTGGCGACCAGCGTCAAGGGGAACAATCCGGTTGCCACGTTAACAGAGCAATCTCCGTCACTCAGCTTGAATGTACTGCTCGCCTTGAGCAAGGCGATGTTGCCGGCGCCGATCGTCTGGTTTGGATCGTCGACCACGCCTGACACATCCACGCACTTCACGTCGCCGACGACGACATATCCCCTGCCATGCAACCAAGGCGCGGCGGAAGTATAGACGCCCTTGGGCAAGCGTTGACCGTCGACCCAAAGTTCGCGCACTGTCAAAACGCCACCCTTCTGAGAACCGCTGGTCAACAAACTTGTGCCGGCAGCCAGCGTCAGGCAGTCAATCTCGTCGCTGAAGCCATTCAGGTTTAGACTGGAACTCCCTTTCTCCGAACTCAACAGTTGGATGTGGGCGGCACGATTGATCTGGTTACTGTTATTCCAGATCAACCCATTTTGATCTCCCTGGCCGCCGACGATAATCGTGCCGCCGAGGGCGTCGACACCGGCCGGCTTGGCGAGCACGAGCTGGCCCGTTTTGATGAGCCACGTGCCCTGCATGGTGTTAGAGGCCTTGCCGCTGAAGATCAAAGGAACATGCTGGCCTCCCGCGTAAATCTCCACCTTACCCGAGCCAGAAATTGGCCCGCTATAGTCGCAGGGATTTCCGCCGGTGGTGAGCTTGACCGTGAAGTCCCGGTTGATCACGGGCACCGTGCAGTCCCCCACGGGATAGCAGAACTCCGTATCACCTACAGTCACAGCGACGTTTTGCTTGCCAATGGCTGCATTGGGATTGCGGACAACTCCCGACACCTCAACCATCAATCGCAGGTTGATCGACCGCACGACCAGCGATTCACTCTGCTCTGAGCTTGCAAGCAAACGGACTGATCGAATGCGGTTATCTTTTAGCACGATGTTCGCCGCTCCCTTATCGAGCTTGCCCACGGTCATGAATTGCTTGCCATCGGTCGAAACCTGTACGTCACCGCCGTTGAGCAAACCCTGATTGTTGATCCCCGTGAGAACCTCGATTGCATGAACCAATTTGGGCTGCTTGAACGTCACGGTAAAGTGGTCGCCGGTCTTTGGAGCGACCGCTGATTTGAAAAACGTTGCGTCGTTACCGTCGAACGCGAACACAGGATCGAGGAAATCACAGGTACCCACGGAGGTTGAGAAGTCCGCTTCGACTTCCGGCTTGACCGGCATCGCCAGCAACTTGCCAGCCACCGCGTCAAGCGGCTGGAACCGCGCCGCGAACCCCGCGACGGTCACCTTGTTGTCCGGACCCCAGGTACGTTCTTGCCGGCTCGCGAGATTGCGGAGGTTGCTAAGGTGCGTCTGCGGTGGCTGTTCCCAGGCCACCAGCGTCGCCCCCAGCACAGAGTCGCCTCGCTTCAGCTGACTGGCGTTGCAGCTATACATATTCCACTCTTCCCACGGCACATTGAAACTCCACGGGCAAGTAATCGTTGTGTAGCCGCGGGCGATCGCCTCGGTCGCGCTCTTGCTGTTGCCTTCCCAGCACATGATGATCACATCCTTGGTAGCGTAATTCGCCAGGCCTTCCCATTTGATCGCTTTCCTGCCATGCTTTTTCACAATTGCGCACACCATGCGAATGAAGTGGTCGGCCAGCTCACCCTCGTTCTTCAGACCGTGCTTTTCCATAAACGCCTTGTAGTCGCTGTGCAGCGACAGGCGGCCGGAAGTCACCTCATCGCTGCCAATGTGAAAATACCGCGACGACTTGAAAACGTCACACATCTCGCCAATGAGCGTGTCGATGGCCGGATAAATTGCTTCATTCGTCATGTTCATGCAGCCGATTCCTATCGGCTGTTTGTTTTCCGGGTTGATGGCGTCGAAGATCTCCGGCAACGACCGCGCTGCCGCGCCCGAATGGCCAGGCATTTCAAATTCCGGCACAATCGTAACGCCGCGGGCATCGGCATAGGCGACCAGCTCTTTTAACTCCCTTAGCTTGTAAACGCGTGGCGCAACACCGCCGTGCGCACCGTAGTTTTGCGAGCCCAACTCCGGGTACCTGGTCGATGGAAAGGTCCAGCCCTGGTCGTCGGTCAGGTGTAGTTGCAAATAACGGGCCTTGTAGAGCCGGCACAATTGCACCACCCCCTTGATCGCCTCGATGGGATGGTCTTGTCGCGCCACATCCAGCAGGACCCCACAATAGTCGGCGTGCGGCCAATCCTTGACCTTTAGCTTGGGCAGGCGAAAGCGGCCC
>Ga0207095_10060_pt1 | contig 32610 bp, 25 predicted proteins | sample Alteio_BWMinHeat_88_FD_153529 | JGI IMG/M metagenome (GOLD analysis project Ga0207095, IMG submission 153529) | Enriched cells from forest soil in Barre Woods Harvard Forest LTER site, Petersham, Massachusetts, United States -... | ecosystem: Environmental > Terrestrial > Soil > Temperate forest >... | reverse complement strand
TCCGCCGGACCGCGCGCATAAACGTAGACTTCCGAGTCCGGGGTAAGCCACGCTTTCGGCATTCCAGCGTGGATTGGGTCGTCGCCGATTCGCGTTATCAGCCTGTCGGCACGCGGGCCATGACTCGTGTCTCCCCCCTCGCCGGGTGCAATCCGCACCAACTCCCCATTCTTGCCCACACGAATCGATGAACCATAACTCGCATCGCGCCAGCTAAGGCCAACTATGTCTTCATATTCCTTCCAACCTACAAAGGCATTTTCCGCCGCATGGAAGATATACACGCCACCGCCGTTGCGGACGAAGTCCACGAAGTCCAGCTTCACAGCATCCGGCCAATCCGGTTTCGGCTTCACCCCTGTGAGAAGGCCATTCATTGCTCCCTCGTTGCAGGTTTGGATCACGACGTCGTAGTCGGCAAACCGTGGCCGCCACGCTGCCCAAGCCGCGGTGTTGGGATCAATCGGCGCGGTGCTGACCGAAACTTCGAAGCCACCGGCTGCCCGCAAGACGCCGCGCAACAGAACCGTAGTCTGCTTCCAATCGTGGTTGCTGAATCCGTCAACTATAAGCACGCGAATCTTGTGTTCAGCGGCGACGGAAGGGATGAACAGGACACTGGCGAACACCATTCCGAGCTGGCAAAGGACAGCGCAGATCTTCATGCAAGCATGATAAGCGTTGGGGGCAGCGGCATACCCAGGACCAATCGATCGGTGCTATGGACCGACGTGGAGGGGGGCGGGTGGCACGCATCTCAATCAGGCACCAAGAATGGGTGCCCCAGGTCTGGATTCTCAGACCTGGGAAAGCACGAGTCTCAACCCCGCGTTTCCTGGGTATTCCAACGTAAATCCAAACCAAATCGCCAAACAACCGGACGAAGTCAAATAGGCCCCAGAGGTCGGCTGTCTTCTTCAAAATGCGGGCCCCCAGAGACTCCGCGCGACGAGTCCGGCCCTATCCAGGAACAAAGCGAGGACTCTTCAGCGATCCCGTCGTTCATCTGGATGTCGCTCTGAGCGGACTCGGCATCGCCATCCTGCCGCTAAATATGGCCAAGCGCACCGACAGGTGCAACAGACTGATGTCTATATTGCCGCTCGGGAGCCCAGAGTCGATCACCCTCTGCGCCCTCTTCTCCGGTTCGGCGCGCCTGACTCCCAAGGTTCAAGTGCTGTTGGATTTCCTTGGAGAATACCTGGGAACCGATCGAGACCCCCGGCTTCAGAGTGTGCCTGCGAAGGGATTGTTTACGGAGGCGAAACTCGAGGCAACGTCGGGGCCCTGATGATTGCGGCTCCTGCTGAATGATCGTCATCCTCCGATCGGAACCGTCGTCTGGATGGAAGCATGATCTCCGAAGTACACCCCTTGCTTGGCTGGCATGCGGATGGCACGGTCGGCTTCGATCACGAACGTGCTCGCGCGATGCACTCTGTTAGGAAGACTTCGCGTTGGAGGCGGCATTTGCCCTCGGCCGTAAAGGTGACGTATCGCAACTGGCCCAGGCAATGCAAGGCAGAGAGAAACCATCGATCGTCTCTCACTCAATCACCTCACGCTTGAAGGACACATGTGAGATCGATCAGTAACCATGGGGCGCGGCATCGCGACTAGAATTTCGTGCCCTCCCGCCTTCACCCCGCTGCCTAAAAAGCCGCGACATGAAGTTATGAACAATGCTGGGCGAAGCGCCCATTCGGTGGAGTTGCCAATCGTTGTTTCTCAGGAATAGCCTCATGTGTCGTTGAAATAGAGGACGTGGGGTGCATCGAGTGCATGTATTGAGATGGCCTTTGGGGTTGGTGGTCTTTTTACCACTGGCCGCGGGCGCGCTGGGTGAAGCGTCAGCAACTGATGAGCCGACGCTGAATCAGGATGTTTTCCATCACGTATCCCAGGTGGTTTGGGTAGTGAAGGATCTGGACCGGGTGGTGAGCTACTGGGAGCATCTGGGAGTGCGCGACATTCATCGCGACGGCGTGGTGCACTACAGGAATCTGACGTATCGTGGCAAGCCCGACCCAGCAACGGTGAAGCAGGTGACCGGTCACATCGGCAGTCTGGAGATCAAATGGATTGAGCCGGTGCGAGGAGGCCGGTTCTGGCGGGCTGGGCTGCTTGCGCACGGGGACGGGATCCGCGTGCTGAGCTACGAGGTGGAGTCTCAGAAGGAGTTTGACGAGCAGGTTGCGTACCTTCGCCAGAAGGGCGTGGGAGTGGTGGTGGAAGATAACTGGGAAGGGCAAAAGGGACGGGGCCGCGCGGCCTATCTGGATACAGCCGACGGAGGTGGTGGCAACACGCTGGGATTGATTTACAACCCGGATCGGGAGCGAAACCCGCTGGAGAGCGTAGGCAACGACTATCCCTTGGGCAAGGTGGACCATTTTGCCTGGGTGGTGAACGACGTACGGAAGGTAGATGCGTACTACACGAATCTAGGTTTCAAGCCGTTTGCCTCGATCGATCATGCGAAGATGCAGGACCGCATCTATCGCGGCGAACCGGGTACGTATGAAATGTGGCTGGGGTGGGATCGCACCGGGGCCGCTCCGCGGGAGTGGGTGCAGCAAATTACGGGGCCTGACATTTACGTGGAATACGGGAAGAAGCACGGGGAAGGCTTTCACCACCTAGGCCTGTCGGTAACAGACATGGACGCGGCCATCGAAAAGATGACGGCCAGAGGTGCCCCTCCGTCGCAGTCCGCGGCGTGGAATACGGCAAAGGGCAAGGGCCGCGCCGTCTATTTAGATACCGAGCCTTATGGCGGCGTGACACTGGAGCTGATTTACAACCCGAGTTAAGGTTCCCGAAGCGCCACTCGTCCCGCCGCACAGATGGGCTGTTTGGGCCTCACTTTGGAGGTTCCAGGAAACGGGTTTATCGCCGATTTTGTTGTCGCCTCAGATTGGAAAGTGAATTAACGCCTACCGAGAGAAGTGCCTTCCTTAAGCTGTCACGGGTTGAAAACCAAGTGGACGAGATGCGGACTATTCACTCAAGTGGAATTTTGACCTCTGCCGTGACAGCAAAAAGGAAGGTCGTAACTTACAGAAAACAAGCATCACGATGGCTTCTTTTGGCGCTGTAAGGTACGATCGGGAACTGTTATCGAACCCATATCAAACCCACGACCTCTGCCTTTAGAATCTTCCGAAGGTGAGACTGCCCAAACAGAATTGGACGCCGTCACACGAGTCAAATCTTCACCATAGGATTAAGAAAGACTACCTCCCATCTCCCACCGGCTGGTTGCCGAGGCAAAGCCCCCCGTTTTCAAGACTAATCATGCGACGGGCGCCTGACCCGGTTTTGTAGGATAGACTCTGGGCCAATTGACGCGGATGGGATCCCCAACCAAATGCGAGATCAGCGAAGATACCTCCGCCCAGCTGCGGAGCACTGGTCGACGGTACGAAGCGGTGCTTCGCCTCAGCGAAGCTCTCTCCCAGTGCCGCGAACCCGAGGAGCTGACGAGGATCCTCTCTGACCAACTGCGGGAATTCCTCGAGTTCCTGCAGTTCTACGTCATTGTCTACAAAGAGAATTCGACGGAAGTCGAATGGGCGGTGGTGGGCCGAGAGAAGAATCTCGTGGCCGGCTATGCTGATGTGCCCGTTGAACAGCGACCATCATGGCAGGCGTACAACACCCAAGAGCCTTTCCACATTCTCGACTGGAACACGGATGAAAGAGTACCGGCCCGCCTCAAGGAAGGAATTGCCGCTCAAGGGCTCGACGTCGGCCCTCTGGTTTTTGTCCCTCTCACCACGCCCCATCGTCGCCTGGGCGCGTTGGGCATGTCCGGATCTCCTGGGACTGTCTACAGCGATGAGGACGTTAGCTTCTTGCGGCTCATTGGCCGCATACTCGCATTCGCGATTGACGACAATTTCAATCTTCGCCAGGCGGAGGCTGCTCAAGCGGAATTAAAGCGTCAGAATGAAAAGCTGCAACGCAGCGAACGAGAGCTGCGCGATGTTATCGAAACGATTCCATCAATGGCGTGGTCAGCGGCGCCAGACGGCTCGGCTGAATTCTTCAATCGACGCTGGCTGGACTACGCCGGGCTTACGGCGGACCAGGCACAGGGTTGGGGCTGGACAACTGCGATCCACCCAGACGATTTAAATGTGCTGGTGGAGTACTGGCAAGGAATGTTGGCTTCCGGCAAGCCGGGTGAGATCGAAGGCCGTCTGCGCCGTTTCGACGGAGTGTACCGCTGGTTTCTTTTCCGCGCGACTCCCGCCTTCGACGAAAGCGGAAAAGTTGTCAAATGGTATGGAACAAATACCGACATTGAGCTGCGAAAAAACGCTGAGCAGACTCTCGCCGTCCAGAACACTCGACTGCAACTACTTCTGAAGCTCACCAACCAGATCACTTCAAATCTGGAGCTTCGCAAAGTGCTGCGCGCAATCTCGGCCAGTATTCGGGAAGTCATGCACTGCGATTTAGTGCACATCTCGTTGCCTGACGCAGCATCAGGGAAATTCCGGGTGCACGCATTGGATTTCCCGGAAAGCAGAGGCTTTGTTAAGGAAGAACTGCTCATCACTCCCGTTGGCATCGCCAAACGAGCTCTTGAAAAGCTGGAGCCGGTGGTTAGAAGCACAGCCAACCGCGAGGATTTTCCTCCGGATTATTACGATTTGCTGCTCGCGGAGGGAGTCAAGAGTCAATGCGTGATCCCTCTCGTGAACCAGGGTCGAGCCGTCGGAGTGCTGGCAATTGCCCGGACCACAGACAATTTGTTCACGCCTGATGATGTCGACTTTCTCAAAGACGCTTCCGGACAAATAGCGATTGCCATTGAGAATTGCCTTGCGTATCGCGAAGTTTCCGAGCTCAAAGAGAAACTGGCTCAGGAAAAACTCTATCTCGAATCAGAGATCCGGGGCGACATGGAGTTCGGTCAAATCGTGGGGAACAGCCCGGCGCTCAAGCGCGTTCTTCAACTGGTCGGAACCGTTGCCCCCAGTGACTCAACAGTCCTGGTGCTTGGCGAAACAGGAACAGGCAAAGAGTTGGTTGCCCGCGCGATTCATGATGGCAGCCGCCGCAAGGAACGCACCTTTGTAAAACTGAACTGTGCTGCCATTCCGACAGGCCTGTTGGAGAGCGAGTTGTTTGGTCACGAAAAGGGAGCCTTCACGGGCGCGATCATCCAAAAGATTGGGCGGCTGGAACTTGCCGATCAAGGCACCCTGTTCCTGGACGAAGTAGGCGACATCCCGCCTGAAATCCAACCCAAGCTATTGCGGGCATTGCAGGAGCGAGAATTCGAACGGCTCGGAAGCACGCGCACCCGTAAAGTGAACGTTCGACTTATCGCCGCCACCAACCGCGATCTTGAAAAGATGGTGGCTGCGCATGAATTCCGCAGCGATCTGTACTATCGGCTGAACGTGTTTCCGATCCGAATACCGCCGCTGCGGGAGCGCAAGGACGACATTCCTCTGCTCGTAAGCTATTTCGTTGAAAAATTCGCGAAACAGATGCAGAAGAAGATCGACAGTATCCCCGCGGCTGTGATGAAGGCCCTGAAGACATGGGAGTGGCCTGGAAACATTCGCGAACTGGAGAACCTCGTCGAACGCGCGGTGATTCTCACGCATGGCAGGTCGCTTAAGGCTCCCTTATCGGAACTACGGAAGGTGAAGGTCGATGACGGCGAGCGTGCCCCAGCCGATCAAGACAACATTGCCCGCATCGTGAAAGAGGCCATAAGAGCACTCCGCGCTAACAGCGCCGTGGCCAATCAGGACACGAAGAAACAGCGGGACACGATCGTGCGCGCGCTCACCGAAGCGAAGGGGCGCGTGGGCGGCGCCGATGGGGCCGCTACGCGCATGGGCATCAATCGCACGACTCTCCTGGCCCGGATGAAGAAATTCGGCATCGATCCGCGGGACTACGCCTGATGCGCTCAGCATAAGTGTCAAAGCTTCATTGACAGTCTCAATTCCCGGCGGCCGATTTCTATTCAGTGCTGAAAACAGAAGTACTTACCGCCCCGAGCGTTTGGCATCCGCCTTGCCCTCCTGACCGTCATGGGCGGATGCGCATGTTGAAGATCTCGCTTGTCGACAGCCAGCGTCAACGCAGGTTGATCGTGGAGGGCACACTTGTGGCTCCCTGGGCCAATGAACTCGCAATCGCTTGCGAAAATGCAAGGGCTGACCTTGACGGCCGCGAACTCATCGTTGACCTCAGAAGCCTGACAGGAATCGGTCCGGAGGGAGAGAGCGTGCTCTTGCAACTGATGAAGAACAAGACCAGGCTCCTATGCGGTGTCTTTGTGCGGGAACTTCTGAGACAGCTTATTGGCAGTTCCCAACTGAACGCACTGGACGCGAGGGATGCCCTAAATGACACGGAATCAGAAGGCTGAGCGTAAAGGCAGCCCGCTTTGAAGAAGTGCAAGATGGCGGTTTCTTGAGGAAATCGCCACTCTGCAGTAGTGGCTCCGGCGTACAGCACGCGGAGAAATAGTTCAGAGCAACTGTCAAGGTCTCGATGACAGTTTTGACACCTTCATCCTGATCTGACGCTCCGTTCAAATCGCCACCCTATTTTCAGTCGCTTACCGAAAGCCGTGAGTTGGCACGCGCATTGCATTCCAACCAGGGCGGGCGAACCGCCGATAACCATGGGAGGTAGAAATGAGCACCACGACCGAGGCGACTTTTCACCGTCCTGATCTCGCAAGCCACGCTGCGCCGAAACCGAGCGCAGTCCTGAATCACGTGGGCGCAAAGAGGCTCGCGGGCAAAATCGCGGTCATCACCGGCGGCTCGACGGGAATGGGCATGGCCACAGCAAGGCGCTTCGTGCTAGAAGGCGCGGATCACATATTCATCACGGGCCGCCGCATGGACGCATTGGAATCTGCCGTCGCTGAAATCGGCGAGAAGGCGACGGGCGTCCCAGGCGATGTCGCCAACCTGAGCGATCTTGACCGCCTGTACGAGTCGGTTGATGGCTACGGCCGAAAGATCGACGTAGTCTTTGCGAACGCTGGGGTTTCACAACAGGCGGCGTGGGGAAGTGTCGACGAGAAATTCTACGATCTTCACTTCAACGCGAACGTGAAGGGACTGTTTTTCACGGTGCAGAAGGCGCTTCCTCTCTTAAAGGATGGCGCGTCGGTCATCCTGAACGCGTCGATAGCGACCATCAAGGGCTTTCCCGGAATCAGCGTCTATAGCGCCACCAAGGCTGCCGTCCGGTCCTTCGCACGCACATGGACCAATGAACTCCGCGAGCGGCATATCCGCGTGAACGCGATCAGCCCAGGCCATATCGATACGCCAATATTCGAAAGCTGGCAGAAGGGCGAAGCGCTCATTCAGATGAAACAAGAACTCGCGAAGAGCGTTCCCCTGGGGCGGCTCGGAGATCCGGACGAAATCGCCAAGGCTGTCGCGTTCCTCGCGTCGGACGAAGCGAGTTACATCTCGGGCATTGAACTCTTTGTCGATGGCGGAGTAGCGCAGATCTAGCCCGGCACCGCTTCCATTCCCAACCCGTCCTGAATCATCCTTGACCAAGCACCCAGTTGCGGACGATTCAAGTTCAACAGGCGCGAAGCAAAGGAGAGAATCCCATGCAAATCGTTCAAGCAGATTATTTCACCGCCTATCGCAACCTGAAGTTAACACGCGATGCCGAAGGCGTGTTGGTTGCCGAGTTCCATAGCAACGGCGGGCCGTGCATTATGAACGCGCCGGGGCACACGGAATTTGTCGATGCGTTTTACCGCATCGCACAAGACCGTGCTAACAAGATCGTCATCCTCACCGGCGCGGGAGGGGACTTCATTATCGATGTCGACTGGTCATCTTTCGGCGACGTTTCCGATCCCGGAGTCTGGAGCCAGGTTCACGACGAGGGCGTTCAGGCTTTGGAAAACATCGCCAACATACGCGTGCCGGTGATCGCCGCGATCGAGGGACGCGCCCACGTGCACTCCGATTATGTGCTGCTCGGCGATGTCATCGTGGCCGGCGAGGGCGCGACCTTTCAGGATGTAGCGCACTACGCCGTTGGTGTTGCGCCGGGTGACGGCATCTTCACCACGTGGAGTTATCGCGCTGGAGCGGGACGTGCCGAGGCGTTTCTGCTCGATCCGAAGCCACTGCCGGCGCGTACTGCGCAGGAATGGGGAGTCGTCGCGGAAGTCGTGCCCAACAGTAAGGCGCTCAGCCGGGCACGAGAACTGGCCGCGCTCTACTTGAAGGCTCCCGAGGTAACTCGGCGTAACACGCGGGTCCACTTCATCCAGCCCCTAAAAGAGCGTATTGTGCGGGAAGTCGGCTACGGACTATCGCTCGAAGGGGCGTCATCGGCCGACCTGGTGAAATCAAAGCAGGCCAAGAGCGAACCGGTCGCTCGAATGAGACAAACTGCTTAGAAGACAGGCGCTTCACTGATTCTTCGGGCAGACATCATTACGGGAGTGAGCCGCTGGTGTTCTGCCCCGGAGAGCAAGTGCCTTCGGGATTGAACCGTATGGAATAAGGAGAAGAAATGAGCCCCACACATTTTGCATCTTCATCTCAGCCGCTGCAGAAGAATGACCCAGAGGAGTACGATCTCGTCATTCTTGGCGGTGGCACCGGGTCAACGATCGCTGCGTGGACGTTCGCTGGAGAGGGAAAGCGGGTCGCAGCCATCGACCGCAAATATATCGGCGGCTCGTGTCCAAACATCGCGTGCCTTCCCAGCAAGAACATCATCCACAGTGCCAAAGTCGCTTCGTATTTCCTCCGTAGCAAGGAGTTTGGGATCACGCGCAACGGCTTCACGATTGAAATGTCAGGCGTTCGTGAACGCAAACGCACGATGGTCCGCGGCCTGAACGAGGTCTATCTGGACAATTACAGGAAGACGGGCGCAGAGTTCATCCTGGGAACGGGGCGATTCATAGCTCCCAGAACTGTGGAGGTCGTCCTCGCCGACGGGACCATCCGTCGATTCCGCGGCACGAACGTAATCGTCAGTACCGGGACGCGAGCCAAACTGGAAGCGATTCCCGGCCTCGCGGAGGCACAGCCGCTGACGCATATTGAGGCGCTGGAACTCGACCAGATTCCCGAACACCTGGTTGTCGTTGGCAGTGGCTATGTGGGAGTCGAGTTTGCACAGGCGATGCGCCGTTTCGGCAGCCGTGTGACGGTAATCGGGCGCAGACAGCGCTTGATGCCCCAAGAAGACGAAGACGTGAGTGACGCGCTTCGCAGTCTCCTGGAGGACGAAGGCATCGACGTTCTTCTGAATACGCGGATCAAGCGCGTGTCGGGAAGATCGGGAGAGTCGGTGAGAATCGTCATCGAGCAAGACGGAACCGAAAGGACTCTGGATGGCAGCCACGTGTTAGTGGCTGCAGGACGCACTCCGAACACTGAGGGGCTCGGCCTGGAGTTGGCCGGCGTGGAACTGACCGACCGCGGATTTATCAAGGTCAACGAACAGCTGCAGACGACCGCGCCTAGCGTTTGGGCCATTGGTGAAGTTGCAGGCAGCCCACAGTTCACACACATCAGCGTCGACGACTTCCGGGTAGTGCATGACAACCTCAATGGAATTCATCATGTGACCACCGGAAGGCAAGTTCCTTATTGCCTGTTCACGGATCCCGAATTAGCCCGCATTGGATTGAATGAGAATGCGGCCAGAGCTCAGGGCGTTGCGCATCGCTTGTTCAAAGTTCCCATGGAATCAAATCTGCGGGCGCACACCCTTTCGGAGACGCGAGGGTTTCTGAAGGCTCTGATCGAGGCTGACGGCGATCGCATTCTTGGCTTTACGGCTTTCGGCGTCGGAGCAGGGGAGATTATGGCCACCGTCCAGGTTGCGATGAGTGCGGGGCTTCCGTATACGGCATTGCGCGACGCCATTCTGACCCATCCGACTCTGGTTGAGGGTCTCATACCACTGTTCTCGTCAGTGCCGGTCAATCCAAACCTGGCCCTAGGATCACCGGCGATGCACGACATGGTGGCGAGTAGCTGATATCAGATTCGCAAGGTTCTTGGGCCTCGAATAAACAACACAAGGAGTTCACCACGAGTGGCGCAGATCATGCCACCCTTCAGAAGGTTCAAACATCGGAGCGTGGAATTGCGCAAAATAGCGATATTGTATGGAATGCCCGAGCGGGATCGCCCGCAGCATTCGCAGATCTTCACGCGATCTATTCCGGGCGCCTCTACAAAACGATCTTTGCCATCACCAGGAATCCTGAAGATGCCGAGGATGCGCTACAAGGCACGTTCCTGCGAGCCTATTTGGCATTTCATGTGTTTGCGGGCAGGTCAAATGTTTATACCTGGCTGACGCGGATCGCAGTCAACGCCGCCCTGATGATCCTTCGTAGGCGGCGTGCTCGCCCTGAAATGTTGTTTGATCCCCAACCCGAGAATGTGGCTGAAACGGTCTTTTTCGATGTCAACGACTCCGCTCCAAATCCGGAGGAGGTTTGCGATTTGCATCAGCAGAGAGTCAGAGTGCTTCACGCAATACGCAATCTTGATCCACCACTACAGACCCCAATTCGGATGCAGATGACGAAGGGCTTCTCCATCCGGGAGATCGGCCGCGCTGAACATATCCCAAGCGGCCGTCAAGGCTCGTCTACATCGCGCGCGTCGTCGGCTTTTCATCTTACGAGACGTCAAACGTTCAGAACCTGCTCGTCCGAGTGTCGATCTCACTAGATTTGCAAGGCGGCCGATTATCGAGACTTCCAATCGGTCATGAGGGACGGTCGTTCATATTTCTACTCTATGCTGACGGGCAATCTCTGGCGTATCAAAAGGATGCCTATCGGCAGATTACCCATGCGCAGCCGCGGCTGCCATAACAAGGAGAAGTAATGATGAGCCTGGGATCGTTGGGGCAAGCAATGGGCGCGAGAAAAGAGAACCTGGCTTCCTCTGCCGGCCTTTCGAGAGCAGCCAAAGGCATGTTGACCAAACTGGCCGCATGGACAAATGATATTAATCTCCCCTTCCGAGTCATCAGCATCGGCATGAATGTGATGCTGCTCTGGGCCGGAGCTTATAAAATGACTGCTCCAGGAGCCGAAGGCGTCATTCCCTTGGTTCCTAACAGCCCGTTGATTTCGTGGCACTTCAAATTGTTCGGTCCTTACATCGGTTCCGACATTATCGGCCTTACCGAGATCACTGCTGCGCTCTTGATGATCGCAGGCCATTTTCAGCCCAAAGCCGGTATCGTAGGTGGATTTATCGGAACGCTCATGTTCTTTATAACCAGCACCATGTTGATATCGACGCCCGGTGCAACTGTTCCCGTTCACGGGATCAGGTTCATGAGTTTCCTGGGCCTCTTCCTTTTCAAGGACGTTATATCCCTGGGAGCATGTTTTTACCTGGTCAGCTATTTCGGCCGCAAAGCCATCCTTCGCGAGAACAAGAGCGAATAACCGGAGCAGGCGAAATCCTAGGAAAATCCCTCAATTAATAAGGAACGAGGGCAATGGCAAATCTCGCGAACAAGACGGTGCTCGTGACTGGGGCATCGCGTGGTATTGGCCGCGCAACCGCACTGGTCATGGCCAACGCGGCGCTTGCGTGCTTATCCACTACGGAAAGTCACAAAGTCACGCAGATTCGCTCGTCACGGAGATCCGAACCCGCGGTGGCAAAGCCGATGCCGTAGATTCGGACTTGGCAGCACCGAAGGCGCCTCCGAACTCGCAACCAAGGTGCGCGCCCTGGCGGGAGAACGGCTCGACATCGTTGTTGCAAATGCCGGAATGTCTAAGGCTGGGCGCCTCGAAGATCACACCATCGCCGATTTCGTTACTCTATTCGCAACGAACGGGCGCGCGCCCTTCTTTCTTTTGCAGCAACTGCTCCCGCTGTTGCGAGAAGGCTCCAGCGTAGTCGTGATCACTTCACTAGCCGCTCGCGTTTCCCTTGGCTCTCCCGGGCAGGCAGGTGCGCCGTCGATACCGGCCTATGCCGCTACCAAGGGCACCCTGGAGACCCTCGTGAAACACTGGGCCGCCCTGTTGGGGCCACGGGGCGTCCGTGTGAATGCCGTTGCACCGGGCGTAGTTGAGACCGATATGTCGAATTTCACCAAGACGGAAGCAGGCCGCAATCTTGCACTCAACATGCAGTCGCTCAAGAGAATCGGTAAACCCGATGATGTCGCCGATGTGACCGCATTCCTTGCTTCCGATGGTGCTCGCTGGATCACCGGAGCCAGCGTTCCCGTGGATGGCGGGTCGAAGCTGTAGATCGCGTAGCCACGAAGTAGCGCACGAGTTCGGATGACCATTGAAGGTGACCCGCGGCAAGTCTTGCCGGGCGTCAAGTCTGGAATGCTGGCGGGAGCGACGCGACTCGAACCCGCGGCCTCCTGCGTGACAGGCAGGCGTTCTAACCACCGAACTATGCCCGCAAATCTACGATCAATGACTTCCCTGGTTTCTACGACTTGTTCGCCTAAACGGGTTCCGTGACAGGGCAGAGGTGTGCTGGGGATTCCAAGTGGCCGTAAAACCGCCTTCGCTGCAAATTGGGTCCGGGTCGGTTCCCGCGAAACCAAGTTGACGCGAAGCGGACTATACAGACAAGTGGCGTGCCGCAAATGCGCCAAATCGCATTCCTGGACCTTGGTCCGTTTTCGAGGCTTGACCCTCATCGGGACTGAAGATGGTCGATTTTTGGATTTGTCGAATGCCGCCAATTAAACCTACGCGGGCCTGCCATTTCCGCGGCCCTTGGCACGCTATTGCGCAAGAAGACTTTAGCCGGCCGGCTGAAGCCGAGGCATCAGCACCAACCTTGAATTTACTCGATGGCATGTCCTTCTCTATGCCAGCGCCATTGTCGTGAATGACAACCTGCACTCCTCACCTGTCGGGTTTGAGACCTTGCGCATTGAAATGCATGTTCACCCGCGGCTCTGCTTCCATTCCGCCACTTTTGCAGACTTGGCCCATGCCTTATGAAGTTGGACAAGCCACTTGCGAGCACTGTTCAGATAAAAACGATCCGGGATCGCGATCTCGTCCTTCCGCGCCGCCATTCCCTCGAAACCTTCAAGCAGGAGCGGTTCCGCATCGGCATATTTCTTCTGTCCAGCCAGGATGGCGCCGAGCAGACTTTCGGCGCGAAATCGCTGCCAGTCATCCGGCTCCTTCTTTCGATAAAACTCCACGGATTCGCGCGCGAGGGACTCGGCGTTGGCGAACTGGCCCTGGGATTCGTAGGCCAGTGCCAGATCCGTCGCTGATGCCATTGTGTCCGGGTCCTCCGGCCCCAAGGCACGCCGCCGTCCTGCCAGGGCCTGTTCGGCGTAAGTTCCCGCCTGGGCATACTTGCCTTCTCGTTGGTACAGGGACGCGAGAGCCGAAATAGCACCAAGAAAATCGGGATGCTCGGGCCCGAGCACACGGCGCTCTATCTCCAGATTCTGACCAAAGAGCGCCTCGGCCTCCTTGTAACGGCCCTGCGCTGCGTAGGCGCCAGCCAGATCGGTTGTGGAAGCCAGCGTGTCAGGATGTTCGGGGCCCAAGACGCGGCGCTGGATCTGGATGGTCTCGATATAAAGCGCCTCGGCTCGCTGGTATTTGCCCTGCGCAACATAGACATTGGCCAGATTATTCATAGACATCAGCGTGTCTGAATTCTCCCGACCAAAGATGCGCCGAGTGGTCTCGAGACTCGCGCTGTGGAGCGTCTCGGCAGCCGCATACTTGCCTTCTGAGTCATACACGTTGGCCAGATTATTCATGGACATTAGTGTTTGAGGATGGTCCGGACCAAGAACCCGGCGCCGGATCTCAAGCGTATGGCTCTCGAGCGCTTCGGCCTGCTGGTACCTGCCCTGCGCGTAATAGGCGCTGGCCAGATTGTCCATGGACGCGAGCGTTTGAGGATGTTCGGGACCGAGGACTCTCCGCCGGATTTCAAGGGTCTGGTTCTCGAGCGACTCGGCCTGCGCATATTTGCCTTGCTCGAAGTAAACGATCGCCATGTCGTGCATGGACTTCAGGGTATCGGGATGCTCCGGACCCAACAGGCGGCGTTGGATCGACAGCGTCTCGGTGTAAAGCGCCTCTGCCTCGGGGTACTTGCTCTGGCGCCAGAAGACATTCGCCAGCGCGTCAATCGATGAAAGTGTATCGGGGTGCCTAGTACCCAACACGCGCCGCTGCATGGCGAGGGTCTGACTGAGAAGCGTCGCTGCCTCGGGATACTTGCCCTGCAGAAAGGCGATATATCCTAGCCGGGCCTTGGTCCTGAGGGTCTCCGGATTTCTTTCCCCCAGTGCGCTGCGGCGCAGGTCCAGAACACGTTCCACCTGAACGCGAGCTTGCGGATAGAGACCCAGGTCGGTATACGTCTGTCCAATGGTGTCCCGAATAGCGGCCTCGAGCTCAGGCAGCTTGTCGAACTTTCCCGCGATTCTGACTGCCGCCCGGTCTAGCGCTGTTCGAACTTTTAGATCCGGATCGGGATTGTTGTTGGGACCTGACTGGTTGGCCGCGCTTGCCTGCGCGAGAAGATCGTTTTGAAAAAAATCGCTGATCGCCCGAGCGATTTCCGATTCTTTATTCGCTCGCCGCGCTTCTCGCGTGCTGACGACGATTCCCGCGATCAGCACTATGAAGACTGCGGCAATTCCAAAGACAAGTGCTCTATGCCGGTGCGCGAACTTCTGCAACTGATACATCGTGCTGGGCGGGCGCGCCATGATCGGCTCGTCATGGAGATAATGCCGGATATCAGCGGCCAACTCCGCGGCTGAAGAGTAGCGCCGCGTCTTGTCCTTTTCAAGCGCTTTGCCGACGATAGTTTCGATGTCCCCTCGATACGCGCTGCTGACTGTGCTGAGCGGCCTGCACTCTTCCTCCTGAATCGTTCGCACTACCTCAGGCAGCCTGGAGCTGATTTTGTAGGGCAGTTCCCCGGCCATCAATTGATACAGCACGACGCCAATCGCGTAGACATCGCTTCTCGTATCCAGTTCCAATGGATCGGCCATCACTTGCTCTGGACTCATGTAGGCAAGGGTCCCGACGATCTGCCCCAGGTCGGTCTGATGAGTCACTCGTGCATCGCTATCCGTTAGCCGCGCCACACCGAAATCGAGAATCTTGGGCTGGCATGTCTCATCTATGAGGATATTGCTAGGCTTGAGGTCGCGGTGGATAATACCTCGCTGGTGCGCGTGGTGAACTGCTTCGCAGACCCTCGCCATGAGTTCCAGCCGCTTGCGAATGCTCAGTTGATGTGCATCGGCATACGCAAGCAGCGGCTGGCCATGGATAAACTCCATGGCAAAGTACGGCTGCTGCCCGAATCCATTTTCAGCAGTGCCAGCTTCATAGATTTGGGCAATGCCGGGATGTTGCAACCGCCCTAGCGCGACCAATTCGTGCTCGAAGCGGCGGACCAGCCTGGGATCACTCAGACCGGGCTTGATGACTTTGAGGGCTACCGTGCGCCGTGGCCGATCCTGCTCGGCCTCATAGACAACTCCCATGCCGCCTTGGCCGAGCACACGCAGAATCCGATATCCACCGATACTCGAAGGCAATACAGACTGAGCAAGCCCCAAACAACGGCGCTCCAGTCCATTATTCCGAGACTGTCCCGCGAACTGATCCCAGAGCTTCTCGATATCCGGACGAGCATTAGGGTTCGACAAATGCCCGTCAGCACGAGCAAGCAACGACTCCACCTCTTGGCACACATCGGCAGCTTCGCCGCAGGTTTGCTGGAGCCATGCTGTGCGCTCGTCCGGCTCGAGTTGGAGCGCTTCGTGGTAGAGCGATTCAATGAACGCCCAGCGGTGCGGATCCATTTTCCTCCTTGCCATTCATTTCGCGAAGAAGCCATGCTTTAGCCAGGCTCCAGTCGCGGTTCACGCTTTGCGGAGAGATGCGAAGCACGGCTGCGATCTCGTCGGCTGTAAGGCCGCCAAAGTAGCGCAATTCAATCACTTGAGACTTGCGCATATCGAACGTGGCCAGTCGTTCAAGTGCCTCATGCAGGTGAATCACCATCGGGTCCGGCTCCGAGGAAAGAAGTAAGGCATCGTTCAGCATTGTGCGATGTGCGGTTCCTTCGCGCTTGGCGCAGTCTCGCGCGCGGGCGTGATCGACCAGAACGCGACGCATTATCCGCGCACCCACAGCAAAGAAATGCGCCCGGTCCTGAAATTCCATTTGCTTGATATCCACGAGGCGAAGATAGGCCTCATGCACTAGAGCCGTGGCCTGAATGGTGAGATTGGCACGCTCCCCGCTCAGGCACCGGCGCGCAATGGCTCGCAATTCCGGGTATACGAGCTTAATGATTGCGGCGAGTGCGTCCTCATCGCCACCGCTCCAGGCCCGGAGCAGTCCGGTTACTTCGAAGGAAGGCTGTTGAACCGTGGGTTGGCCTTCCATCTCAGAGTTGCCCACACTTTAGCGCAACCAAAGATTCAGGTGCAGTTGAACTCACGCAAGGACGCATGTCAATCAAGCTCTGTTGACTTGTGTGTTGAATCCAGAATTCGTTTCTGATCTTCCCCGCAAAAAAAGAAAAGTGATTGGGATTAGTAATTGTGCGGACATTTCTCGCCTACATGAGCGAGGCGAAGTACGGAACAGTAACCGTTACGTATCGCCCCCAGAAAGCTCAATCGGAGAGGAGAATGACTATGACCAGAACATTGATCGTGAAGAAATATCGAGGATCCCTGGCAACAATCTGTTCGTGGCTTCTAATGGCCACCATAACCATAGCTCAGTCAACCGGCGGCCCCGAGTCACCAGGAGCTGTACCGCAGTTGGTGAAGTTCACCGGCGTGTTGAAGGAGGACCTCGGCCATGTTAGAGCAGGCGTCGTCGGGGTTACATTCGCGGTGTACAAGGACCAGGATGGTGGTTCTTCACTCTGGCGAGAGACTCAGAATATAGAAGTGGATAGCGAAGGCCACTACTCAGCTCTCCTGGGTGCCGGCAGCGGAGAAGGCCTGCCCGCAGACCTGTTCAACAGCAACGAACCGCGATGGCTCGGCGTGCAGATCGAAGGACAGCCCGAGCAACAACGAGTCTTGTTTGTCAGCGTGCCCTATGCATTGAAGGCGTCCGACGCAGCGACCATCGGCGGTCTGCCCCCTTCGGCGTTTATGCGCGCTCCCCAAAAGGGGACGAATCGTGACAATGAGCCCTTCACTCCATCAAGGTCGACGGCCGCGACGCCAGCACTCTCTGGCTCTGGGCTTACCGATTTCCTGCCGATCTGGACGAGTCCTTCGACTCTGGGCAATTCGACGCTGTTTGAAATTGCAGGCAAGGTAGGCATCGGAACCGTGACCCCAGCTACAACACTGGATGTGAGGGGCGCAGCCACTGTTGAAGGCACAACGCACTCCACGGGCGCGGTCGGCATCGGAACCGCTCCGGGAGCGTTTGAGCTTCAAGTGAATGCTCCCAATCAGTTAGGAGAGCAGATCCAAGGCCCCGCCGCTGGGGTAGGCGCGGGTCTCCAACTCCAGACCACGGGGACAGGCGGCAAAGGCTGGGAGCTTCTCGCAACCGGAAGGACTTCGGCTCAAGGCACAAATAAGCTGAATATTCGTGACTTGTCCACGGCGGCGGATGTCTTCACCATTGCTCCTGGCGGACTCGTTGGCATCAACGACACAAATCCGGGAACTGTTCTCCAGATCACCGACAACAATGTCCCATGTTGCGCAGTCAGCACGGTGCTCGCCGCAGACGCATCCAAGACGGGCACCGCCCTCTTTGGAGATGTAACCGGAACTAGCGGACTCTCTGAGGGAGTGCTTGGCCAAATTTTCAGCTCTACGACTGGTTCCGCGGCAGTGGTGGGAGAATCCCAGGGCACTTCCGGTCAGACCTCGGCCGTTTCGGGATTCAACCGTAGCAGCGGCAGATTTGCCGCCGGCGTGGTAGCTGGGGAAGAAGCGAGCAGTGGCGCCACTCTGGGTGTGAGTGCGGTAACCGATAGTCCCAACGGCACGGCTGTCCTTGGTGTCGGCCAAGGAATCAGCAATACCGGAAACTCGTTGATCGGATGCTGCGCGGTGGGCGTATGGGGAGACACTCGGTCGAACGTCTTCGGAGACGCAGGCCTAATCGGGACGGCGGATGATGCTCGCGCCATCTTCCTCGAAAACAACAGCCCCAGCGGCGTGCCCACGGCATTCATGTTTCAGGGAGCCGCCAACCAACTCTCATTGCAGGCTGGCGGTAATGGCGGTTTTTGCACCATTGACAGCAACGGACATGAGAACTGCAAGAATGGCTTTTCAACGACAGCTGCGGTGGCCGGGGGGCAGCGCCAGGTCGCTCTCTATGCCATGCAATCGCCGCAGCATTGGTTCGAGGACTTCGGGGCGGGACACCTTGCGAATGGTTCGGCCGCCGTGGCTCTCGATTCCACGTTTGCCGAGACGGTGAATGGAGCTTCGGACTATCACGTGTTTCTCACTCCCGAGGGAGACTGCAGGGGTCTTTACGTCAGTCGCAAGACTGCGTCCGGTTTCGAAGTGCGGGAGCTGGGCGCAGGCCAGTCGAATGTGGCTTTCGACTACCGGATCGTTGCGCTTCGGCGCGGCTATGAGAGTGTACGTCTCGAGGATGTGACGGAGCGCGCGAGTAAGATGAACGAATCGCCGATCAAGCCGGTGGCCGGGCCGCGGTTTTCGCTGCCCAGCCCGCCGCCGGCGCCGTCGACGGCCGCTTCGTCCAAGGCTGCAAATATGGCATTTAACGGATCGAAATAGTCGACATGGAACCGATCTCCTGGCGAGAAGTTCTAACTTCCGGGCAGGATCACCTTCCAGAGGACAAGTTCGTCATGGAAGACCAAATCCGTACTGAAGTGTTGATCGTCGGCGGCGGGCCGGTGGGCCTGACGCTGGCGATCGATCTTGCGCAACGGGGCGTCGGGGTGACCGTTGTGGAGATTCGCGGCCCCGGCGAACCACCCAGCGTGCGATGCAATCATGTTGCGGCGGGTACGATGGAGACGTTTCGTCGCCTCGGAATGGCTCAAGCGGTGCGCAATACCGGTCTCCCTGCAAACTACCCAAATGACGTCGCGTTCCGCACAGCGGCAATCGGAATTGAGATGGGGCGCATTCCCATCCCGTGTCGTGCCGAGCGTTACACGTCGCGGGGAGGGCCAGATACATGGTGGCCCACCCCCGAACCACCGATAGTGTCACTGGGGGAGTCAGATCTGTGAGATCCTCCGCCGCTCCTCGACCTACTCCTGAAGATTCTCCGACTCTTTTTGGTTCCCCTTCGTGTTTCTCTGGCATATCCTTGTTTGCGTTTCCCACGAGGTTCTCAAGATGGCTGGCGTTTCTGCACGATAAAAGGGGCGGTGGTGAACACCATTCCACTTTGTATGGAGATCAGAACCGAAGACATGGGGTCTCAATATGCGGTCAACCCCCAGGAGCATTCCGAAGTCCGAAAGGGAAATGGCGATAGCGCTGTTTCGATACTGGCTCTTGGTGGTTCTGCTCACTTGCCTCTTGCTTCTGGATTCTCACCCCTGCTTACGCGCCCAGGTACTAAGTGGCATTACAGGTACAATTACCGACGCTAGTGGGGACGTCATTGTCAGTGCGAACGTCACCGCGACTAATACTTCTACAGGGGTAGACAGCCATACTGTTACAACGTCTGCAGGGACGTACGTGATAACCGACCTGATCCCGGGCGTCTACTCCGTGAGGATTGAGATGCCGGGATTCAAAACGCAGATCGTGACTGGCGTCATCGTGGAGCCCGGCGGCAGAAAGATCACGGTAGATGGTGCCCTCACAATAGGCAAAGCAGAAGAGGTGGTGAAGGTCACGGCACCTTTGATCACGATCGAAACCGAGGAGCCAGAACTCGGTACCACTATCGAGCATGCGCTCATCGAGGAGCTTCCCATTGAAATGGGCGCGAACGTGAGCCCTATCACGGCTCGCGGGCGCCGCATTGACTCATTTATTTTTCTGACTCCCGGGGTAACGGGAGGAGTGTTCAGTCATCGGATCAACGGCGGGGTAGATTTCGCAAACGAAATCATTTTCAACGGCTTGCCATTGGTAAAGGACGAGACTCCGGGATTTCAGGAGACCATCAATCCACCCTATGAAATGGTAGACGAGGCTCGCGTTATCTCTTCGGTCTTCTCCCCCCAGTACGGGCTCGAACAAGGCGTCGCATCTTATCAATTTGCTTCGGGAACGAACGAACTACATGGCTCCGCTTTTGAGCTCATGCGTAATAGCTCCCTTGATGCCCCGGGTGCCTACCCGATTCTCGATACGAATGGACACAAAATCACGCCTACTGACCACGAACACAACTTTGGGTTTTCGTTAGGAGGTCCCGTCTTCGTTCCCAAGATGTACAACGGAAGAAACAAGACGTTCTTCCACGTTGATTTCGAATGGTATCGCTTAAACGTAGGCTCAACTCAACTTGGAACCGTGCCCACAGATGCCATGAGGAATGGCGATTTCAGCAATGACTTCTTCTTTAATACCCTTCCAAATGGCCAAGTTGTGCCGCAACAGATTCCGATCTATGTGCCACAGGCCTGGACCAACGACCCATCCTTGATACCTCCCGGGTGCAGTCTTGGGGTCCACGGCTATGTTCCGGGACAACAGTTTCCGGGTAGCAGGATCGATCCAAGTTGTTTCAGTCCAATCTCGCAAAACCTCCTGGCACTGATTCCGCACGCCAATAATCCTCGAACTCCGAACCCAAACCAAAACAACATTTTCACGGGGGTCTCGAGTTTTCCGACACGCGAATTCGAGCCCGGTTTCTCGATTGATCACAATCTGACGGAGGCGCAGAAAATCCATGGCTCTTATTGGCGGGCTCCTTATACGGCTTACATACCTGGTTTTTCGTTCCCCGCCGATAATCCACTCACGCAATTGGCATATCTAAATACGTACGGCATGGGAATTATTCTGAACTATTCCAACGCAGTCAGGAGCAACCTGGTAACGACAGTCGGCGCATTTTATGTTGGGAATGAAAACGACCTCTATCCCGCGCCTGCCGCAATGCAGGCTGGCGCCTTTCCGTCCATTGTCGCGAACGCCAGCCAGACTCCACAGTTCACCTTCAATGCCAATAACAGTGCGCCAAACGCGCTCACCACATTTGGGAACGTACCGTTTGGAATTTCGCTACTGCATGGAAAAGGTCTAAGCGTGGCCAATAACTGGATCTATACGCAAGGCCGTCACATCTGGAACTTTGGCGCAGAGTTTCGCCATAGTACCCAGCATGTTTTCGGAGAGAATTGTATCTGTACTGGAGTTCTCAACTTTAGCAACAACACTACAAGCAACAACGATCCGAACGTTAACGATGCATTGAATATCAACACTACGGGAAGCGCATTCGCCAGTTTCCTTTTGGGCAATGTCGATTCGGCGCTCAGAACCAATACTGCGTTAAGCAAGTTGCGGAATTTCGCTATTTCTCCGTACGTACTCGATGACATCAAGCTAAGCCCGCACGTCACAGTCGATGTGGGGCTTCGCTGGGACATCCTGATTCCATTTACTTCTGTCGGATCCGGCCCCGGAGCTGAGGCTACATTTTTTGATTCAAATGCGCCCAATCCTGGGGCAATCGGGACGGTTACTGGTCAGCCGTTACATGGAGCTATCAGTTTACTGGGAACCTGCCCGAGCTGTGCGGGTTATGACCGGTCCAATATTCATTGGCACAATTTCGGACCTCGTCTGGGGCTGACCTACCAGTTGAACCAGAAAACTGTGCTTCTGTCTGGTTATGCCCTAAGCTTCCTCTCGGGCGGCGCTTACGATTATGGCGATACCAAGGTTGGGGACGAGCTCACCGGTCTGCTCGCCGGTTCATTGCCATCTTCGTATACCACGTCCAGTTATCCTGGTCCCGGAGCGGGACAATGGGATACAAGCTCCAGTTTTCCGCTCCCGCCTCCTCCTCCCATCCCGTTCAGCCCAACCCTTTGTAATGGCCTCTCCACCAATCAGTGCGTCAACTTTTTTTCTCGCGATCCTGGACAGTATCCCTACAGTGAGAGCTGGAACGCAGGTATCCAACGCGAACTACCGTGGAACCTGCTCCTTTCGGTGTCGTATGTCGGCAATAGTGGCGTTCATCTGCCATCCGGACTCCAACCATGGAATCAGCTCAATCCAGACTTACTAAATCTGTGTGTTAACGATGGCGGAGCCAGCAATTGTGTCCTGGGAGACAGCTGGACCTGCACCACGCAAACCCTTGACAGTAACGGCAACCCGACGTTTCCATGCCCCGCGCCCGTACCCGCCCAGACTGTGCTGCAACAGCTCGGCTACGGAAAAGACAGCAACGGCTTCAACAGCGTCTATCAGAATTTCTCGAATGATTACGGCCCATCCGTGCCATTGCTGAATGCGTTGGTGCCGTATCCGCAGTACCCCGGCGCCATTCACAACAGCTTTGAGACTCAAGGGCATTCTTCATATAACGCGTTACAAGCGCAAGTTCAGAAGAGGTTTTCTGATGGCATAGGGTTTCTGGTTAACTACACACTTTCGCGTTCCATGACGACTTCTGGGTTCGGGTTTGGCGCTTTTGCTGCTCAGGCCTTAAACAAATACAACCTCGCCAAGGAGTTTACAATTGCCGGCTACGACCAGACCCATTTCGTGAACGTCAGTGGTGTATATGAATTGCCCATTGGCCCAGGCAAGAAGCTTGTGAGCGGAGGTGGCTCTCTAAAGAAAAACCTGGCAGGGGGCTGGCAGGTGAGCGGCGTTCTTCAATATCAGAGCGGCACGCCATTCGACGTCGGTGCCAGCGGCAATCCTTTGAACAATGGCTTCAATCGCGCCAATGTTGTGCCGGGGATTAAACCTGTTATTTCGTGGAAGAATGTCGATAAGACGGATGCGAGCGGTAATCCTCTTCCGGTTCTAAATCCGGAAGCCTTTTCGGATCCCGGACCGTGGGTACCGGGTAATGCACCCCGCCTGCTGGAAAGCCTGCGGTTGCCCCCTACCTACAACGAAAATATCGCCCTGGCCAAGAAGTTTTTCCTCGGCGACCGCGTACAAGCGGAACTCAGAATGGAGTTCTTTAACGTACTCAACCGCGTAATCAGGGTAAGCGTCATTTTCTGGCCGTCTTGTTTGATGGCTGTCAAGAGATCAGGCTCGATCTGCGGTAGCAAGTGGCCGCGGAGGGGCTTGGATGGATGCAGGTGTGGGGCTTGGTGAGTGCGCTGCTGGTCGGCGGCGGTATTGGACCGCCGAGGAAAAGCGGCGGATCGTAGAGCAGACATTGTCGTCGGGTCTGTCGGTAGCGACGATAGCTCGGCAGCATGGCGTAAATGCGAATCAGATCTTTTACTGGAGGAAGCTATTCCGGGCTGGGCAATTGAGAAACGAGTGCGGCGTTGAACAGCAGGTGCGACTGTTGCCTGTCTCGGTGAGCGATGAGCCGCCGACAGAGACAGGGCCGGAAGAGGCTGTGAGCCCAGCGCCCGGAGTGACGATCAACATTGAGTTTCCCGGTCGTACGCTGGTCAGCCTGGAAGGTGCCGTTGACGCTGATATCGTTCGTGCAGTGGTGGAGAGCTTGCGCGGATGATTCCGTCCAACACGCAGATCTGGCTGGTTGCTGGAATCACGGATATGCGCCGCGGCCACACCAGCCTGTGCGGCCTGGTGCAGAGCGCGCTGGATAAGAGTCCTTTGTCTGGCCAAGTTTTCCTTTTTCGTGGCCGGCGAGGTGACCTCATAAAAGTTCTTTGGCACGACGGCGATGGGGTTTGTCTTCTCCAAAAGCGTCTTGACCGCGGCAAGTTCGTATGGCCGCAGGCAACCAGCGGGACAGTTTCACTGACGCGTGCACAGCTTTCGATGTTGTGCGAGGGCATCGATTGGAGGCAGCCGGATCGCACATGGGAGCCGCGGATGGCCGTATAAGATCCGGCGATAACTGATCGTTGACACTCACGCTGATTTCATCAGTACTGTAGCGATGTTCATGCCATACTGCGCTCATGGTTTGCGTGCACGCGCGTCAGAGCGAGTTAGAGAAGATGGGCGCGCCGGCATTGAGCAAGCTGGTGCTCGCGCAGATCGACCGGATCGAACATTTGGAATTGATGGTTGCCAAGCTGCAGCGCCAGCACTTTGGTCCGAAGTCTGAGAAGGCGCCGATCAACGCGGATCAACTGATGCTGAGCCTGAGCGGAACCGTGATCGAGGCCCAGCCGGTTGTGCCAGAGCCGCCGCAAGCGAGTGAGAACAAGGCCACTCGCCCTCCCCGCAAGAGCCGTGCTCTTCCTGTACATCTGCGGCGTGAAGTCAGAACGCATTTCCCCGAGCACACCACATGTCCCTGCTGTAGCGGAGAGCTGCGCAAGCTCGGCGAAGATGTATCGGAAATGCTCGAATACACTCCAGCCAGCTTCTTCGTGATCCGTCATGTGCGCCCCAAGATGAGTTGCAGGAAGTGCTCCGCTGTGGTGCAGGCGTCGGCTCCTGAACGCGTTCTCGATCGCGGCCTTCCCGGACCTGGCTTGCTGGCGCATGTGATCACGGCCAAATATGCAGACCACACCCCATTGCATCGTCAGTCCCAGATCTTCGCGCGTGAAGGCGTTGACCTGGATCGCTCCATCCTTGCCCGCTGGGTGGGCGAAGCTGCAGCACTGCTTGAACCGGTGGCCGAGGTTCTGCGCCGCTACGTGCTGGATACAGAGAAGCTGCACGGGGACGATACGCCGCTGCCGGTGCTTGCGCCAGGAACCGGCAAGACGAAAACCGGCCGCTTCTGGACCTACGTCCGCGACAGCCGGCCTGCCGGCGACAACCGACCGCCTGCGGTGTGGTTCGCATACTCGCCCGATCGCAAGGGTGAACATCCGCAGCGCCACCTGGCCAAGTTCGAGGGCATCCTTCAAGGGGACGCATTCGCTGGCTTTAATAAGCTGTATCAGAGCGGAGCGATTCAGGAAGCTCCATGTATGGCTCATATAAGGCGCAACTTCTTCGATTTGATGAAAGCGCACCAGTCGCCGATCGCCACCGAAGCCGTGGAGCGCATCGCCATCCTTTACCAGATCGAAAATCAACGCCCGCACCGGCCTCGGGCACATCGATTTCGGTGCGACGGACCTGGAACACGGCGCCAACCGCAAGTCCGGGAGAGGCGGAAACGCCTACAAGCAAGTCCGGATCAGTGGACTTGCGTCGCGGAGGAGGCGCGGCCGAGGGTGCGACCGTCGTTGTCGCCGGCGCCGGAGCGGGCGCACAACCTTCGTCTCCGCAGCCCGCGGCCAGAACGGCAGACAGCTTCTTCACCGCGGCGGAGGCGTCGGGGCCGATGGCCACAACCTGCACCTTGGCTCCGTAAGACACCTCCAGGCCCATGATTGCGGTTACGCTGCGCGCATTGGCCTGGCGGTCACCCAATTGCAGCTTGATTGCTGATTGAAAGCTGCGGGCGAGATTGGCAATGACCGCCGCGGGCCGGGCGTGCAGGCCGGTGCGGTTCGGTATGAGAACAGCGTCTGAAGTCACTGTCTTCGCTCCATCGGAGCGAGCCTCGCTCTCAGCACCAGCAAAAGTCACCGTGAAGAGAGTGTCCTTGCCAGCTGTAACGAAGCCCCTGGCGCGTTCCCACGCGGTGACGCGATCGCTGTTGGCGACGACGATCTGGGTGAGAAGGCTCTTGGCATGCGTGGCCAGGAAATCGAGATCGAACTGGATCAGCGGCGCGCCGGTCTTCACCTGGTCGCCTGCCTCGACACGCGCAACAAAGCCTTCGCCGTTCAGCGTCACGGTGTCGATGCCCACGTGCATGATGAGTTCCATGCCCTCGGGAGTACGCAGGGTTACGGCATGACCGGCAGGGTGAACCGAGACAATTTCACCATCGCATGCGGCGAGGAGGGTTGCGTCAACGGGATCGATGGAAAGGCCGTCCCCGACCATCTTCTGTGCGAAGACCGGATCGGGAACGCGTTCCAGCGGCCAAACCTGACCCGACAAGGGAGAGCAGACTCTGATCTGTGCCATACCGTATCGCTTTTATCAAGGGGACTCGCAGAAGAGTTGCCATCCGCTTCTTATCCACTCCACGCAGTACATCCGGCTGAAGAGCACCTGTGCGGACGAATAGAGCGCAGGGCACAGGAAGTCGAACCTCTCTTCTGAGCGCCCCCAATTTCCCCGGGGATTATGCGCGGTGAAAGTAAGTCATTCTCACATCACAGTCATCTAGCAAAAGTACAAGTGAGTGTTCGCGGATTGAATGGGCGGGGAGAACGAATCATGCAAAGCTATGAGACTGCACATTCTGCCAGTTTTCAGATGAGCAGGACCGTGCTTGCATACTTCAAGAACTCCGTGTCCTCCGGCGCCGCGCCGTTGTCCGGCTTGGAGGGATGTTGTGTCCAGCAGGAGGTAAGTCAATGCGCTGCACTGGGATCAAAATCGGACTCACTGTCTATTTCATGCTTAGCGGTCTCGCAAAAGGGCAGGCACGATCGAGCACTGAATTGGTGCAGGTGCGGCAGGAAATGGGCCAGTTGAAGCAAGAATACGAGAAGATGAGCCAGGCATACGCTGAGCGTCTGAGGGAGCTGGACGAGCGGTTGAAGCAACTGGAGAAGACAAGTTCTCAGCCCGAACTGGTTTCTGCCGCCATGGTCTCATCTGCCAGGCAGGCACCTGCGGTGATTGCTGAGACTGCAACACCTGCGCATCAGACCTCATCGCAAAGTGAAGGTCAGGCCGCGCCGGCACAGACGATTCCCGAAGATTCGACGGATTCCATCCAACTGGCGCTCAGCCAGCAGCAAAACAACCCCGTTCGGGAGAAGGTGGAGACAGTTCTGCAAAACTTCGTGGATGTGACGGGGTACTTCCGAGCCGGATACGGACGCGATGACGAAGGCGGTCCGCAAGTTGGTTTCCAGGCGCCCGGAGCCCTGGCGAAAGGACGGCTGGGCAACGAAGCTGAAAACTACGAAGAACTCGCGTTCAGCAAGAATTTCTACCTGCCCGGCGCATTCTCGTTGACCCGGAATTCCGCCGGCGGCCCCTCCACCGCGCCTCTCGCCCGCTTCCTGCTGCGGATGTCAATGTATAACCCGTATCAGAATTACAATTCATCGAGTGATACTACCTTCGGCATTGCGGAAGCCTGGGGAGCGGTCGGTAACCTTACCCCCAGCCAGCCCTCCATGAACGTTTGGGCAGGAAACCGTTTCTACCGACGCCACGACATCCACATCAACGATTTCTTCCTGTACAACATCAGCGGCGGGGGCGGGGGGGTTGAAGATATCAAGCTGCCCTTTGGAAAGATCGCCCTCGCTTGGATCGGAATTGGCTCGCAGAGCGGATTCAGCGATATTCCTCAGCCCGTTCCCGAAAACAAGGCGGGATTCAACAAGGGGAACTTCGATTTCCGTCTTTATGACGTGAAGATGTTGGGTGGCCTAGGCGAATTCGGTCTCGATGTATCTCATGCAACTTCGGGGCACGATCAGGCCGGCAACTCGGCTCCCAATGCCACCGGGGTGTCGTTCACGTTTATCCACACGGCCCAAAAATGGGCCGGCGAAAACGACCTGAACAAGTTCTACCTTCAATACGGTCGCGGGCCGGCCAAGACATTTACCTCAGGATTCGAGACCTTCACGGTCAATGGAGGGTCCTTTATCCGGCCTGATGCACCGGGATCGTACCGCTTCCGGGTCGCTGACAACATGATCTTTGAAACCGGAAACCATTTCTCCATCAGCCCGGAGGTTCTTTATCAGGCAACGGATTACAAACAGTACGGAGGCCTGCAGCACTGGTTCTCCGCGGGCGTTCGGCCGCAAGCACACTTCAATAACTATTTCAGCCTGGCATTCGAGCCGTTCGTAGACTGGACCGATAACAACAACACCGGTGTGAGTGACTATCTGTTCAAGTTCACTTTCGCCCCACAGGTCTCCCTCGGTCGCCACTTCATGAGCCGGCCCGCAATTCGCGCATTCGTCACGTATGCCCAGTGGGGCAATGGATTCAAAGGACAGATCGGAGGACCCGATTATGTCAATAGCACGCAGGGAGTGACGTGGGGTGCGCAAATGGAAAGCTGGTGGTAGCGTGACGCGAGTTGATGCAGAACACGCCTACCTGACAACAAACGCAGCAGATATCAATACGACCTTGATCCGAGCGGAGGGGGACCCACGCTCGGCTCTAGCATCCGTACACTATGCAGTCGAGCAAAACCGACGCGGATCTGCTGCCCCGCTGGCCGCTACGAAATCTTGACACGACGCTGGTCCGAATCCGGTCTTCAGCGCGGTCCGAGCCCCAGGGTGCGTGAATCGTTTTGACGTTCCTCAAGCATTCGCTCCACCGTATCCATATCGAATTCGCCACGTAGGCGCGGCAGGCTGTGTGGATGGTTTTTCTGCAGATAGTCGATCAGCTTTTCCCGCACCAGGCAGCGGAGGTCCCACGCATCACTGGAGTTGCGTGCGTCCATCAGCGCGCGTAGCTGCATCGTCTGCTCTTTGCAATCGGTAACCTGCAACACGCAGACCTTGCCGGCCCATAACGGAGTCGATCGGCAAATGCGCTGCAACTCGTCGCGCATACGATCCAGCGGCGCTGTGTAGTCGGTGTAAAGAAAACAAGAACCTAGCAGGTCGGCAGTGGAACGCGTCCAATTTTGAAACGGATGGTCGAGGAAGTACGAGAGCGGCACAACCAGCCTGCGCAAATCCCATAGCCGCACGACCACATACATGGTGCCGATTTCCTCGATCCAACCCCATTCGCCTTCGACCACGACGGCGTCGTCCAGCCGGAACGGCTGCGTAAACGCGATCTGCGCGCCTGCGATGAGATTGGAAAAGGTGCTTTTCATGGCCATGCCGATCACTAGGCTGGCGAGCCCCGCCGAAGCCAGAATGCCCTCGCCGATTTGCTTGATCGGAGGAAAAGTCATGAGCATGACCGCCAGCGTAACCACCACGATCAGGATGACCATGATGCGGCGCAGCATCTGGCATTGAGTCTGAATGCGACGCGCCGCCAGGTTATCGGCAACGTCGGTTCGATAACGAGCGGAGAGAAAGTCGGAGGCGATGTGGACGAGCAGAATGGCGAGCCACGCTGTAGCCGCTATCAGACCAAGTCCTGTCATGTGCTCCAGTGCCAGTTTGAGAGAAGGCGGCAGCGGCAGGTCCGGCAAGATAGCCAGAACCGCAAGCAACGGAAAGATCCACCGCGTGGGCCTTTCGCCGTGCCTGAGTAGCGATTGGCCCAGAATCGTTTTTTTGCGGCGAGCGAGTCGGTGGAGGAGCCAGAGCACAGTCGATCGAATAACCAACGCGACCGCGATAGCGACGACGGATATTCCGGCAGACCAGGCCAAGTCACGCCACTGTTGTACGAGAAGTGTCACCATGGATCTCTCATTTATCTTCTTTCGATGTAAGACGCGGAGCGGTACAACGGTCTAAGTTTCCCCAGTGGGCCTAAGCAATCGCCCGGAAGTCGAATCCGCGTGATGTTGGCCCAAGGTTAAAGCTTTCTATCAAATTGCATCTTTGCGCCGCCCTGGCATCCAATGCGCCATGGAATATAAATTGGTTGTAGGCCCATGCCTCAACTCTGCTCTCAGCTTCGGGACTACCACTTTCAGGGGGCGGCAACGAGTTGTTCAAGGCGCGGGGCAAAACAGACGATGCCGAAGGCAAGCAGTTGATTGACGTTTGCTTCGAGGCCGACGTCAAGCTCTCCACACACACACAAATGGCTGCTCCGACGGGGCTCAATCGCCGCAGACCCGGACAGAATAGCTTTGACTCTACGAGCCCTGGCGGTTGCTCGTTAACTGGCAAAAGTGATAGTGGCAGCACCCGGAGATCGAGAGGTTCCTTTGATATCAAAAGTAGAGGCTGTTCTGGCGCCGCGTGGCGATATTTGCGCAAATGACGTGCCGCCTTGTTAATCGTTGATTGAGCCCTGCAGATCGAGAACAACTCGCTGGGGCGAGGAAATGAGGCAGACGTGTTGGGACAGAATAGGTCGAGATACATTCCCATCACTATCCGTCTTAGATACAGGCTCCGCTCGCAACGCATGTGCACGTCGGCGCACGTGACGCTTTTCGAACACGTAATGCCCGATCAACCATCCTGCGGCGCCACCCAGCAAGACATCGGTTGGGAAATGTTCTTGACCGAGGACGCGTGTCAGGCTCACTCCCGAAGCAACAGAGTACACACCTACTTGTACCCACTTCGACGGATACTCGCCCGCTACGACTCCTGCCAAGGTCCACGCCAACATACTGTGTGACGACGGAAAGGAGCCGTTCGCACCAGTGTTTCGCGCAAAAAAATCACCTTCCGCGTTGTTGTAAAGAGGGCGTTCCCGGCGAAAAATGAGTTTCGCAACTTCTTCGACTATCACACTATCTGCAAGCGCTTCACCGCTAAGGATACCCGTCTCGCGTGCATGCGTATTGCCGCTGAAGAGTCCAACACCATACAAACTTGTCGGCACTGCGATCTGGAGGCCTAACAAATAGTTCGACGCGTTCACGCTGTCCTTGTTGAAGCTTCGGTCGCGTGACACGCTGCGCATCGCCTCCGTGTCGGTCGCAAGGGTCAATGCAGTAGCTGCTCCAAGCGGCAACAACCAAATCAGGTCGTGCGTCCTGATCCGCGCGGGGCTGGTCCATATCCGGATTTGATCTCTCAAAATCGCAATCGGCAGCTGTTTCTCCGTAATTCTGCTTTGAGCCGCCGGATCATCCGGCAAAGTATCTGCCGGAACCGCCGTGGAATCAGTCACGGCAGTTGCAAGCGGATCAGAATCGAGGGCGTGGCCCGCCGGTCCTAGAGCGGCCGAGACGCAGAAACAGACAGCAATGCTTCGGACTAAACTTCGCGCACAGATCATGCGATCCTTCTGTCACCCATCCAAGCGAAATCTTACCTTTGCGGCTGAATTAATCTAGCATATCCCTCAATTAGTCGAACGCAGTCCCGAGCTGAGGCCACTCTGGGTCTGTGGGTATTCCACGGAGGGAGGCTGTCAAAGTTAGGTAGGGGGCAACGTTCCAATGAGATCCTGGGCGATTCGCAACCGCGATCGAGCGTTGACATCAGGAGAGACCCCTATCTCACTCGAAGCTTCGTCGAATTGAAAGAAAGGTGCCATTGATAGTTCTGCTAGGGATGCCAATGAAAAGGAATGTTGGTAAGCTCCTCCTGACCGATGCACGTTTTGTGCCCCGGCGCTTCGTGTCCAGGCGAGGATGCTATCTCCAGTCGAGTGGTATCATGGCTGCTCCAGGGGGCGCTAAGCCGGAAACGTGCAATGCCCACAGAATCCTTCTCTTCGTCTGAGCCTTTCTTCGACGCGATTCGGCACTCGAATCTGCGTGCCATGGTAATGGAGCCCGACCGAGGGAATTGGGTTCTCACGAACCTGATTCTCAGCAAGCTGAGCATTCAAATCGGCACGGCGACCGGTAACGCACTGGTTGAGGGATGCTCGCAGGCGGGCAGGCTCTCGGTCTTCAACTGCTTGGCTGCACTTCGGCTGCCAAAGGCTCACTGTGTATCCTATCCATCGTAAGAGAGACACATCTGATACGCATCATTTATTCCCACATCGCAAAACCAAGTGAGCCGCGAAACGATGAGAGAGTTTCATAAACAAAGCAGAACTCGTCTCCTGCTTGGAATACTTTTCGCTCTTCTTGGAACAACCCGGCTGATGTCCCAGGAGTACACACGCGAGTCGGGACCCGAGTTGTTTTCCTACGATGAACTCGTGCAACTTGAATCGGAAAAATTAAACTCCGATCTCGTAACAAAGCTTCACGTCCTAACCACAACTCCCTTTATAAACAATGAAGCCTATTACCGTGGGGCAAAACCGCGACCGCTCGATGTTGATATGATCGGGCCGAGTCTTCGGGTCGCCCTGTGGAATATCGAGCGCGGTCTCGAGCTCGACGATATCCTTCTGTTTCTCAATGACAAGGACGCTTTCGTTGCCAAAGTCAAAGAAGAACGGCGACACGCAAAGGAAAGCGGAAGAAGAGTCCGGGACATCAACCTCGAGAAGATCCCGCAGGAAATTGAAACCCTGAAGGCAGCCGACGTCTGGATCCTGAACGAAGTCGACTGGGGCATGAAGCGAACGCAGTATCGGAACGTTATCCGCGAGTTGGGCGAAACCCTGAACATGAATTGGGCGTATGGAGTCGAGTTTCTGGAAATTGATCCCAAGCAACTCGGAACTGATAAGTTCGATGACGGTGAGGACGAAGCATCGCGCCAGCAACTGCTGGACGAGTTTCACGTGGACAAGGATAAGCTGCGGGCGCTTCACGGGAATGCGGTCCTGTCGCGATACCCGATCCGCGCGGCTCGCCTTGTCCCCTTCACCGTCGGATATGACTGGTTCAAAGAAAGCGTGCCCGTCCGCAAAGCGGAATCGCTCCGTCTTCTTAAAGAGTCCACGCTCGAGGTTCGGTGACAGGCCGGGGATGTT
>Ga0207095_10059_pt1 | contig 32946 bp, 33 predicted proteins | sample Alteio_BWMinHeat_88_FD_153529 | JGI IMG/M metagenome (GOLD analysis project Ga0207095, IMG submission 153529) | Enriched cells from forest soil in Barre Woods Harvard Forest LTER site, Petersham, Massachusetts, United States -... | ecosystem: Environmental > Terrestrial > Soil > Temperate forest >... | reverse complement strand
TTGGGGTGTGTTGCCTTTGGGGTTGGCGAAAGTAATTTCGTAGCCTTCCTTCATCAGGGCGCGAGTCGGAACCGTTAGCTCGTTGAGATAGTAACCGGCGCCGGTATAAACCTTGCCATCTTTCAAGGGCAAACCGTGACCGCTCGAGACTAGCACTAAGACTTTTCCTTTGGTTGCCATTGTGTTCTCCTATTTGAAATCGAATTCTGTTCTCCTGAATATGAGCTGGCCCTTCCCCCAAAGGGTGCAAGGACGGGCCACCGCGGTTGATGTTGGTTATGGCATTGGGAATCCGAACATCAACCACGACTGATTGGCTACCCAATGCGGGTACAGCTCCGTCATCTGATCGAACAGTTCCTGGTCCGACATCGCGGTTTTTTGAACCCGGTCGAAGTCCTCGAGGTAACGCTTGGTTTCGTGGATCGCCGAGGGAGAGTCGGGCGCGCCAGGCTTCTTGTGACCGGCGACAACAATCTCCGGGTTCAGCGCCGCTAACCGGTCCAGCACCGCGTCGTGTTCGCCGAAGATTAACGTCGACGTGATCGGGTCAAAGCCGAGCGCTTCGCCGAAAGGCCTTGGCCGCTCGCCGACCATAGCCTTTCCGGGGGCGGTAAAAACGTTCACACTAAGCGTGTTCCAGGCGACAGGCGCGGCAACCCGCGTCGTATCTTTCAGCCCGTTTGTCCCGTCCATTTGGTAGTCCCTCTCGATGTCAGAGCGAGTGACTGTTCGAGGCAAGACTGGCAGAAGCGCGACGGCGAAGCCATTGGACGAAGGTATCGAGGGATACCAAAGTATTGCCTGGGCGGTGCGGACAGGAACCGACATCGTTCTATCCGAACCTGCCCCGCTCGATCTGCAGCAAAAGCCCGGCGGCCGTTTCCCCGGCAAACCAGCGCCGCAAATCCCTACCCGGCCTTCTTCTGCAAATAGGGCTGGAGCTTTTTCGGCGCCTCGCGGCAGGCGCAATGCTGCAGATGCTCCCGGTGCCAGGCAATCCTCTGTTCCAGCGTCGCCTTTGCCGGCATCCGGTTCTGCTCGTGCCACTGCTTGTTCATGGCAACCTGCCCTCGAGCCAATCCTATCGCGCGATCAGGAACATCACCCAGCTCAGCACGATGGCCGACCCGCAGAACAATGCGAAGCAATAAAGCCCGTAGCGAAACATGCGCCGCGGTGTTTCGCGCATGGTGATGCCGAATACCGTCGAAGCGCACAGCGCAAACAGGATGACCGCCGTGAAATGAGTGAAATGAGAAGGACTCAAGAGTTCTTCCTTCCCGTGCGCAGGTTGTGGGCATCAATGGCGGCGATCACGTTGAGCATGCCGGCGACAACGATGAACCGCGAACCCCAGTCGGCCACCGTGACCTGCACCGAGTCGGCGCCCAGTCCCACCGCCCGGCAGAGAAAATAGGCCAGCCCGTTGCCCAGATCACCCGCCAGTCCGAGCAGCTCAAGGATATCCTTGGCGCTCGAATACAGCTTGCCCTGCATGGCGATACCCAGCGCAAACATTCCCAGGATCGACACCGCCAGCAACGCCCCGCGATACCACTTGCGGAGCAGAAAATGACCCGCCCCCGGCACCAGCCAGCCGGCAATCAACGGCAGATAGACAAACCCCTGCTGCGTGGCGGGTCCCGATGCTGGCCGGGAACCGGCAGCCGTGTTCCTGTTGGGCGTGGTGGCCATTCCTTCTTGACTATAAATCACTGAACAGCCCGGTAGACTACTTCCCGTCACACACCCTGCCCTCCGCGGCCGACTCCGGTCAATTGCCGGTAGGAATAATCCCCACATTCTCAACCATCAGAACCACCGCCCGTTCCAGCGCTCGCGTTCGATGCACCACCGTGCGCGGCACCACGAAGCCCTGCCCCGCTTTCAGCTCCACGGTCCGGTCTTCCAGATCGATAAGAAACGTGCCTTCCACGGTGAAAAAGAACTCGTCATCCTCGTCATGCTTGTGCCAGTGATATTCGCCCTCGAAGACGCCCATGCGCACCACCGAGCCGTTCACCTGGCAAAGCGTCTGGTTGAACCATTTGTACTGGCAGGCATCCGCCATCGCCTTCACATCGATCATCTCCAGCGGACCGTGCAGGATGTTCAGGCGGGTTTCATAGGGGTAAGCGGCTGTATCGGCCATGACTGCACTCCTCAACTGCAGAATAACCCCGTGCGCCGGCGATGGCTCTCCCAACTCGAATTCCCCCCCGGCACTGTCAGCCTGACGTTGCGCGGAGCGCAGCGGAAGGATCTGCCCCGAAAACAACTGTATCCAACCCCAACACTGTCATCCTGAACGAAGTGAAGGATCCGCAGTTGCATTTTCATCTTTTCTGGGTGGAACACAGTTCCATGGGTGACTGCGGTTGCTCCTCGTTATGTCCGAGTCGGCGGTCACTTGCCCGATGCAGATTGAAATCCATCGATCCAATACCTTCGTCCAATGGATTCGTCCCCATAACTTCTGACCTAATCACTATCGAGCCGAATCGAAAGGGTCGGTTACGGCATCGTTTCATCTGCGACCGTCATCTCGTTTCAAGGAGAACAAACCATGGCTCAAATCGACGCGTTCGCCTCTGTCGGTGCCGAGAGTCGCCTGAGTGACCTTGGCATTCAACTCCCACCCGTCCCCACGCCATTCGGCTCCTACGTCGAGGCCCTCCAGACGGGAAATCTCCTCTTCCTCAGCGGCATGCTCCCGGTCGTCGATCACAAGCCGAAATATCTGGGCCGGCTCGGGAAAGAGCTCGACGCTGAAGCGGGACGCGATGCCGCTTATACCGCGGCTTTGGGCGCTCTCGCCGCGGCCAGGCAACTCCTGGGGTCGCTCGATCGAATCACGCGCGTCGTGCGGCTCGGAGTTTTCATCGCAACCTCCGGCGATTTCTTCGACCAGCCTCATGTCGCCGACGCTGCGTCGGACCTGTTCCGCGACATCTTCGGGAGCGACAAGTTGCCGGTCCGCGTGGTCATCGGGGTCGCGAGTCTTCCCCTGGGCATGCCCATCGAGCTCGAAGTGACTTTCGAGGTCGCAGAGTAGCCGGAGGCCGTATGCGTCGGAGCAACTCCCACTTTTGCAATCTGGCCGGCGCTCCGTCTTGATGGTTGCGCTCGCCACCTCGCTGGGCCTCCAGGCCCAGAAAAGGGACCAGGCCATGGAGCAGCAGGTGTTTTATCGCGCCGTGAAAGTCGGCGGCCTTTCCATCTTCTACAGGGAGACGGGGCCAAAGGACGCTCCCACCCTTGTTTTGCTGCACGGTCTTCCCTCGTCGTCGCGCATGTTTCAGCCGCTCCTCGCGCGCCTCGCAGACAAATATCACGACTACCGCACCAATGTGGATGCCTATCCATCGTGGCAGGCGTGGATGCAGAAAACCCAGCCCGCGCTTTTAGTCCTTTGGGGCAAGCACGATCTCTCCTTTGATCTCGGCGAGCCGGAGCGTTACCGCAAGGATGTGCCGAATGCGGAAGTTCACGTGCTCGACGCAGGACATTTCGCGCTCGATACCAAGGCCGATGACATGGCGGAACTCGTGCGTAGTTTCATGAAAACGCAGAAGTGAAGAAGGAACGTGCCCGCCCCCGGCAATCGCCGTTGAATTAGGTAATATCGCGGCATGGACACCATCTCTTGGCTTCTTGATTCTGACCCGGCAATAAGTTGGCAGGCGATGCACGATCTTACCGACGCCTCCCAGGCGGCGGTCACCGCCATGCGGGCTCGCGTCGCGCACGAAGGGGTCGCCGCCGGAATTCTCGCCACCCACGCGTCGGACGGCTCCTGGCGCCGCGACGACGCGCCCGTCTGGCTGCCCACACTGTTCACCTTGCTCTTCCTCCGCGCGACCGGCGTCGACCCAGCCGATCCTGTCGTCGAGTCCGCGGTAGCTCGCCTCGAGGCGGGCTTGCGGTGGAACGATTATCCCGGTTACTGGGACTTGCGACCGCCAGAATTCGGCCCCGTCCCCACCGATAAGCCTTTCTGGTGCAAACCCGGCGGGAACGCCTATTTCGAAACCATGATCAACGACGTGACTTTCGGCGGGAACCCGTTCTTCGAGGGCGAAGAGGAGCCATGCATCAACGGTGGTGTGCTCGCGCTTGGCGCATACTTCGGTCGCCCCAACGAGACTCTCGCCCGTCGTCTCGTCAGCGAGCAGCTCGACGACGGTGGATGGAACTGCGAAGCCCCCAGGAGCACGCGCTCGTCGTTTCACACCACGATCTGCGTATTGGAGGGCCTGCTCGAGTGCGAGCGTGCCGCCCCCCATATCGTGCCCGGCATCGCGGCGGCCCGCCGTCGCGGCGAAGAGTATCTGCTCGAGCGCGCTCTCTTCAGAAGGCTCTCAACCGGCGAGATCGCGCATCCGGAGTTCCTGCAGCTCGCGTTCCCGCCCCGCTACCACTACGACATACTTCGTGCGCTCGACTACTTCCGGAACGCCGGTCTCAAGCCCGACGCCCGCACTGAGGATGCCTTGCGCCTCGTCGAGAGCAAGCGTCGGGCCGACGGTCGATGGCTCCTCGACGCCGCGTACGACGAGGCCCTCGCCTTCCCCTTCGGCGAATCGGTAGGCCATCCGAGCCGGTGGAACACGCTCCGGGCGCTCCGAGTGCTTCGTTGGCGCTCGCCAACAATTTCTTCGCATGGGGACTGATGCTGCGCCTGGCTATTTCTGTCTATTGAGTCTCTTCGAATCCAGGCAGAATGCGGGCTTCCGACCCGAACTTGTGGTACCCGCCGAAAGTCACGTCGTTGATCATGGTTTCGAAATAGGCGTAGAGGCTGAAGACCATGCCCCACTCGCGAAGCTCGCGCTCAGAGCGGCCGCGGGAGATCTCCACGCTCCGCTGGGGACAGATATAGGTCTTGCCGCCCAGTTCCTCCGGACCGTACTCGACCATGATTTGCGACTGGATGAGGGGCACGTCAGGGTCCCGTTCTTCGTCGAGATCTGCATTAATCACGATCCGCATGGCCCCGGTGTCAGCGTTGACCGCGAATTCGCCGTAGGTATCGGCCTTGTTTTGGTGGAGGGCGCGAGCAGGCTGTTCGTCGCAGTTGGCGGCGCGGGGATTAAAGCAAGTACGTCCTTTTACGTTCTTATGCAGTCTCTTCCGTGATCTCGTCACCCGGTTTGTGGGCCATGAGTTCCCCCTGTACTTCCTTCAACGGCCCGAACGAATGTCCGCGGATCGCCAGGTAGAAAAGCAGCTCGACGCGACTCGACACTCCCAGTTTCTCAAAGGCCCGAAAGAGATAGTTCTTCACGGTATGCTCGCTCAAACGAAGATCCTTGGCGATTGCCTTGTTGGTCTTCCCTGTTGCGGCAACCTGGACGACCTGTAATTCGCGAGCGGTAAGGGACGCGGAATTGATTTCTGTCAAAGCGTCGGGAGCGGGAATGCTCTTAAACGTCTCCAATAAAGTTGCGGTTGCTTCTTTTCCCGCCCAGATCGCCCCCTTCCTCACATGATCGATGCAATGGAGCAGTTCACTCATTGGCTCCTGCTGGCAAAAGACCCCGCTCGCCCCCGATCGAAAGGCGCGGATCACGGCTTGGTGTGAGGGATCATTCAAAAGAAGAATAATGGCGACCTCGGGGTGGGCGAACGACACGGATTGCGCAAGATCAAACCCGGCGCCTGGTACGGAATTCAAATCTGCGCTGATGATTGCAAGCGTTCCAGTTCCGGTTCCGAGCGCCTGCAGGAAGGAGGACGGCGGAATGGAGACGGCATTGCAACCCAGATCCCGTCCAAGCGCATTGACAAGCAAATCACTGGAGAAGGGATCGCGGCCGGCGATGAAGACCTTGCCCATCATGGCCTGAGGGCTCTTAACCGGAGAGACTTTTCCAAGTTCAATCGCATTCAACGGCATCCAGTTACCTCGATCTGAAGTGTCATCAGGACGCGGGAACTGGATTTGTTTTGCCAAGGCTCATCCAATTTCCAAAGCAAGTCAAAATGGCACAAGTCAGCCCAGCATTAACTCAAGAAACCCGTTAATCGAGATGGGGGAGCCCGCTTTTGAGAATCAGACTCAGAAGCTGGCCGACAAATCGGTCTGCCAACGAAGCTAAATCTGGTCGCTGTGAACTACTAATCCTACACCATTGTCGAATCTTCCTCTCACATTCGTCGAAGCAGAACCGAACCGAAGTAGCTTATGCCGGATACCCAATGTAACAGTTCCAGGTTACTCAACATCACTCGACATGCCGGCTACCCAAAGTTATCGAGGCGAGAATGACGAGATCATTATCGGCCATATATCTTCTGCTGCTGCGCATAGGCCGATTCGCATCTCTGCATAGTTAAGAAAGCGCCAATGCCCTCTCTTGTAGATACACAACACATACCTTCTTCTCTGCTCGCGGTGGGCCGTAAGCTCTCCTGTCAGGGCGATTCATGGCGGTTTAATGTCGGGATACGGAAAGCGGCCCTTCAAGTTTGGCCCTGCGACTCTAAGAATTTCCAAACTTTCGGCCGCTTGCAGCCTTTCACCACAGGGCATACGCTGGTCTCGTTATGGAACCCCAACCCATTCGAGTCCTTCATCCAAAGCTGGAATGCCGGTCTGCGGTATCAACTCAAGAACGGCGGTCCGCGGTGCGATACAGGCTCCAGCTTCCTGTGATTTTTCACTGGGACAACGGAGAAATGCATACGGAAGGCGGCTTTACCTGCGATGTTGCGCTGGATGGGGTCCTCATTCGTAGCAAGGTGTGCCCGTCCCTCGGATCGGATGTTCGGGTTGAGGTTCTTCTTCCGTCGCCTGATCGAAACGGCGTCGGGTTACGAATTCAGTGCATCGGAAAGGTAACGCGGCTGGTCAATCAAGGCGGCGTCATGAGTTTTGGCGTCGAAGGTGATTTCGACGACGCGCACCTCACCCGGCAAACGCAGAGGTAGCAATTCCGGATTTTCCGAATTTGTGAAATCCAGAGTCACCAGGAATCGATGAGTTCTTCGGACCGAAAGCTGGCCAGTGCGGCAAGGTGAGCAATCGCAGGCCGATACGCAGAGAACGGCCTGAGAAGCGAGGACGGACGCCGAGCTCTGGACCCTTTTGGCGCAGCTCGGATCCGAAATGGGAAAAAAGGGGCTGTAGCCCACAGGGCGAAGCTATGCGCTCCTGATGCGCCGAATGAGCTGCAACTCGCTGCGAAAGAGAAGCAAATTCTAATGTCGATTTCATTGAGTGCGAATCCAACTGATCTTCGCGACGCTGCCTGGTGCGCACTTTATACCCGCCACCAGCATGAGAAGGCCGTGGCGGGGGCGTTGCATGCGAAGGGATTCGAGGTACTCTTGCCGCTCTACGATTCGACGCGGCAGTGGAAAGACCGAAAGAAGCTGCTTTCCCTGCCGCTGTTTCCTTGCTACGTCTTCGTGCGCGGAGCACTTTCCCGTCGACTGCAGGTGATGACAACCCCCGGGATTCACATGATCGTCTGCATTGGGGATCAGGTGGCCCTCATTCCCGAAGCAGAAATTGAAGCCCTTCGGAAGACCGTCAACGGGCCATATCGGGTCGAGCCGCACCCGTTTCTCAAGTGCGGTGACCGCGTTCGAGTCAAGCGAGGAGCGCTCGAAGGCGTCGAAGGCATCCTGGTGCGGAAGAAGAACCTTTGCCGCCTGATTTTATCCGTCCATATGCTGGCACAGTCAATCTCGGTGGAAATTGACGCTCTCGATGTGGAGCCGCTTACCGCGGTTGGGGAAGCAGCCATTGGTGGCCGGGCGGCCGCACTAAACGGGATAACTTCGCGGAGTGCGACAACGTGGTCGGGGCACCCGCGTGACCTACAAGCCAGGATGTCATATGCCCGCTGTCAGGAGCCATTATGAGGTACAGGGCTGCTCAAATAGCCGTTTCAGGAGTGGTCTTGATCTTCCTGACCGCCCCCACGTGGGGACAAACACTTGTCCGGCCCGGGCTGCCGGGTGAGGCACAATCATCCCGCGGCGCGGCCAGCAGATCCGCCCCCCCGGCCGCCGCGGAGGCCGGCCTCGCTACACCCAACGTCCCAGCGTCAGACCGCAGAGCACACGATTCACACTTCGTGATTGGCAATGACGACCTGCTGGCAATCCAGGTCTGGAAAGAGCCAGACATCTCCCGTTCGCTGCCCGTGCGATCGGATGGGAAGATATCACTGCCTCTGGCAGGTGAAATGCAGGCGGCAGGACAAACACCCTTGCAGCTTGAGCGGGAGATCACTGATAAGCTCCGAACTTACATCACCGACCCGGAAGTGACCGTCATCGTTCAGGAGATTCATAGTGAGATGTTCAACATTCTGGGACAAGTGGCGAGGCCCGGCTCCTATCCGCTTACGCACATAACCACGGTCCTCGATGCCATCGCGATTGCCGGCGGCTTTCGCGACTTCGCCAGGCAGAAGGCTGTCTACATATTGCGTCAGGACGCAAGCGGCATCCAATCGCGCATTCCGTTCAATTACAAAACTGTCATCAAGGGTAAAACTCCCGAACAGAACGTCACGCTTGAGCCAAGAGACACTGTGATCGTGCCCTGATGCTGATGATGATTATGCGCGCTTTTCTCAGTCTCGTGCTGCTGATCGATCTGAACGCCTGGTCTCAGTCAGTACCGGCGGCGACCGGGATTCCAGTCAATCACGATGAAGATACGCAGATGCGAATGCCGCCCCCACTCAGCGGCGAGCCGTATCCCCTTTTGACTGCTGCGGAGTCACATTCAAACTTTATGCGCGCCGGCTTGCAACTTACCGCGGGATACAACGACAACGTGCTTCCCTCTTCGGGCGCCAGGGCCATCAGCGACGTTACCTTTTCGATGTGGCCAACCCTTGCTCTCGACCAGACCACGTCGCGACTCCATCAGACATTTACTTGCAGTCCCGGCTTTACCGTTTATCAGCACACGACCGGACTTGATGCCAATGATCTGACAGCATCCGTGAGCTTGACTTACCGTTCCAGTCAGCATGGCATTGTCAGTCTGCGCGACAGCTTTCAAAAGAGCTCCAACATTTTCAGCCAGCCTTCTTTTGGCTCGGGAAATCCGATCACTGGATCCCAACAATCCTCCGCCGCCGGATTATTAGCGCCATGGGCAAACCAAATGGCAAATGCGGCGAGTGGAGAATATACCTATCAGTTCAGCCTTAACGGCATGATTGGTGCTGGCGGAACGACCACGCGGCTTGACTATCTGAACAAGTCACAGGCGCCGGGGCTCGCCGACTCGACTTCACGAGGCGGTTCCGCTTTCTACGGCCTGCGCCTGTCCAGCGCCAGATACACGGGCGTGATGTATCAGTATTTGGAGTTTTCGGCTCATTCTGCGCTGGCCGCGAGTGACACCCAGACGCACTCAGTCAATTTGTTTTATACCTTCTATCCAATGCATCAGCTCTCCTTATCCGCCTTGGGAGGGCCGCAGTATTATCACACCGCGCAGCATTCTTTCCACGACGCAGGATCCTGGACACCGACAGTGCGGGCAACCGCCAGCTGGCAGGGAATGTACACGAATATCGCACTTAGCTATCAACGAACCGTCACCGGTGAAGGAGGCATGATCGGATCCTTTCATTCGAACAGTGCGAGTGCTAGTGTGCGTTGGCTGTTAACACCATCCTGGACTGTTGCCGCCTCGGCCGACTATGACATTTGGAAGAATGCGGACCCGGTCTCGATATCCTCCAGCGTCGGGGGGCACACGGTTTTGGGGAGCGTTGCGATCGAAAGAACGATTACACAACATCTGAAGGCTGAAGCGAGGTATCAGCGATTACATCAGACTTATGGGAACCCTGTCGGGACCTCGATTACTCCCGACAGCGATCGTGAATCAGTCTCCTTATCCTATCAATTCGAAAAACCATTGGGACGATGAACATGCCTGATCCATCCGAATCCGCAGACGAACAGAACGCCGCATCCTTCAACATTCAGCGCTACCTGAATGTGGCATCGCGCCGCCATATGTTCTTCCTCATACCTCTGCTGATTGGGTGGTTGCTGGTCTGGGGAGCAAGCTGGGTCTTGCCGGCCAGATATAAATCGTCGACCCTGATCCTGGTGGAACAGCCGACGATGCCTAAGAACTATGTGGAACCGAATGTGGCCGGCGACCTCCAGGACAGGCTACAGAGCATCACCCAGCAGATTCTCAGCCGAACTCGGCTTCTTCTGATCATCGATAGGCTAAATCTCTATAACAAGGGACACAAGCAGCTTAGCGGGGATGAAAAAGTCGAAGCCATGCGCAAGGATATTGAAATCGAGCTTGTCCATGACAACCATGACCAGCACATCACCGCATTCAAGATTTATTACTCCGCGCAGGATCCAAAAGTTGCGCAGCTGGTTACGGGCGAACTGACCGATCTGTTTATCAACGACAACCTCAAGGTGCGCCAGCAACAGTCAGAAGACACGACACAGTTCATCAATGACCGGTTAGACAGCGCGCGCGCCAGTCTCGCAGAACAGGAGGCGAAGGTTCGAGACTTTGAGGCAAAGCATGAAGGCGAGTTGCCGACGCAACAAACCAGCAATCTTCAGATCCTCAGTGGGCTGCAGTCACAGTTACAAAACGAGGAGGATGCTCTTAATAGCGCCAAGCAGCAGGGGATCTATTTACGGTCGCTGATCGAACACTACAGAGCCATCCGCAGCCCTCTTCCAACAACTCAAGGAGGGCCCGTGGATCTACCCGGCATTGACAGGGAACTCGACTCGCTCAAGGCGAAATTGGCTGCCCTGAGTGCTCATTACACCGATCGGCACCCGGATATTCAAAACCTGAAGGAAGAAATCGCCCGGACAGAAAAACTAAAGGGCGCATTCCTGGCCGGGGTCAAAGGCAATGCAAAAGGCGCCAATCAATCAGACGACGAAGGCGTTGGGAGCGACGCGCAGAATGGCCCAGCGCTGCAACTGGAAAGCCAGTTGCGGGCAAACCAGGCCGAGGTCTCGAATCGTGAGCACGCTATAAGCGCCTTGACAAACCGGATTAATGAGTATCAGGCTCGCCTGAACAGTGAACCTGCGGTAGAACAACAGTTGGCGGACCTGACTCGCGGCTATGAGCAATCCAAAGCTAACTACGACGGGTTGCTCAAAAAAGAGAATGACTCGGAAATGGCCACCAGCATGGAACAGATGCAACAGGGTGAACGCTTCAAAATGCTCGATCCTCCTAGCCTCCCCCAAAAGCCGGATTTCCCCGATCGTCTCAAGTTATGCGGGATCGGGGTAGGCGTCGGGCTCGCACTGGGCCTTGCCATCGCCGGTGGGTTTGAGTTCTTTGATGGACGCCTGCACGACGAAGGTGATATCAAGGCGCTCGTGCCGGTTCCACTCATATCCGAAATCCCGGAAATCCCCATCTCTTCTGAAGACCAGGATTCCAAAAAGCGGATGCTGTTGGGGTGGGCGACAGCCGTGCTCGTGGTTGGCGCAATTCTGACGGGTTCAGCTTTCAGTTATCTGCATCAATAGGTCAGGTTTCTCGTGTACAAGGCTTTTTTCAATCTAACTCGCAATCCATTCGACCTCACGCCCGATCCGCATTGTTTCGTCCCGAGCGAGCGGCACAATGAAGCACTGGCGGCGCTCTACCATGGGGTTCGGAGGCACAAGGGATTTATCGTAGTGACGGGCGAAGTTGGAACGGGAAAGACCTTGCTGCTGCGATGCCTGCTGGGCCAGTTGAAGGAAAGCAGGGATGTCGCCTTTGCGTATCTCTTCAATGGCCGACTCTCTCCTACAGAATTCCTCAAGCACATACTCTCTGATTTCGGTCTGCCAGTTGCGAAAAAGGAAAAATATGAGCTGCTGATCGATCTCGGACATTTCCTTGTCGCTCGCGGCTCAGAGAACCTGACCACTGTACTGATTGTGGATGAAGCGCACCACTTATCAGCGGAAATACTCGAGGAAGTTCGTCTCCTCTCCAACCTGGAGACGACCAACGACAAGCTCTTGCAAATCGTTTTGGCAGGACAGCCGGAACTGGACTTCAAGCTGGATTCCATCGAGTTAAGACAATTGAAACAAAGGATCGCTGTTCGGACTCAGCTTCAGCCCTTGGATGCAGAGGAAACCCGGCGTTACGTCGAACAGAGACTGCGCATTGCCGGCATGACATCCGGCGAGACATTATTGTTCCCCGAACAAACCCTGGCGCGGGTGTTTCGTTATTCGCGAGGCTTGCCCCGGCTGATCAACACGATTTGCGAGAATGCCCTGATCACGGCTTACGCAAAACATTTTACGAGTGTCACTCCAGAGATTATCGAGGATGTTTCGACCGACTTTCGGCTTGACACGATGGAGCCGCCGGCAGATTGGGCAGACGTCACAAATAACTTCGATCGCGAACGAGCGGCAAGGCTTCTTCTTGACTTATGCGGGATCTGTCAGATCCCGGTCACCTCCTTACCCGGGGTCGGAATCAAGGCAAGCGAAATGGGAAAAGATGAGCAGCATATTTGAAGCACTGCAGAGGTCAGAAGTCGAGCACTCTGGAGGATCGTCTCTGCCAACGGAAGCAACTGGACTTCTCCAGCGTGCAGAGCTTCGGGCCACGGCAACATGGGACGCCCATGCGCGGTCCAACGCGGCGTCGATGATGTTTCCCCCACCCGTGACTGACGAGCAGGGCGGCGTCTCAGACCATTTACGCAATCTCCCAACCCTGAAGGTCTCTCCAGCCTGTGAGAACAGGTTGGTGTCCGTGATGGACAAGCAAAGCCCTGCGACGGAGGCTTTTCGTTTGCTTGGGGTGCGATTGCGCCATATGCAACATCGTCGAACACTCAAGAGGCTGCTCATCACCAGCACCGTCCCCAAAGAGGGCAAAAGCACGGTCGCTGCGAATTTGGCATGCGCCCTCGCCGGAAGTACAGAACAGAAGATTTTGCTGTTGGAAGGGGACCTGCGGCGACCCTCCCTCATGCAGATGTTCGGGCTCGGCGCCTTACCCGGTTTGTGTGAATGCCTCCAGGATAATCATGCCCTCGCGACCAGCATTTATTGTCTTGAAAGCATGGGCCTTTGGCTCCTGCCTGCGGGGAGCGCGCCAGGCAACGCCCTTGACATCCTTCAATCAGAGAGGTTGTCCGAACTAATGGGCCAACTGAGTGATTGGTTCGATTGGATCATCATCGATTCCCCTCCAGTGCTTCCCCTGGCCGACGCGAGCGTATGGGCACGGTTGGCGGATGGTGTCGTTCTCGTCACTCGGAAAGGGGTAACTGAAAAGCAGCAATTGCAGCGGGGGCTCAGTGCACTCGATTCGCAAAAGCTGGTCGGAGTATTGTTGAACTGCTCCACAACTGCGTCCCACTCGGACTACTACTACCGACCACCTGCAAAACACCATGCCGGCAGTCAACTGTGACCTTCGATCAGGCCAAGCCCCTTACATTGCCTGCGGACATGCCGGGTAGGCAATGGAACGGGCACACATCATTGCGCGAGTCATCGCGAACCTCGATGTGTGAACAAAATGCGGCCATGACGTGGCCAACTCGCTAAGTCCGCAGCGGTCCCACCCCATCTTTGTGAGGCAACGATGAACAATTCAAATCATGCGCTGATAGAAGTCGGACCCGATACTTTGATCGATCCAATCGAACGACCTAAGGGCACAAGTGGCAACGTGGCTCTTCTTGAGCAACGGCGGGTCCGTTCGGATCGCGCTCCTGACGAGGAAGTCCTTCGGGTAGGGGTCATAGGGTACGGCTATTGGGGACCAAACATCGTTCGAAATTTTCACACTCAAAAGTCTTCCACTGTTGTGGCAATCTGCGATCGCGATCCCCACGTACTCGCAAAAGCCGCATCTACATACCCGGAACTGGACGTTCACAGCGATGTCGATGCCATGCTTCAATCCCCGAACATCGACGTGATTGCTGTTGTCACTCCAGTGTGGACACACTTCAACCTGGCCATGGCTGCGCTCCTGAATGGGAAACATGTGTTCGTTGAAAAGCCGTTTACACTGACGTCTGGCCAAGCCGAGCAGCTGATCGAAACCGCGGATCGCAAGAACCTAAAGATCATGGTAGATCACACATTCGTATTTACGGGAGCGGTTCGTAAAATCAAACAGTTGGTAGACGCCAATGAGTTGGGAAATATCTATTACTACGACACCATGCGGGTCAATCTGGGGCTCTTCCAGCATGATGTGAACGTCATTTGGGATCTGGCTCCCCATGACCTGGCGATCATGGACTATATCCTTCCCGCGCCGGCCGAGGCAGTGGTGGCCACTGGGCAAAAGCACGTCAACTCCGTCGAAGACATCGCCTTCATCACCGTCTACTATCCCGACCGGCTCCTCGCGCATGTAAATGTTAATTGGCTTTCCCCGGTCAAGGTGCGTACAACGCTGTTAGGCGGCAACAAGAAGATGTTGATCTGGAATGATCTGGAATCCGACGACAAAATCAGAATATATGACCGCGGCGTCGACCTTTCGAGCAAAGAAGGACTTTACGAATTGTTAGTGAGTTATCGCGCCGGCGACATGTGGGCGCCTCACGTAGAGAACACAGAGGCCCTGGCGCTCGAAATTGCACATTTTAATCGGAGTGTTCTGGAGGATCGTCCCGTTCTGAACGACGGTCAAGCCGGTTTGCGGGTCGTGAGAATCCTGGAAGCCGCCAATAGATCTCTTTCAAGGCGGGGAATGGAGGTCAGGATATGACTGACTACATAAGTGTCACCCCTGACGTAAAGATGGGTCCGGGCGTCACACTCTCACGCTTCATCAATCTCTATGGATGCACGATCGGTCAGAATACAAAGATCGGGGCGTTCGTGGAGATACAACGAAACGCCGTGATAGGAACAAATTGCAAGATCTCGAGCCACAGTTTCATATGCGAGGGTGTCGAGATAGAAGATGACGTGTTCATTGGCCACAATGTGACATTCGTCAACGACTCATACCCGCGCGCAACAACGCCGAACGGGCAAATGCAATCGGACCAGGACTGGGTCGTGGAAAGGACCTTGGTCAAGCGTGGCGCCTCGATTGGATCAGGTGCGACCATTCTCTCCAATGTGATCATCGGGGAGAACGCCATCATCGGCGCGGGAAGTGTAGTGACGCGGGATGTACCGGCCAATGCCATTGTTGCCGGGAGTGCAGCGCATGTGCTGCGATACTTTGAAGAACGAATTCTAAGTGGGCGGCAGAAGTAGGCTTGACCCTTCGCGTCAACCTTCGGCGCCGAGTGTTCCAGGCAAGCACGATACAGCGCATCCATACCAGTATGTCTCAGCTCTCACAAGTGCCTTCCTTCCTTTATCACGGAAGATAGAAGCGATTCGCACGTCGGGACCGCGGAGGCGAAGGGTGGCCCATGATGACCGGCAGGCAGATTCACTCACAAGAACAGTTCCGGTTGCGGATTGCGCAAGAATGGCGACGGGCGGAACGGAGTGGCAGACCCGTGCTACTCATCTTGTTTGACGGATTGCAGAAATCGTCCAAAGCTCAAGAGAACTTTGTGACACTCCTCTCTTCCACTTTCCGCGAAACCGACGTCATCGGCTGGTTGAACGCAAATACGACCTTGGGCGTGCTTTGTCTGGAGTTAGGCGACGGCGAGATGCAGAGATCTCAAATTGCCATCCTTGCGAAGATCAGAACCCGCATATTTGCATACACAGACTCAATCGCACACCCGATCAGATTGACCACTTATATACTTCCGCCTTATACAGGACAAGCCGCACCGGATGAAACTGCCACCAGATTTGCTGAAAGACTTCGCAATTCCATTTCCGAAAACGGGTGGCTAAGCCTGGCGATCCAGAGGACCTTAGATTTCTGCGGATCATTACTACTGCTTGTTGTGCTTTCTCCGCTGTTGCTCGTCGTCGCTATGTGTATACGCTTTACCTCGCGTGGACCCGCGCTCTTCTACCAAACCAGGGCCGGATTAGGCGGCCGCACGTTTGTCTTGTGCAAATTTCGGACAATGACGTTGGGAACTGATGACGCGCTGCACCGGGACTATGTGAAACGCTTCATTAATGGAGAGGCCGAGCAAAACCTGGCTGCGGATGGTCGGCCCGTCTACAAGCTCACCAATGACCCGCGCATCACGCGGATCGGAAGCTTTTTACGGCGGACTAGTTTGGACGAACTACCACAATTGTGGAACGTCCTTCGAGGCGAGATGTCTCTTGTCGGCCCGCGACCGCCATTGCCTTACGAGGTGGAATGCTACAACCTCTGGCATCGCAGACGCGTTTACGAGCTGAAGCCTGGTCTCACCGGACTGTGGCAGGTACGGGGCCGGTGCCGCTGCAGCTTCGATGAGATGATTCGAATGGACCTGCAACATGGGCGGAAGCGATCGCTCGGGTTGTATGTCAAGGTTCTTCTGGAGACTCCCCTCGCTGTCATACATGGCAACGGTGCGCAATGAGGTTGCAGCACTGTAGTTGATAAACAGACTGACGGCGGCGCCGCACATCCGGACGCATGATTCGGCGAGCAGCGCGGCCGGTTGAATTGAAGCGTATCTGCAACGAACACAAATCGGCAGAGATGGTGCAACCAACAATGTAGAGGCGCGGTAGCCAAGCGGTAAGGCGGGGGTTATGCAAGACCTCATTCGTCCGGTTCAACTCCGGCCCGCGCCTCCAATTCCCGTACTCCTTACTCGAGAAGTCCCTTTACCAGACGACGTCGGCATCTTTGAACGAGGACGATTTCCGTGACAATCGACGATTCAATTCCCTTTCTTGACTTGGTGACACCCCATCGTGAGCTCGAATCCTCTTTGCTCCAGGTCTTACGCAGTGCGTCGCGCACCGCGGCTTTCATCGGCGGACCAATGCTTACCGATTTCGAGGAGTCCTTCGCGTGGTTTTGCGACACTCGCTTCTGCGTTGGCGTTAGTAGCGGCACAGATGCTCTCCGCTTCGCTCTTATTGCAGCCGGTGTGGGGACAGGTGATGTGGTCGTTACCGTCCCAAACACGTTCATCGCGACAACGGAGGCCATCTCCCAGGCCGGAGCCTTACCCGAATTTGTAGACATCGACGAACGCACGTACAACATGGATCCGAACAAGCTGAAGGAATATCTGGAGACACGTTGCTTCCACGACGAAAAATCGGGTAAACTGATCAGCCGCCGTTCTGGAAGACCAGTCGTCGGAATTGTTCCCGTTCATCTATATGGTCAAATGGCCGACATGGACCCTATCCTTTCGTTAGCCGAAAATTATGGTTTGGTGGTTATAGAAGATGCATGCCAGGCGCACGGAGCTGAGTACTTTTCGCGCAAAAGGAATCGCTGGTTCAAAGCTGGTTCAATGGGCCGCGCGGCGGCTTTTAGCTTTTACCCCGGAAAGAACCTTGGCGCTTGCGGCGAGGCCGGAGCCATCACCACAAATTGCGAAGATATTGCAGTGCAGGCACGTCAGTTGCGCGATCACGGTCAATCTAAAAAGTACTACCATGACCGAGAAGGATATAACGGACGGTTGGATGCAATTCAGGCGGGCTTCCTGAAGGTCAAGCTTACATATCTATCCGAATGGAATGCAGCGCGGCATCTCGCTGCGCGTCACTATGTCGATTTGTTCGAGTCATCCCATTTAACTCTTACCGCCGCGCCTACGCTTCCCTATGAGTCCGAATGGGTGCACGCGATCTATCACCTCTTTGTCGTGCGAGTTCCAAATCGAGTGGCGTTGATTGAAGAATTGGCCGCCGCGCGAATCGGCTCTGCAATTCATTACCCCATCCCGCTTCACCTTCAAAAAGCCTACGCAAACCTGGCCTACGCCCACGGTGACTTTCCAGTCTCAGAACGAGTTGCACGAGAGGTTGTTTCTCTTCCCATGTACCCGACACTCACTCCAAAGCAACAAGCCCGCGTGGTCGATGCCGCGGTCAGCTGTCTGCAACGTCAACCCGGCTCAGCGTCGCAACACCTTTCTTGCAACACCGTTCACGCTCAATAGGGTAATTCTCCAGCGGTGGGGGCCCGTCACAGTAACACTCGAACAACACATTCCGCGTCTTGACAGGGATTGCCCATTGGACACGATAAGCCATCTTCGCTCCGACCGATTGATAACCCTTCATCTGATTCAGCCCCTCCTAAGAAGGGCGCGAGAACGCTCTTTCCAACGCATCCCGATTTTGATGTACCATTCTCTCTCAAACCAGCTTCAAAGGACGCATCCGTATTTCGAAACAAGCACGTCTCCCGCGATGTTCGCCAGGCAGATGCAATTTCTCGCTGACAACGGCTACAGAACACTCAGCATCAATGACGCTCTCAGGGACATTAACTTGAGGCGCTCGGACGCCCGGAGAGTTGTGATTACTTTCGATGACGGCTACAGCACTTTCCTGGAACACGCACTTCCGACGTTACGCCGGTTCTCATTTGAAGCGACGGTGTTCGTGGTCACAGGTTTCACCGGGGAAGAACGCGTCTCGCGACAAAACAAGGGATACATGACCTGGAATGAGCTGCGCATGATTCAGGCGAACGGAATGACAATTGGTTCGCACACCGTAACCCACCCCACGCTGCGCTCCATAAGTTTGTCACAGATCGAAGACGAGATCCGCCGCTCCAAACAGGTATTAGAGGCCCATCTAAATACACGCGTTTCTTCCTTTTCGTATCCTACGGCGTTTCCCGAGCACAACAAGGAGCTCATCAGCGGGATGAAGGACCGGCTGACAGACTGCGGCTATGACAACGCCGTCTCCAGCATCATCGGAACACTGAGCCCATCCAATGACCGCTTCCTTGTGCCTCGGATCCCGATCAATTCGTACGACGACCTTCACCTCTTCCAGGCAAAATTGCACGGCGCCTACGATTGGCTACACGCAGCGCAATATGTGCGAAAGATGATGGAACGCTGAATGAGCACTTCTCCTGTACAGTGTTGCGCACGGTCATCGGCGCGTTCTGCTGCCGACCAGCCCGCTATCACCGATCTGTCAATAATAATTGTCAACTGGAACTCCGCCTCCTATCTGCGTCCTTGTCTCGCCTCGATCTATGAATACACAACCGGGCTTAGTTTCGATATTATCGTCATCGATAACGCCTCCTATGATGGCAGCGCTAAGATGGTCTCGGAGAGCTTTCCGGAGGTTCGATACATACAGTGCGAGTCAAATCTTGGCTTTGCTAGGGCAAATAATTTCGCTGCACGGTCTGCAACCGCTGACGTTCTCCTGTTTCTCAATCCAGACACGGCGATCTCAAGCGAAGTCTTCGCAAAAATGCTCGCCCACTTGCGTTCCCATTCGTCTCTCGGCGCAGTCGGGCCCCGTCTCTTAAACAGCGACGGATCTTTACAAACCAGCTGTGTCCAGGCTTTCCCAAACATCACCAACCAGTTACTCAACTCCGATTTTCTGCAAACCAAGTTCCCGGCCTGGCGGGTGTGGGGAATGAATCCGCTGTTCAATCCGCTTCCCGCGGCAGCCGACGCGATCTCCGGAGCGTGCTTCATGGTGAAACGGAGGCTCTTCGAAGCTATCGGCGGTTTTACCGAAGCATACTTCATGTACTCCGAAGACATCGACCTCAGTTATAAGCTACGAGAGGCCGGGTATGTCGTTCACGTTCTAAACGACTGTTGCGTAATTCACCATGGCGGTAAAAGCTCCTCCCATCAGCACGATAATTTCGCAAACCTCGCGCAACTCGAGTCCCTCGCAATCTTCTTTGCGCGGACGAGAGGTTCCCTCTATTGCCTCGGGTATCGAATATCGATGGCCGGCTTGTCGATAGCTCGTATCCTCTTGATTGTGTTTTTGATGCTGTCAGGCCGCAAATCAATCCAAGGTTCCGCTTCCGGAACGGTGCTTCGTAAATGGATTAATGTTTTTCGATGGGCCGTGCGGCCGGAGCGCTCATCTCCAGTTTGCTCTGCCGCCAACATGGCAACCGGCCAGAAATAGAGACGCTACGAAATGCACACGTCGAACGATCATCCTCATGAACCACGGCTCCTGATGATCACGCCCGTCCGCAACGAAGCCAGTTTTATTGGCCCGATGATTGACTCGGTAGTTGGCCAGGCATTTCAACCGGCGAAATGGCTCATTATCGACGATGGATCCTCCGATTGCACTCCGGACATTGTAGCCAGGCACGCTATCACCTCTCCCTTTATCGAACTGCTCAGGTTGCCTCGCCGAGAAGAGCGTCAAGCAGGAGGGGAGGGCGCCATCGCCCATGCCCTGAAGCTATGCCACGTCGAGGACTTCGAATATGTTGGGCGTTTCGACGGAGACCTCATTCTCGGACGCGACTATATAGCCGGCATTTTGAAAGAATTTGATCAAGACCCCCAGCTTGGCATCGCCGGAGGTGGTCTATACATTTATAAGAAGGACCGACTCGAGTTGGAGAGGGCTCCGGAGTACCACGTTCGTGGTGCAGTCAAAATGTATCGGCGTCAGTGTCTTGAGTGTATCGGAGGATTGAGCCCAGGCATCGGCTGGGACACGATCGATGAAGTGTACGCCTGGCTCAACGGTTGGAAGACTAAGAGCTTCTTCCAATACAAGGTTATTCACAGCCGTCCGACCGGTTCGTGCCTGTGCACGAGAGACATATATCGCGAAAGGGGTAAGGCGGAATACCTGACGTGGAGTCATCCGATGTTTGTACTGGCTAAGACGGTGAAGCTGTTCCGCGATGAGCTTTCATTAGTCGCGTCGGTGTCCTTTTTAATGGGCTTCGTGAATTGTTACTTCACGCGCAAACCGCGAATAACGGATTCGCGGTTTGTCGCCGCTCGCCGCGGCCAGCAACTACGGCGCATAGCCCTGTCTTTTATCTCAAGGGGCCAGAGTCTTCATCGTTCGTACGATTTCGCTTCGCGGCTGCAGTCGGAACCTCCCGCACCGGCGGCCCTACCACAACCTTAGACGCCTGAGACTGGTGATATGAAAACACAGCCCAACATCGAGCCGTCCCCAGATTGCGACTCGGGCAACGTGGTATTCGTTCAGCATCGTCCAGACGACGCTTTGCTCCAAAAGGTCGGATTGGCTGCAACATGCTTTGGGCTGGGCCTGACGGCGATAGAGAGCGAATCCGCCGATGTCAATTCCCTGAGTCTTCGCCAGCTTCGCCAACTCGACACGGTCGCCGCTATCATCGACGCGTCCGCCCTTTGCACTTTGGGTAAATACGCCGTCTTTGATTCGTTGCGCCGCCCGAACTCCAACAGCGTGCCGCTTCTCATCGTCGGGATCACTCCACACACCACACAACTCGACAGCTGGTCAGACGGAGCTATCAGGGGATGTTTTTCTATCTCCCCCAGAAGCGTCTCGGACACCTATCTCGTAGGACAGCGAAATGAAGTCACTGGCCAACTCGCAGGACAGTCTTTCGCAAGTGGATCGACCCCCGCGGGCGCTCTTGCCCCAGTCGATTCCCGCACGGCGGTCCCCTTAATCGGGTTCCGTTCAGAGGAAGTCGAACGCCATGTCTTTGTCTGGGTGCGCTTAGAGTCAAAAGCGGAGGTATTTTTCCTAGTCCAGATGGACCGGACGGAACAGCCTGGCTCGCTTTCCAAAATGCGGGTGGCAAGTCTATTCTGTCCAGCCGCCCCATTCATGATGTTCCTTCGCCACGCGGCCGGCGAGCATGGTTGGCACACCGCCGGAAGCTTCGCCAACTTTACGATAGACGATCCATGGTTAACACAACCGTTTGGTTTTCTGGATTATCGGGCCCTTCTTGCGGAAATGGACAGTTGTAACTTTCATACCACGATTGCATTCATTCCCTGGAACTTCGATCGCAGCGAACCGGAGGTTGTGGATCTCTTCAAAGCGCACAGAAATCGTTTCTCGCTGTGTTTCCACGGGAATAACCATAAGAGACAGGAGTTCGCCGACTATCGCCGCGTTCCAATCAAGACCCACATAGACAATATACGGCAGGCGGTGGCACGAATGTCGCGGTTGCAGGACTTCACCGGACTCGTCTGTGATCACATCATGGTGTTTCCCCACGAAATCGCGCCCGAACCGACGCTGGCTATCCTGAAAGAGTGTAACTTCCTCGCAACAGCGAATTCAAATAACGTTCCTCTCCATGCGCCCGGCCCTACCGACGACGCGTTCTATCTCAGGCCTGTGACAACGCGGTTCGCGAATTTTGCCAGCATGCTGCGCTATTCCGCCGAACTTCCTATGCCGCAATTGGAATTGGCGGTCAATGCATTCCTCGGAAATCCGCTCCTGTTTTATGGCCATGAGCGCATGTTCAGCTCAGGACTCGATGCGTTCAATCCCATCGCCGAACTCGTCAATAGAATAGAACCCAGCACACAATGGACCAATCTCGGTAACATTGCTGAGCATCAATTTCTATTGCGAAAGCGATATGACTCAGACTATGACATCTGGATTTTCTCCAGGAGCACAATACTTACAAACCCGCACAACACCGGTGTCCGTTTTCGCGTCTTTAAACCGGAAAGCTGCATGCCTCCGATCCGTTCAATAACCATCGATGACCACGAGGTCCCCTTTTTCCTGGACGGCGGAGTCTTAAGACTCGATGTCAATATGATGTCTAACGAATCGAAGAGGCTTGACATACACTACCACACCCGAGAGTGTCTAAAACCGGACCGCTGGGGGAAAGCCGATCCTCATGCGGCGATCATTCGCGGCATCTCCGACTTTCGTGACATAACCCTCTCACAGTTCCGCGTTGGCCGATTTGTCAAACGACTTTATTAGATGATGCCTGCCTTGCGCTCCGTAGATCGAAAGCGCCGCCGCAGTCGAAGTACTAGGCGCGACTGACAGATTGTCGCACAGGCATCTCCCCTCACCCGAACGTGCAAACACCTGGATACGCATGCTCCTGATTCTATCTCTGGATGTCGCGGTTGTATTGTCTCTCTCCTATGTTGCCTTCACCCACAGCTTCGAAGGTGCGCTTCCCCTCTCCGCATTCCTTCTCATTATATTTCCCTACGAATCGACGTTTTCATTCCTCGGATTGTTTGATATCACCACGCAACGCGTGATCATTCTGACCCTGATAGCGTTGTACTTCATTCGACGAAAACGGCAACCCCGAGCTACCAACGCGCCACTTCGATATCTCATTGCGATCCTTGTCGCATGGATGTCCATTTCGACCCTCACCTCGATCGTCTTCGCCGTGAGCGCCAAATCTCTTCTATCGACAGTTATTGACTATGTGAGCATCTACTTCATCTTTGTGCGCACCATCCGGAAGCAGAGAACGATTATCAATATCTTCTTTGCATTCGTTTGCGCAATGTTCGTCTGTTCCTTGTGGGGGTTCTTTGAAGCCTATTGGGACTGGAGCGTGATCAGCTTGTTTCCTCCCGCGGTCCATCGCTTTGCCGACCTTGTGGCGATCAACGACCGGGATGCCCGAGTGCAATCTTCCTTTGGTCATGCAATCCTCTTTGGCAGTGCCCTGGCAATGACCATTCCGCTGACCATCTACCTTATATCTCTTTGCGGAAAGAGTACTCTTCGCAGAGCTTTTCTTCTCTGTGCCCTGGCGCTCATGTTCCTCAACCTGTACAAGACATCGAGCCGCGGTCCCTGGATTGCGGCGATCATTGGGCTTGCCCTTTCCCTTCTTTTCGGGAACCGATCGATGCGGCTCGGGGTGCTCCTGATCTGCCTCTCTGCCGTAACCATACTCGTAACTCGCCCAGGAGTATGGACAACTATAACCAATCTTTACCGCGAAACAATCAACCCCGACACAGCACAGGGAGAGTCGTATCAATGGCGGTGGGCCCTATACAGCATCGCTTTTGAACGATTGAACAACGACATCGGGCGAGCCCTTGTCGGGTTCGGACCCGAATCATTCTTCTATCTTCGGTGGCATGGAACCTTTGGCGGGCGCACGGTCATATTCGAAAGCTGCGATAGTTCTATCGCGGCCCTGATGATCGAAACCGGCTATGTCGGGATGATCCTGACGGTTTTGCTGCCCATACGCGCGCTCTCTTTAGCACACAAACACCTTACGAACCTCAGAGCCTCATCCGACCCGTTGCCTAAGGTCATCGGCATAAGTATCATCGTCTTCAGTTTCATGATGACTAATGTCTTAATCTTCGGTTGGGGCCAGCAATCGTTTCTGTTCTGGATACTCCTTTCCATGATCGCGATCTATCCTCAGCTCGCATCAGACATCGTCAACGCTCCGCGCTCACAATCATTAATGGCTCCTGCGCGACTCTTACCCTCATTCACGACGACTCACGGAAGCCTGAACCAGGCCTGAATATCTGCCGGACTTTCGCCCACCGATGGCGCATCTTATTTTGAACCGCACTCATGCACCCGAAACGTTCCACGCAAACTGATTATCTCGAAGTCCCGTCTTACGACACGCAACGAACCTCTGTCTCGGGGAGTCTATGGTCCACCCTGAAGTCAACATTCGCCTCGTAGATACGCTGGACGAAGTCTTAGCCCTTCGTCCGGTATGGGAGCAGCTGCAGAACCACCCCAATTCCGATCTCGACGCATATCTTGGATGTAACGCGTCATTAGCATGCGTCGTGCGACCTTATGTACTCTTACTTAGCCGCGGAGCGGTTCCTCAAGCTATCTTGGTAGGGCGGGTCGACGATACGTATCTCGAAGCAAAGATCGGTTATGCTGTCCTCCATCGAAGTCCTGTCCGGCGGCTCACAATTGTCCACGCCGGGCTCTTGGGAGATTTTAGTGAGCCTAACGCAACCGCCATTATGACGGCGCTCGGGCATTCACTGTCCTCTGACAAGATAGACGTCCTCTGGTTCAATTCATTGCGAGAGGACTCGCCGCTATATGCGGCGTATGGGCGTACCCGCTCCTTCTTCTCGGTCGATCACTTCCCCGAGACGGGCCTCCATTGGGCTGCAGATCTTTCAGGGTCATATGCCGCTTTTCTGAACAAACGCTCATCGAAGCAGCGAAAATATTTGCGACATAACGCGACCAAGGTCATGGCAGCCTATAAGGGTGCACTTGAGATTAGGTGCCATCGTTCCGCTGGCGACTTGGATAAACTCTTTGAGGACACTGAGCGCATAGCGTCTTTGACCTACCATCGCGCTTTGGGGGTAGGCTTTGCAAACACTAGAGACGCGCGGCACCGCATCACATATGCGCTTGAGCGGGGCTGGTTTCGCGGCTACATCCTCTATATCAAAGGATCCCCATGTGCGTTTTGGCATGGTCTATGCTACGGGAGGACATTCTTCCTGAATACCACCGGCGTGGACCCGGCCTTCCGAGAATTCGGTTTGGGTATCTTTCTTTTAAACAAAGTATTCGAAGAACTGGCAAACAGCGGTGAAATCGACACCGTTGATTTCGGTCTTGGAGATGCCCACTATAAGCGACAGTTCTGCGATGAATGTTGGCAGGAAGTGTCCTTCTACTTCTTCGCTCATACACTCCGCGGCTTCATGTTGAACCTGATACGAACACCGATATCGCTTGCAGATCGGATCATTAGAATGTCGCTCGAGAAGACTAAACTAACGGAGCGTATCAAACGGCTGTGGAGGCGGCGTCTTCAGCCGCGCGAGTCAGGCGCCTCGCTGACTGAGGTAGAGCAATAGATCAGTCTTCGAACCTCCATGGTTAATGCGGCTGTGGATTTCACAGTTGGCCCCGATCTCACGTCGGGTCGAAAGCGCGTGGCCACGGCCTGAGGATACGTCGACGTCCGACAACAACTGCATTAACCCCACTGAGTGCTCAGCATGAAATCGATTACCCGCGCCACGATTATTTTGAGCGGCAGTTCGCTTATAAATATGTTCCTGAGCCTGGTGACAGCCAAGGTGATGGCCGTATGCCTGTTGCCGGCGGGATACGGTATGTACGGGTTGCTGCAAAGTTTCGTGGGAATCGCCACTATCGTGCTCGGCATGGGTTTGTCGACGGCAATCGTGCGTTACGGCGCCCACGCGATTTCGCAGGGTGATTACCTGGCCATAGGCACACTCCGACGTGCGGCGTGGTTGCTCTTCGGCGCGGCGAGTGTGTTTGCTTTATCGGTGGTCACTGTGTTCCGGATAGAGATCAGCAATTGGGTATTACGGACTCGAGGTGAAGGACCAACCATTCTAATAATGAGCATTCCGTTGCTCTTTTCAATAGCTGCGAACATACAAATGGGGATCTTAAACGCGTATCACCAAGTAGATTCCTTGGCAAAATACGCGATCGTCAACAGTCTGACCTCTGGCGCGATCTCTATTGTCCTCGTGTACACATTGCACACTCGAGGCGTGATCCCGGTTATTGTCGCAGCGGCGCTATGCAATTGGGCTTCGGGTCGGTATTTCTTGCGCCGCGACGCACCTCAACCGTCCGTCAGCCCATCGCTTTGCGAAATCCTTCAAGCGGCCACGAAACTGCTACGCTTCGGAATTCCCTACAGCGCCAGCCTGCTGATGGGTGCGGGCATACAATTTCTGATGCCCATAGTCGTTTTGCACATGCTCAACGCAGACAGCGTCGGATTTTACCGGGCGGCGCTCGGCATCTCTACCGGATATCTGGGATTCCTGGTCACGGCGATCGGCCAGGACTACTACCCGCGCGTCGTGGCCGCAGGGAAGGATCATGCTGTTCTAGGAAAATTGGTCAATGAACAGCAACGGCTCGTTCTTCTTCTGGCGGGGCCAGTCATTTTGGCAACATTGGCATTCGTCCCTTACCTGATCCCACTACTCTATTCAGTTAAGTTCATCCCTACCACGGCCATCCTTGAATGGCAATTGATTGGCGACATATTCAAGTTTTCATGCTGGACCATGTCGTATATCATTCTCGCCCATTCCCGCGCCACGACATATCTCTTCGTCGAGTCCGTAGGAGGAATGTCGCTTTTGTTCACCACTTATGCAGGCGTGAGCCTGTTCCACTTTGCAGGCCTCGGCATCGGTTTTCTGGCCTCCTATGTGATTTACTTTGTCGTAGTGTGGCTCGTTGCGCGTCGCGAAATTGCCTTGCAGCTTAGTTTACAGAATAGGAAATTAATCTTGGTGTTCGTAGCGGCGGCAATTCTACTCAAGTGCCTTTCCCTTCGCCCGTTTCTCACATTTCGGGCGCCTGTCGCAGCCGCCATGGTCGCGCTGGCCACCGCGTACAGTGCGACGACACTCCTCGGTGAGTTTGGTTTCCCTGAGCATTTGCTGCCCGCCGACCTTCGCTCTTGGGCAGACGCGCTCTTCCATGGACGCTCTCAGATCCGGCAGTCTGACAATTGAGTGAGCATGCGAATAAACCGCTAGGACCGCATCTGTCGCGCATCACAGAGGTGTTATGAGAGCAATCGACAAGGCGAGTTCTGTTCGGCCTGACGAACAGCCGACGAATGTGCTGCTGTTAGGTGCGACATTATCTAACCGAAATTTGGGCGTCTGCACGTTGGCCGCGGGGGCCTTGCAATGTATATTTACGTGCTTTCCGCGAGCTAGCGTGAGCATTTTGGATTATGCGGTTGATCCATCTGCCGACTCCGCCTCGTATGACGATCGACAAGTCTCGATTCCTGTGATCAACATGCGGTTCTCAAAAGCGCTATATCGACCCAACAATATCGCCTTTCTCCTTGTTTATGCCTGGATATTACGCCTGTTACCGCTCGGCGGGCTGCGGGATCGGCTACTCTCATTTAACCGCTGCTTACGCCAGGTGAATACGGCCCAAATCGCCGCCGCGATCTCCGGGGGTGACAGCTTTAGCGATATTTACGGAATGAAGAGGTTTTTTTATTGTGCCCTGCCACAGATACTTATTTTGCTGCTCAATAAAAGACTGGTTTTGCTGCCGCAAACGTATGGTCCCTTCCGGTCGAGGCTATCCAAGGTGATTGCCGGCTCCATTCTCAGGAAGGTCGAACGAGCCTATGCCCGCGACAAGCGAAGCTTGACCGTGGTCGAAACATTGCTGAAGTTGGACTTTGCCGATGACAGGTATCTGCCGGCGTACGATTTGGGTTTCGCAGTCGGTCCCGCCGCTCCTTCTGAGATCGAGATTGAAGGAATATCTTTTCCAGGCGCTCGAATGGGTCAGACTCTCATCGGCTTGAATGTCAGCGGGCTGCTCTACATGGGAGGGTACAACCATGGGAATATGTTCTCACTAAGCTCCGATTACCCTGGCCTCATCAAGGAACTCGTCAACCTCTTCATGAAGAAAGAGAACACACAGGTTCTCCTCACTCCTCACGTATTTGGAGACGAGGCAGAAAATGATTTGTCGGCCTGCGAAAAAGTCTATGCGGATCTGAAGCCGCTGTATGGAGAAAGACTTGGGTTGCTTCGCGGTGAAGTCGACCAGGGACAGATTAAGTATGTAATAGGTCGCTGCGATTTCTTCGTCGGGTCACGGATGCATGCATGCATTGCAGCGTTTTCCCAGTGTATCCCCTGTGTTCCGATTGCCTATAGCGACAAGTTTATTGGTGTAATGGAAATCGTCGGAATCGATAGTGCGGAGGGCATTGGTCTAATGATTGCCGATGCGCGCAGTCAATCGCTGTTTGAAATCGTGACGATTGTCGATAAATGTTATGAACACAGAGGTGTTATCCGCGACATCCTGACTCGCACAATGCCTCACGTAAGACAATCCGCAGCTCGGATTCTAACCTCACGCGCGGCTCAGGAAGGCGAACACGAGGTGAGGAGAGAGCATCCCTGCTACGACATCCACCCATACCCCATCCAGGGTCTACGCAAGGAGTGATGCTTGTGATCCGCGAACATTTAGTCGCAATCTGCCTTCTGTCTAACCTCTCGGTCGCGCTGGCGCAGACCAGCAGTTCCACCACGTTGCCGAGTGACTCGATGGGCTTTCTCTACAACAATGGCACGGGCACACTCTCGTGGTCGGCGGGAACGACCGATGGATGGGTCGTCTCAGCCCCGACGCCCAATTTTAGTCCTGTCGCCGGTTCCGTGACCTCTGGAACAACCGTGACTGCCTCTTGTCCAGAGCCGGCCGTGTGCTATGCGTCGCTGGACGGCGTGACACTGGCGTCGTCTTGCAGCAATGTCGTGACCGCCGACACCACCATGTACGCGCGCTGCGAGCAAGCCGGGGCAAAGCCCGCGAATGCGAGCGCGTCCTACACGATTGGCGGGGCACCACCTCCGAACAGCGGAGTGTTGGCTTTCGGCGCAGAACTGTTCAACTATTCCAGCGGATCAACCTCGACTCCTCCTGGCATATGCACCTTGTCGTCTGCGGTTCCGGTCGGTGCAACTGTGGTCCTGGTCGGCATGCAGGACGCAAACGATTATCACATCACGGCGGTAACTGACAGCCAAGGGAATAGCTATGGTCAGAGGTTATGGTTCAACAACTCCGGTGGTTATCAGGTGAGCGAGCAATCTATCTGGTCCGCTCCGGTAACACGACCGCTGACTACAAACGATACGATTACCATCACATGGAGCGGTTCAGGCCTGTGGCGCGCATACGCCGTAAGCATTGTATATTTCACGGGTTCATCCTCCGGTGGCTTGGTAGACAGCACGGCCACACACAACGCATACATGTACAACAGTTCGGTGACAATTCCCGGCACGACATCTTCCGGCAACACCATCGTGATTGGTACTTTGGCAACAAACGACTTTGTCTGGACACCCGGTCCGGGGTGGACCGTTTATCGATCGGATGCAACGAATATCCACTACTACTTTTACTACAAAGTGCTCACCGCAGCCGGCTCCGCTGATCCGGGAGGAGCGGGAGCATCATTCAACACTTATGCTGGGGCGTGGGCTGCTTTCCGATAAGATAAGCCTGCAGAGTCCTCGTCGAACGCCTGATCATTGTGCAGCGATGGCATGTTCTCATTTTCTCAGGAATGGATAAACAATCCCCAGGCTTTTCTTTCAAAGAAACGGCGGAGGTGCTATTGTCGATAAACTGTACGTCCTCTCTTCCTCCGTTCCACGCCCTGGTGTTACTCTTCCTTCAACCTTTGCGATGGTACTCATGATTTCCCTGGGTTTCACCTTCGTTGGCATATGCCGTTATTCTTATCCAGGATAGTCCACTCGTGAGTGCGACTCGTTTGCGTGATTCGGCTTTGTTATTTCAAACCAGGGGAATAGACACACATGTTACGTAGATTGTTTACATTCGCAATTTCCGGATCATTTGTATTTTCTCTATATGCAGCTGCCCAGGGCTGCGATAAAAGCAACAACTGTTACATAAGATCTTCCGCTGGAGGAAGCGGCACCGGTGCAGACTGGACCAATGCGTATACGGGTATCGGATTGGGCAAAGGACAGATCGATCCCTCGGCGATGAGCAGGGGTACGACTTATTGGATCGCAGCGGGAGACTATGGGAGTCCACATTTTTCAACTCCGGACAACGGGACCCTGACCATTACCGTTGAGGCCGCCACCAATGGCAACAGCGGCCCTGCGACTGACTGGAAGCGTACCTATGCGGGCGTGGCCGGTTTTGGGGCAGACACCGCAGTCACGACCGACTATTGGACGTTCAATGGACAGGCGTGGCCATCACCGTGTTCCGGCCTGCCGGCCTGTGGTGTGACTGGCTTCACCCTGTACTTTCACAACACGACCGACGGTTCAGCTAGCGGAGCGAGTCTGTCAGTCACGGGCAGCGACGTACGAGTGCAATACGCCGAAATCGAAGGAATTAATGACGGTAGCAGCGATGACGTAGGCATCAATACCAATTGCAGCGCCAACCTTGTGAATAATTTCTACCTGGGCTATTCGTACATTCATGACGTGGGAGTGGATTTATTTGCCGGCCAATACTTTTGCGGTGCGAATAACTATACAGGATCGAACTACATCTTCGAGCATAATATGTTTGCTCATAATCACCGCGGAGATGTCCATCAACACGCCCAGGCCATCGCGACTGGCGCCCAGAACCTGGTCGTCCGATACAACACTTTTTACGACATTGGATCCTCGGGGGTAGTCACCGATCCGTTTGCGGGATTCCCAACCCTGTCCAATTGGTACGTCTACGCAAATACCGTTTATTGGGACAAGAGTTTCACTGCCGGCATCGGTGATGGCCTTGTCGGTCTATTTGGCGAAACGTTTTCCGGCAATCTATATATCGTCAACAACACCATGGCGAACATCAACAGTCCGGCCTGTGCTGCCAGCGGGTTCGCCTGCAATTCCTTCGCGCTATTTGTTTGTGACAGCACATCGAGTTGTGGATTGAATAACACCTGCGGAACGTCCTCAGACTGCGGTAACCCAATCGTTGTGGTAGCCAATAATCTCTGGTACGATCCTTCCGCGGCGCAGGGAGTGTACCAGTCGGGGAGAAACATTGCCTGGAATCCGACGACAAACGATTTTAACCAGGCCTATTGCCCATCGAGCGGATGCAGTTATGGAGGTAGTTTTACTGCCCAAGGAAGCCATGACTTACAAAGCAACACCGGGAACCCATTTGTCAATTTTGACGGCCAGAGCAACTTCAATGTCTCTTTGCTGGGCCACACGTCAGCCGGAACACCAGCCTACATTTCCTCCCCTCAGGGATGCACAGCAAATCTTAACTGCATCGGCACTGATCCTCTTGGCGTCGCACGCGGCACGGGCGGGGTCTGGGATCGCGGAGCATTTCAGGTGAGTGGCATCCCCTCTCCGAACCCGCCGGCTTCTCTCTCCGCGATCGTTCAGTAAGTACGCATGGCTCTGACCGCGCGAATTTGCCCCGGTCGGGATCCGTAGTGTGCCAGGTCGACGCAAAAGCAACGATGTGCCGAACCTGGGTATGACTCCCGGCGGTCATAGATCTGGAACACGTATGGCTTAGTTAGGCGCGTGGTCCTTCCATTCGATGGCCGGCTGTAGATTGCCTTCAGCTTTCAGAGCACCCTCGACCACACCAATCTCCTCACAACTCCGATATAACTTACCCGGACGAGGTCCCAGTTCCCGTCCGAGCTCCATAAGAATGGACAATATGCACATCTGCATGCTGGCATACTCACACTACGAGGGCGATAACCGGGTGATGCGCTACGCGGAAACCCTGGCCGCCCGCGGCGACGACGTTGACGTTATCGCCCTTCGCCGATCTGACCGCGAACCGGCGCGCACGGTCGTAAACGGAGTCAACGTCTTTAATATCCAGACCCGCATTCCGAACGAAAAGCGAAAGATCTCCTACTTTTTGCGCATCGTTCAATTCTTAGTTCGGTCTTCGTGGATTATCGCTCGACGCCATATGATATTTCGCTATGATTTGATCCACGTGCACTCGGTACCTGACTTTTTGGTGCTGGCGGGGCTAATTCCGAGGCTGACCGGGGCAAAGATTATCTTGGATATCCATGATATTCTCCCTGAATTGTATGCAAGCAAGTTTTCCTCGGGAAAGCGCTCAGTCGTCTTCAAATTGCTCTTGCTGGTGGAACGCATGTCGGCTCTGGTCAGTGACCATGTGATCATCGCCAATGATCTGTGGCGAACAAGGTTGGTCGCTCGATCGGTTCCCTCCAGAAAATGTACGACAATTATGAATTATCCGGATCGAACGATTTTTTGTCGACAAGCGAAGGCTCGACAAGACGGGCGATTCATTATTCTCTATCCCGGGACACTGAGTTGGCACCAGGGATTAGATATCGCGATACGAGCATTTTTCAAGATTCATACCAGAGTTCCCTACGCCGACCTTCACATCTACGGCCGCGGTACGGAGAGGCAGAACCTGATTGACCTGTCAGGACAATTAAACCTCGGTGGTCGGGTGCTGATACACGATTCGCTGTCGTTGCGGGAAATAGCGGAGAGAATGAGAGACGCCGATCTCGGGATTGTTCCGAAACGTGGCGATTCATTC
>Ga0207095_10057_pt2 | contig 33118 bp, 21 predicted proteins | sample Alteio_BWMinHeat_88_FD_153529 | JGI IMG/M metagenome (GOLD analysis project Ga0207095, IMG submission 153529) | Enriched cells from forest soil in Barre Woods Harvard Forest LTER site, Petersham, Massachusetts, United States -... | ecosystem: Environmental > Terrestrial > Soil > Temperate forest >... | reverse complement strand
GATGCTCCAGCCCCGCCTCTACCATGTGAGCCAGTCGCTCCTCGGTCAAACCAACCCCTGAGGTAATCATGTTCACGTAGAGTCCGGCTTTATGCCCCGAAGCGATCAGCTCGGCCAAGTCTTTGCGAACCAACGGCTCCCCACCGGTCAAACTCAGCTGCAGTACACCCAGCGCTGCTGCCTCGGCAAACACACGCTCCCACTCCTCCGTCGCCAACTCCTCCGCGGCCTTTCGCATTTCTATTGGATTGGAGCAATACAGGCAATGAAGCGGACAGCGATGGGTCAACTCGGCGATCAATGAGAGGGGGTGCAACGTCGAATTCGCAGCGGATGGCGTCATACTCATGTCCTTTCCCTCACCACGCCGCGCTGCTTCAGATCCTGCAGTAACGCAAGCACGTCGGTGCGGACCTCGGCCTCCTGCGCACCTTCGTACTCCTGTAGAAGCTCCTGCACGATAGCAGCGACGTCACGGTCCCCGTCGACACGGGCCAGTACATCGCGGGAGGGCCCGTTCAATTCGAGCGTACCTTCGGGCATCAGCAGGACATCCTGCATCGGATGCAGCCGACATCCGCGCGCTAACATCGGAATCGAGTTCATGTCCATAGACACTTAGTACCACGACATCAGTCGCACCGCGGCACAAAACAACCCGGTGGGATATTCCCCGGCGCCACATAAGCATAGTCAATGGCGTCGAGTTGGGCCCAAAGGATTGCACATTTTTGCTCAAGTGCGCCTACCACCTGCTCCTGCTGCGATCGCGTCTCGGCATGGGTGGACACGTAGTCGAGCGCAAATTCTGCATCTTCAGGAGCCTGAGTGAGCCTTCCTTCAAAATACGCCAGGCCCTCAACCATGTAGGGATAATGCAACCTCATCTTGTCGATCCGCAATGAGATGAGGTCCCGTGAAAAAAGCTCGGTTAGCGAAGACGCAACAGCCACCAGCAAAGGACTGTCTCGCACCAGCGTCAGGTAGGCATCCACGGCATAGCGAACGCCGGGTAATACGCCGATGCAGGGAATTACTTGTTCAGGTGATAAGCCCGTTGCTTCCGCAAGCCGAATCCATTTTTCGATTCCGCCATAGCCATCCCGATCCCCATCGTGGTCCAAAATCCTCTTCCGCCACGCCCGCCGGAACGCTGGATCTTCACTCTTGGCAAGCAGGAGGGAATCTTTGATCGGAATCCGGCTTTGATAGTAATAGCGGTTCAGTGCCCAGGCCTGCATCTGTCCCCGGCTCAGCTGGCCCTCGTGCATCCGCAAGTGAAAGGGATGCCGATGGTGGTACCTGTTCGCACCAACCGCGAGGAGCCGATCCCGGAGCTCCTCCCGCGAGAGCATCTCCCCTGCCGGTGTCACCGCCGCAGCTCCCATCCGTCGTGCCCGATCGTCCATCCGGCCTCCGCGACCGCGCTGTAGGCACCGCTCCGGGGATCGAGAACCGGGTTGGTGTTATTCAAATGCACGAAAACCTTTTGCAAACCGGGCAGGTCAGACAAGAGGGCTATCGTGCCATCCTTGCCGCTCATGGGCAAATGTCCAATGGCTTGCGCCGTCGGCGTTCCGGCATGAGTTTTACTCAGCTCTTGATCGCTCCAGAAGGTGCCGTCTACGAATATGGTGTCACAGTTTGCATAAATCGTCCGAAGAGAATCCGTTATCGCAGGCACCGCGGGCGTATATGCTATGCGCATTCCGTGACTCTCGAGAAGCAGTCCCAAGCTGGCCTGCCCTGGTCCACTTGAACTAATTTCTCTGGCGTACAAAGGCAGTTCCCCGGCCATCTCAAATGGCGTACACACAATATCGCTCATCCCAAGGACAAAAGGCACCCCCGCCTGGATCTCAACCCACGACAATTGATTTGGCACGCGTTCCAGCATCCTGAAAAAGCTGTTCGCCTCAAGCACCCGTCGCACAAGCGCCGTCGCATACAACGTCAATGGCTGAAATTCGCGCAGCAGGAGCAATCCCAGAATTTGATCGAGGTCAGCAGTGGTGAGCACTATCCCCTGAATGGGAGTGTTGCGGGAGCCTCGGTTGGAGCGGGGGTGAAGCTCCGCATTGGCTTCGATCTGGAATCGAAGATCCGGCGAGGCGTTCAGAAGAAATATGGCATCCGGAGAATTCCATACCGCCGCCTGCAGTTGCAGACGCGGCGAAACCGTCTCAGGCTCAGCCCGGCTGGAAGCGCATATGGCACACGCACAGTTCCACTGCGGAAAGCCGCCACCCGCTGCCGTGCCGAGTAGCCTGAAATGCAACATCTCTTAGATTTCCGCCGGAGCGTAACTGTTGATCTCGCATCCCAGGTGAACTTCTTTGACTTCCGGGTGGATCCAGACTTTGCTCTTCATGACATTCTCCCGCTTGAATGCACTAGTTGTCTCGGTTTGCGACTTGAAAGCCGATCTGTGACAAGTTACGCAAGCTTCAAACAAAGACGTGTAACATGCCCGTTAAATCGTGACTAACAATCAATGCACGCTTTTTAACACCCGATCAAACCGCATTGCGCTCTTGCGCCCTCTCACCGCTTGAGGAATATGAATGGAATAAATGGCCGCTGTCAAGGGCAAAGGAAATGGAGTCAGCAGGGGTCCTGTTTTTTGTCGACAAACTTTACAAGACTTTACATCCTTGTTTGCGAAAACGCAATTTAGGAGAAATTACTAAACGCCTAGGATGATGCCCGGTTTGCATGTGCCTGTGTAGGCTGCAGGGATTTCAAAGCAAGCTTCGAGCTATCCCGCGAATCGTTGTTCGAAGGTCGCGTGTAAGTTGTTACAGGCAGTTTTGAATCCCAGACCAAAACAAACCGTAAGACAGGAGAATGTCATGAAGACCAAAGTCTGGACCCGCCCGGAAGTCAAAGAAGTTCACCTGGGATGCGAGATCAACAGTTACGCTCCCGCGGAAATCTAACACTAAGCAAAACGCGCCGTGATGTTGGTGACAGTCAGGCAGATTCGAGGGCAGACTCTTCGCTAATAAGTTGCGATCCGTCGAATCAATTACTTGATCGACGTCGCTCAGAATGGCGCCGTCAAGTAACTCAGGCCGAGCCGCACGTAGTCCTGCCACTCGAGTGCGGCAACGAGGTAGAAAAGCGATGACAAACTGGATCCCCGCGGGATCGAGTCGCGTCGATCTCCTAAGCTACGCGTGCGCTCTGGCCCTGCTTGTAGGCGCACTGACCACCCACCCTTTACTCGCTCAACATGACGGTAACGTCGACTGGCGATATCACGGAAACACCCTGGACAATGAACGATATCAGGACGTCGACCAGATCAACCCGCACAATGTCGCCCGGCTGAAGCCGGCATGGATCTTCCATACCGGCGTTTTCGACCCCAACATGGCGATGGAAATGACGCCGCTTGTGATCGACGGCGTGATGTATGTTTCAACCGGCGACGACGATGTCTACGCTTTGAACGCCGCGTCGGGCAAGCAGATCTGGGCTTATCACCCAACCGATATGCCGTCGCCCTCCACGCTTCCGATATGCTGCAATAACGACAATCGCGGAGTGGCGTATTCCAAAGGCAAGATCTTTGATGCGCGGCTCGACGCCAATCTGGTCGCTCTCGACGCAGCCACCGGCAAGGTAATCTGGAAGACCACGGTCGACCTCCCGAGCAACGGCGCCTCTATGACGATTGCTCCGCAGATCGTCGATGACAAAGTGGTTGTTGGCGTGTCGGGCGCCGAATTTGCGGTGCGCGGTCATGTGGATGCGTACGATCAGAACACCGGCAAACTTGTGTGGCGTTTTTGGACCACTGAGCCCAATTCGTGGGGAGGGAACACGTACCTTACTGGTGGAGCATCGGTTTGGGGAAACCCCAGCTACGATCCTGAGCTCCATATGCTGTACTTCGCCACCGGGAACGCCTACCCTTGGCCTAGTCCCTGCGCGTTCTTCGGCGTAGTGCCGGTGGGATGCCCGGGCAACGGTCGCGAGGGAACGAACCTCTACTCGACGTCGATTGTAGCCATCGACTCAAGGAACGGGAAGTACGAGTGGCATTTCCAATTTGTCCACCATGACATGTGGGATTTTGACGGCCCTCAGCCGACAGTGCTGCTCACCGTGAATGGCATTCCGGCCATTGAACACACATCGAAGACGGGCTACATGTTTATTCTGGATCGCCGCACCGGGGAGTCGGTTTTCCCCTACCAGGAAGTGTCGGTTCCCACGGAGCCGGCATGGGAATCTCCCTGGTCGACCCAACCGGTATCCTCGATTGAATCCCTGACCCAGCACTCGGTCGGACCCTGCGTAGCCATCGTGTCGGGGTGCGTTCCGGTCCCGGCCGGCGTCGTCCCTGCTCCGATGTGGAGTCCGTATGAACCAACGGCAATGGCGTTCCAACCATGGGCTGGCGGAGGAATGGAATGGCCTCCCGCAGCTTATAGCCCGCGAACCCACTACATCTACTCTCATGCCAATTATTCGCCGGCAAATATCGGGGTCGATGAGGCGAACAACATCGCATTCGCCGGCATCCCCGGCGAGGTGGATCACGGCGTTTACGGAGCGGTAGACACGCGTACGGGAAAGGTTGCCTGGAAGATTCCCGTAACTGGCACTACTCCCGACTCGGGCATGGGAGTAGCCGGCGACCTGGTCTTCTATGGCGAAAGCAACGGGCTCTTCCATGCTGCGAATGCTAGGACGGGTGCGGTCCTGTGGACCTTCGATGCATCCAAGGTGCCCAATGCAGGCGGCGCAACTGCCTCTCCAGCCTTTTATGTCGTCAAGGGGAAAGAGTACGTGGTGTACGGCTTTGGCGGCGAGCCGGGCAACAGTCCCGTGCTGGGGGATGCGGTGATTGCCTTCGCGCTTCCTGACGACGAGTAATTCAAGAGCACGGACCAGTAACAAGTGAAGCTAGAAAGGCGCTTCCTAAAGGATGCCGCGGCTCGCTCCGAATGGCGGGCCGTGGCAACTTCACAATGGCAACGGCTATGTGGTGTTTGAGCCCGACTCGAGCTTACAAGACTTTACATCTTGTTTGACAAAGAGCAAGTCCGGGGAAATTACTAAAGGCCTAGCATGGTGCCCGGTTTGCATGCGCCTGTGCAGCCTGCATGGGTATCCAAGCAAGCTTCCGGTTTTCAACGAATCGTTGTTTGAAGGTTCTGTGTAAGTCGCCACAGATCGCCTTTGAGTTTCAAACCCAAGACAAACCGTTGCAGTGAAACAGGAGAGTGTCATGAAGACCAAAGTCTGGGCCCGCCCGGAAGTCAAAGAAGTTCACCTGGGTTGCGAGATCAACAGTTACGCTCCCGCGGAAATCTAACACTAAGCAAAAAGCGCCGCGATGTTGCTGACAGTCAGACAGATTCGAGGGCAGCCTTTCGTTTGGAAGTTACGATCGGTCGAATCACTTACTTGATCGGCGTTACTCGAGGTCGCGCGGTCAAGTGACTCAGGTCGAGCCACGCGAGGCCTGCCACTCGGGTGCGGCAATAAGAGGAAAAGCGATGAGAAACTGGGTCCCCACGGGATTGATTCGCGTCGATCTCCTAAGTTACGTGTGCACTCTTGCGTTGCTGTTGGGCGCATGTAACGTCCCGTCGTTCGCTCAGGACAACATGGACTGGCGATACAACGGAAACACTTTGGACAATGAACGATTTCAGGACGTCGACCAGATCAACCCTCACAATGTCGCAAAGCTCAAGCCAGCGTGGATTTTCCATACCGGCGTCCTCGGCGACCCCCAAATGGCTATGGAAATGACGCCTCTTGTGGTCAAGGGCGTAATGTATGTTCCCACTGGTGACGACGATGTCTTCGCCCTCAATGCCACCACTGGCAAGCAAATCTGGGCTTACCACCCGACCGATATGCCGGCACCCTCCACGCTCCCGATATGCTGCAATAACGACAATCGCGGCGTGGCGCTGGCCGACGGGAAGATCTTTGTGGCGCGCCTCGACGCAAACCTCGTTGCCCTTGATGCAAAGACCGGCAAAGTCGTCTGGAAGACAACGGTCGACCTCCCGAGCATGGGCGCTTCCATGACGATTGCTCCGCAGATCGTCGATGACACAGTGGTTGTGGGCGTTTCGGGCGCCGAATTCGGGGTACGCGGCCATGTGGATGCGTACGATCAGAGCACCGGCAAACTCGTGTGGCGTTTCTGGACCACTGAGCCCAAGTCGTGGGAGGGAACTTCGTATCTTGTTGGTGGAGCGTCGGTTTGGGGAACCCCCACCTACGATCCGGATCTCCATATGCTGTACTTCGCCACCGGTAACGCCTACCCCTGGCCTTATACCGGCAATCACGCTGGATTGAACCTCTACGCGACGTCGATCGTAGCCATCGACTCAAGGAACGGTAAGTACAAGTGGCATTTCCAATTTGTCCACCATGACCAGTGGGACTTTGACGGCCCGCAGCCGACGGTGCTGCTCGACGTGAAAGGCACTCCGGCCATTGCGCACACATCGAAGACCGGGTACACGTTCATCCTGGATCGGCGGACCGGCAAGTCGCTCTTCCCGTGGTCGGAGGCGCCGGTTCCCGCGACACCGCCGGATGCGGCTTTTCAGCATCCCTGGCCAACCCAACCTGTGTCATCGATTGACACCCTGCTCGAGCATGGGGTCGAGCTCCCGGTCCCGAACGGCTACATCCCTGCTCCGATGTGGACAACGGTAGGACCAACGTCAGAGGTGTTCCAACCATTCGCGGATGGAGTAGAATGGCCTCCCGCGGCGTACAGCCCGCGGACCCACTACCTCTACTCGCATGCGCGTTATCAGCCGCTCAATATGGGAATCACCGATAACCCGGCGGACAATTTGCTGTGCCCACTTCCGCCGTGTGCATACGCACCAGGAGGAATCTTCGGATCCGTACCCGGCCAGACGCAGCACGGCGTTTACGGAGCGATAGATACGCGTACAGGAAGGGTCGCCTGGACGGACGCCATGACTCCAGGCATCAATCCAGGCTCGGGTATAGGAGTAGCTGGCGACTTGGTCTTCTTCGGCGAAAGCAACGGGCTGCTTCATGCTGCGGATGCCGGGACGGGTAAGATCCTGTGGACCTTCGATGCATCCAAAGTGCCTAATGCGGGCGGCGCAAATGCCTCTCCAGCCTTTTACGTCGTCGACGGAAAAGAGTACGTGGTGTACGGCTTTGGCGGCGAGCCCGGTGAAGGCCCCGGCGTGTTGGGGGACGCGGTAATTGCCTTTGCACTTCCGGATCATGACGATTAACAATTCGAAGCCGGCAACAAGAATCCAGTGACTTTGGTGGGGGTCTCGGATGCAGCCGCGATTCGTTCTCACGAGCGGGTCGCGGCTGTTTACGAGGCGGAATGCTCTGGGAGGCCTGACTCCTTGTAAACTTGGGGAAGTCCGCCGATGAGTTACTCGCTACACCGTCTCAAGACTTAATCGGGAGATCAGTGGGATGCAGAATAGAAGTTTGTCACGCGTCCGCGGGAGGAGATGGTGTGTCGGGTATCGTAGGTGCAAATCTCAATGCGTTAGAACCGCTCAGATGTTCACAAGCGAGCCCCCGCGACATGGATTGGGTGTGGCCGCAATGTTGGTTTTTATCTTCTTCATCGCGGTCGCGACCGCCTCGGCGCAGACGACGCTAGCTTCGAGGAGTGATGGAGAGATACCTGTGGCGCCGCCCGTAGTGAAGGGTCTCGACCTCTCTGCCATCGACAAAACCGCTGATCCATGCACCGACTTTTATCAGTACGCGTGCGGCAACTGGATCAAAGACAATCCGCTCCCCGGCGACCAGGTACGATGGGTACGCTCGTTCTCCCTGCTCAAGGAGCGCAACCTCTATCAGCTCTGGAAGCTGTTGGACGCTGCCGCCAGAGAGCCGGTAACTCCGCCGCAAAAGCAATATGGAGACTATTTTGCCGCGTGCATGAACGTCTCCCTGTTGGAGACAAAAGGCCTTCAGCCTCTTGAGCCCGCGCTGAAGCATATCTCTGAGCTTCAGGATGCGAAGGGCGTCGCCGCGCTCATGGGCGACCTCGCCGCAGCCGGAGAGCCTGCGCCGCTGTTCGGCCTCGATGTCGAGCCGGATCCACACGACTCGTCAAAGGTAATCCTGAGCATCTCCCAGAGCGGCCTGACGTTGCCGAGCCGCGAGCCATACCTTGGAACTCGGGGATATGTTCGCAAACGATTTGTAAGCCACATGGTACGTATATTCATGCTTGCCGGCGATACGATGGAACGAGCCGAGGCGGAAGCAGAGACTGTTCTCAATGTTGAGACGTTGCTGGCCAAGGCTTCGACCGGCCGCGTCGATGTAAGCGACCCCGGGAGGCGCGACCACGTCCTCACCTTTGCCGATTTCCAGAAGTTCGCGCCCGACTTCAACTTCGCAGTTTACTTCAAATACCTGACTGTGCTGCCAGTCGAAACACTCAATGTGGCGGATCCGGATTTTTTTAGGGCGCTCGAAGATTTGCTCGCTTCTGTCCCGGTCGATTCGTGGAAGTCCTACTTCCGTTGGCACCTCTTGAGCGAGCAGGCCGAAGCTCTACCAAAAGCTTTTCGCGACGAAGATTTCGCTTTTTGGGGGAGTTTCTTCACACGACAGGAGCAACCGGAGCCCCGCTGGAAACAATGCACGGAAATGACCGATCAGGCGCTGCGCGATCCAATCGGCCAGGACTGGGTAAAGCAGAATTTCTCTCCGGACGCCAGAGTGGGCATGGAAAAGCTGGTGGCCGCTCTTGAAAAGGCACTCGGCGAGGAGATCAGTGCGGTGCCCTGGATGAGCGATACGACGAAGAAACTGGCGGAGGAAAAACTGGCATTGATCCAAAACCGGATCGGAAACCCCGAAAAATGGCGAGATTACTCGAGCCTGAAGGTGGACCGCGACGATCTGATCGGAAACTTGCAACGCAGCCGGATCTTTTTACGCACCTATAAGCTGAAAGAGGCAGGCAGGCCGACGGACGGTCGCGCGGGAGATATCGCGCCTCCCACGGTCGATGTCCTCTATCTGCGGTCTACGAACAGCCTGGATATTCCTTCGGGCATCATTCAACCACCTTTCTTTGACCTTGCCGCGGATCCATCTGTAAACTTCGGCAGCATTGGCGTAGTCGTGGGCCACGAGTTGACGCACGGATTCGACCAGCTCGGATCGAAATTCGACGGCAAAGGCGATCTGCAGGAATGGCAAACCGCCGACGATCACCGCAGGTTCGCCGAGAAGACCGACTGCGAGGTGACAGAATACGGCAACTTCGAGGCGATGCCCGATCCCGGCAATCTGCCGCAACTCAAGGTGAATGGAAGGCTTACGCTGGCCGAGAACACCGCCGACAATGGCGGTCTACGCATTGCATTTCAAGCACTAACTGAAGCCTTGGCGGCCCAAGGAAAGAACCCTCCTGATCTAACGGATGGATACAGCGTGAATCAGCGCTTCTTCCTGTCGTTCGCTCAGGTCTGGTGTCAGAATCAAGGCGCGCGTTCCGCCCGGCAGTCTGCCGCAGCCGATCCGCAATCGCCAGGACGCTCGCGCGTCAACGGCGCCATCCAGAATTTCGATGAATTCGGCAAGGCCTTCGGATGCACCAGGGGCGCACCGATGTATCCGGTGAACTCCTGCAGAGTTTGGTAACTAGACAGAGCAGCCCATCTTAGGAGGAGGGATAGATCAATGCGATTTTTGACTCTTCTCCTGGGGCTGGCAACAAAAACCTGCACTCCCTTCGTTCTTCTTCTCGTTTCACCGCTGTACTGCCAAAGCAATCATGGTGAGCTCCGTCTTCAAGTCACTGACCCTTCCGGCCACGGGGTGCAGAGCATTGTGCAGGTGGAGAGCGAGGCCAACCAGTACCACGCCATGCTCAAGACCACCGCGGAGGGTAACCTCGACGTGCAACGGCTTCCCTTTGGCAATTATGAGCTAGCGGTCACCGAGCCGGGATTCGGGCCCGTCGCTGAATCGATCACGATTCGCGGATTGCTGCCGGTTACGCTTCACATTCAGTTGAAGCTTGCCACGGTGGCTCAATCGCTAACAGTGAACGCCGACACGACTCTGGTCGACCCTGAGCAAGCCGGCTCAGTCAACCAGATCGGCGCCGACCTGATTGATAACCGTCTGGGGTCCATTCCGGGCCGTTCCCTGCAGGACTTGGTGAACTCGCAGCCTGGCTGGCTCTACGAAGGCAACGCCGTGCTCCATCCGCGCGGGTCGGAGTATCAAACGCAGTTCGTCGTTGACGGCATCCCGCTTACAGACAATCGCTCGCCCAGTTTCGGACCGGAGATCGAGGCCGACGACATTAGCTCGATGAGCATCTACACAGCAGGAATCCCCGCCGAGTTTGGCCGTAAGTTGGGCGGCGTGGTTGAAGTGAACACCCTGGATGACGTTCAGCAAGGATTTCATGGTGAAGCAGTACTGGCTGGCGGGAGCTTCGATACGGCAAGCGCCTTTGGACGCGGGCAGTACACGTGGGGCGCGAACACGCTGGGCGCGAGCGCCAGCGGGAGCATGACCGAGCACTATCTGAATCCCGTAGTTCCGCAAAACTACTCGAACACCGGCACGCTGGGAGATTTTTCGAGCTACTATCAGCGTGACTTGACCGTCAATGATCGTGTCGGACTGACGGTGCGGCGCGAGCTTGCGCGCTACGACATTCCCAACGAACAGGTGCAGCAGGCCGCGGGTCAGCGCCAGACTGCCGACAACATCGAGACGATGGGCGTGGCTTTCTATGAGCACAAATTCTCCGCGCGCACACTCGCCGATGTGCACGGCATGGTACGCGACAATGCCGACGACTTCAATTCGAATCCTGAATCAACGCCGATCGAAGTGTTCCAGCATAACCGCTTTCGTGAGGGTTACTTCAACGCCAGTCTCACGATGGCGCGCGGTCGGCACGAGTTCAAATTCGGCGTCGAGACCGACAACACATTTCTGCATGAGAACTTCAACTACCTCATCACTGATCCGAGCCAGTTCGATGAGGGCACTCCACCGACATTTGCGTTCACGGCGCAGCGGCCAGATCTCGAACAATCTGCCTTCGTGCAGGACCACATGCACCTCGGCGATTGGACCGTGGATGCGGGGCTGCGTTGGGATCACTACCAACTGCTATTGAACAAGCAGGCCTTCGGCCCGCGGCTATCCCTCGCCCGCTATTTTCGCGCTGCGAGCCTGGTGGCGCACTTTTCGTACGATCGTGTCTTTCAAACGCCATCCTTCGAAAACATTTTGCTTTCGAGCTCGACCGCGGTCGATTCCCTAAATCCTGGCAACTTTCTTCGACTACCCGTCGAGCCTTCGGCAGGCAATTACTACGAGGTTGGGCTGACAAAGTCGCTCTTCGGCAAAGTGAAGCTCGACGCGAATTATTTTCGACGCGACGTTGGCAACTACGCCGACGACGACCAGATCAACAACACGACCATCAGTTTCCCCATTGCATTTCACAAGTCGATCATTTATGGCGCCGACGGCAAGGTCGAAGTACCGGACTGGCATCGGTTCTCCGGCTTCTTGAGTTACACGTATGAGGTAGGCAATGTCTGGTTCCCGGTAACCGGGGGATTATTCCTGGGCGCCGATGCGTCTGCGGCCGAGCGGCAGCTCAGCGGACACTTCCCAGCTTCGCAGGACCAGCGCAATACCGCCCGCGGACGAGCGCGCTACCAGGTCACACCACGCGTCTGGCTCGCGGGCGGAGTGCAATACGACACGGGATTACCATTCCAGTTCGACGGCGATCCGGCGACCGTGCTCGCAGAGTATGGGCAGAAGGTGCTCAGCCGCATCAACTTTGCGCGTGGCAGAATCTACCCCAGTTTCCAGGTGAATGCGTCAGCCGGAGCGGATGTCTACAAATCCGATCGCGTGACAATACGGCTGCAGGCCGATGGCCAGAATCTCAACAACGTTCTCGACGTGATCGACTTCGGCGGGCTCTTCTCTGGCAATGCTATTGGCCCTCCCCAAGGCTACTCACTGCGGCTCACAATGACTTTCTAACCCGCTACTCGCGCCCTGGAAGTGGTTCCACATTTCGGCCACCTGAATATGGGCGAGACCCGAACTTCAATCACAAAAAAAAAATTAACTTGCGCTCAGACCCAGGTCATGTGTTACAGTCAGTAACACTATGACGGGTAACACCAAGGCGTGCCACGATCCTGCCGAGCTGGGCGAATTGGAACGAAGCATTTTGCTCGTCGTGTGGCGCGGCGGATCGGTGACCGCCGATCAGGTCCGCGAAGAACTGGGTCGTCGTCTGAAAAGTTCGACAGTTCGTACGGTTTTACGTCGCCTCGAAGAGAAAGGCTATCTGGTGCACAGCATCAATGACCGCGCATTCATTTACCGCCCGGCTCAATCGCGGCAGCGGGTTGCTGGACGTGCGGTCAAACGCATTGTTGATTGGTTCTGCGAGGGGTCGGCAGAGGTGTTGGTGGTCGGGATGGTCAATTCCAGAATGCTCGATCATGCCGAGCTCCAGCGACTCGCAGAACACATAGCCACTGCGCAAGAAACCCATCCAACCGCTAAGAAGGGGGTTCAATGATTCCGGTCCTCATCGAAGCAGCTCTCCGGTCGCTCCTCGTCGGCTTGGTGGTCGCAGTGGGCCTGCGCGTCTTCCGGGTCCACAATGTTGTCGCTCAAAAGGCCGCCTGGGGCCTTGTGCTGACTGTCGCGCTGGCAATGCCCTGGCTGTTGCCGACAGTAGGGCACCTTCTGCCGGAAAGCGCGAGCATTGTGCTCCCGGCGTATCCGATGACCCTCCTTGAAGAGTTACAGGCACGGATCCTGGCAAAGAACCCTTCAGGCCGTATTCCTCAACCGAACGCGTGGGCCGTTCCTCAAGGCGAATCAACCCAGGTTGAAGAGTCCGAAAGCTCCGCACAAGAGACTGTGCGCACTCGGCCTGCCAAAGAAACCCAGTCCACCTCTGCCCAAAGGCAACAGGCTGCTGCGCCAACAGTGCCGATCACATATTCTGCCAGCAGCCATGAAGATTCGCAGCGTTCGCAACGGCCGAGCCGAGTCGCGGTCTCGCCTTCGGTCGTGGCCTGGTCTCTCTATCTCGCGGCGGCCGCGGTGCTCTTTCTGAGGCTTGTCCTTGGACTGGCTGCGACGCTCCGCCTTTGGTTCACTGCAACTCCGATTCCCGCACATACGATGTCCTGCGGCTCTGCCTCGTTGCGTTTACGCACCAGTCCCAAAGTGTCTTCACCCCTCACGATCGGTTCTGGCATCCTGCTTCCTGCCGATTACGAGACCTGGGATGAGGAAAAACTTCGAATTGTGCTCGCTCATGAGAACTCGCACGTTCGCCAGGGCGATTTTTATCTCCAGATCCTCGCCAGTCTATACGCTTCACTGGTCTGGTTCAGCCCATTGGGCTGGTGGGTGAAGAGAGAACTGGCGGATCTGGCCGAGGCCATCAGCGACCGCGCAGGAATCGAGCAAGCCGAAAGCAGAACTTCTTACGCCCAAATCCTTCTTGAATTCGCGGCGGCTCCACGGTCCGCCGCGGTAGGAGTCCCGATGGCACGTCCCGGAAGTCTTAGCCGCCGCATTGAGCGTTTGCTCGATGATCATGCATTTCGCCGGTCGTTCGCCGGCAACCGTCGTGCACTTGCCGCCGTCGCGCTGGTTCCAATTGCGTGCTTTGCCGCGACAGCAATGGTGCGAGTGCAGGCTGCGTCCACACCCCCATCAGTAGCCACAGTTCTGGCTGCCCCATCTGTCAGATTTGCGACTCCCGTTCCCGCGCCTGCGATTCCACCTGCCGTCATCAATCCAGGCGCGCAGAAGTTCGTGGCAGAGGCAACTGAACCGGATCCCGCGCCTGCCGTTTCGGCCGAAACCGAATCCCAAAACTCGATTCCGTTCGACCGCAAACTCTCAGTCAGCGGTGAAGCACAATTGATGGTCTCAACCGGGTCGGGCAATATCCATCTCACCCGTGGTTCAGGCAGCGAGATCCACATTCACGGCCAGGTCCGCGTCAATCGCGACGGAAGCGAAGAACAGGCACGCCAGATCGCGGCGAATCCTCCGATTGAACAGACCGGGAATGTGATTCGCGTCGGCCAACAACACGAAGAGCACTGGGAGGGAATCAGCATCGATTACGAGATCGAGGCTCCGGCGGGAACGCTCCTTGGCGCTACTTCGGGATCTGGCAACATAGTCGATGAAGGCGTTGGCCAGAATGCCAAGCTGGAAACCGGCTCGGGCGATATCACAGCAAACAGCTTGCAGGGACCATTCACTGTGAGAACCGGATCCGGAAATATCACAGCAGAACAGACTGGTGAGGGAGATGTGAAGGCGGAGACTGGATCGGGCAACATCGAGATCAAGGAAGTGCACGGCAGTTTCCATGCCCAGACTGGCTCGGGCGATATCAAGGCGACGGGTACCCCCTCCGCGCCGTGGACCCTGCAGACCGGATCGGGCAATATCGACATCTGGTCCGGTAACGCGCCGCTTACCCTCGATGGGTCCACAGGCTCTGGCTCTGTGATCACGGATCACGAAATGCTGGTGCAGGGCTCCCTTGATCGTCATCACATCAAAGGCAATCTCAATGGCGGGGGGCCCCTGGTCCGCGTGCAAACCGGCTCTGGCGAGATTCATGTGCACTGACGAGGAAGCTACCTGGAAGCAAGCCCACTTACCGGTTGCTCACCTGAGTTCCAGGAGTGACGTGGGACGCGTCACTCGAAACCATTTCGATTGCCGATGGGCGGCGGGCATCGGCATCACAAAGTCTCTACAGATGCCTGCCGCAAAGCGTCCGACTTTGAACACTCTTTCTCAGTTGTGAACGCAGGTCCATGGTCTTGAGATCGCTAACTTAATGATTTCAGGCAGCTAACACCAAATTCCTGTGGCACGCGACCTGCTCTCAATGTGTGCAAGTCGACGTGTGCGGAGGTTAGGCGATGAGAGTTCTGCTGCAGGATATGGGTTATGCATTCCGCCAATTGCGCAAGACGCCGGGGTTCACCGTTACAGTGCTGCTCACGCTTGCGCTCGGCATCGGTGCCAACTCGGCCATCTTTACACTGGTCAATGCCATCCTGCTCCATAACCTGCCGGTGACCGATCCCAAAACCCTCATCCGCATCGGCGACCGGGACGCCTGCTGTGTCAACAGCGGCTGGGACGACAAGGGGGACTACTCGCTCTTTGCCACAGACACGTATTACATGTTTAAGAAGAGCCTGCCGGAGTTCGAGGAGCTGGCCGCAATGGAGTCCGGTTACGCCTGGCGGCCCATCACCGTCCGCCGCGCCGGACCCCAGACGGTGGCGAGGTCTGTCACGGGAACGTTTGTCTCCGGCAACTACTTCCGCGTCTTTGGTCTTTCCCCGGCGGCGGGCAGGCTCTTCATCGATGCCGACGATCAGAAGGGCGCACCAGTAACTGCGGTGATGAGCTATGACGCATGGAAGCAGGATTATGCAGGCGATCCGAGCGTGGTAGGAAGCGCGTTTTACATCAATACCAAGCCGGCCACGATCATCGGTGTTGCGCCCAAGGGGTTTTACGGGGACCGCATCGATACCAATCCGCCCAAATACTTCCTTCCCATGAATTCGATGGATGGAGTGATCGGCGCACCGTACTTCACCGAACCCGAGACTGAGTGGGCTTATATCATCGGCCGCATTAAGCCGGGAACCTCCGTGCCCGCCCTCCAGGCCAAGGCCAGCGCGCTACTCAAACAGCAATTTACGCCCCTCAAGACATTTACCGATCAGCGCGCGCAGAAGGTGCTTCCCCTCACTCACGTGGTGCTTACACCTGGTGGCGGCGGTATCCAGAACATGCAGGACGGTTACAAGGACCATCTGAAGCTGCTCCAATGGATTGCCGCACTGGTTCTTCTCGTCGCCTGTGCCAATATCGCCAACCTGCTGCTGGTGCGCGGCATGAGCCGCCGCGCGGAGCTTGCTATCCGCTCAGCCCTTGGCGCCCAGCGCAGCCGTATTGTGCGCCAGCTTCTTACAGAAAGCGTTCTTCTGTCGGGTATGGGCGGCCTGTTCGGCCTTGCCATCTCCTATCTCGGCGCGCACGCGCTGCTGGCGCTCGCCTTTCCTGATCAACAGAACATGCCCGTCGCTGCTTCCCCTTCGCCGCTCGTCATCGCCTTTGCCTTTGCGATTTCGCTGGTTACGGGCATCCTCTTTGGCCTTGCTCCGGCGCTGATGGCCGCACGCACACAACCCGCTGAATCGCTGCGCTCCAACACGCGCACGACTGCCCACGGAGCCTCCTTCCTGCAGCGCGCGCTCGTTGTCCTGCAGGCCGCGCTTTCCCTCGTGCTCCTCGTTGCCGCGGGCCTCTTTGCGCAGAGCCTCAACAAGGCCGAGAACGTGGACATGAAACTGGATGCGACCAACCGCTATATCGCCCATATCAATCCGCAAGCGGCCGGCTACAAGAACACCGAGGTCGAGCCCCTCTACCAGACCATCGTAGACCGCTTTCATGCCCTTCCCGGCGTTGTCAAAGTGGGCCTCTCCACCTACACGCCGATGGAGGAGAACAATTGGAGCTCTGGAGTAAAGATTCAAGGCGAGCCCGATATCAACAAAGGCGCATCCTGGGTGAAGGGCACCCCGGAGTACTTCGACTCCGTTGGCACCCACGTCGTCATGGGCCGCGGCTTCACGTTGCAGGACAACCTGAATGGGCCGCCTGTCGCCGTCGTCAACAAGGAATTCGCAAAGCAGTTCTTTGGTAACCGCAATCCCATCGGCCATCGCTTTGGTTTTTCCGGCCCAACGAAGGTTCCTCAGGATGGAGCACATGAAATTGTTGGCGTAGTCGAAGACACTACCTACACCAGCGTCTACTGGAAGGACCACGCCATGTACTTTCTGCCGCTCACCCAGCGCTGTTGCAACGGCAGCGACCCTGAATACAATTTGGACAAAGATCAATCCTTCTACGCCGGAGCCCTGGTGATCCAGACCAGCCGCCCGATTCCCGGCTTTGAAAAGATGGTCGGCGACACCCTGGGGAGCATCAACCCCAACCTCACCATCGTAAAGTTCCAGACATTCCAGCGGCAGATTGACGACCGGTTCATCGAGGAGCGGCTGATCGCCCGCCTCACTTCCCTCTTCGGCCTGCTGGCGCTGCTGCTGGCGGCCATCGGACTTTATGGTGTCACGGCTTATACCGTAGTCCGCCGTACCCCGGAGATCGGCATCCGCATGGCGCTGGGAGCAGCGCGTAGCCGCGTAATCGGAACGGTTATGCGCGGAGCCCTGCTGCAGACCGTCGCCGGCCTCGCTATCGGAATCCCGGTGGCCATCTTCTGCGTGAGGTACGTCAAGTCGCAGCTTTTTGAAATCACCAGTGTGAATGTGCCGGTGATGACCATCGCCATCGGAGTACTTGTGCTTGCGGCGGCCATCGCCGGCATCATCCCGGCGCGGCGCGCTGCCTCCGTCGACCCCGTACGGGCCTTACGCATTGAATGAGCTGTGCCTTCGTTACAGTCTCGGGCAATTGCACTTTCCCGCCCAACAAAGACAATTGGACAATGGTATGGACGATACAAAACCATGGGGGATACCATCGTCCAATTGAGCATCCCACCTTGTTCTGGCTGAGTGGCGACAGCTTTATGTTGCCGGTGGTTTGAGTCACCCGAGCGGCGTTCTCGAATCGACGTCGCAAGTCTTGATACTGTCGCCGTGTCACAATCGACAGCCCGCCGATCAGCGCGATGGGACCGGTAATGCTCCAGCAGTTCCAGGAAGTCATCAACGCCCTGAAGGCGTGGCCGATCGGATACGTCCACAAACCTCATTTCGTCGAGGGCGACGACCCGTCTGAGATCCCATCGGAAAATTGCTTCCGATCGGCCTGTCCACTAATACCAAAGTATCGCCGATACCATCGTCCAATTGTTTACCTGACAACCTTTTGGTCTTATCCCCTTATGTCGTCCGATTCGATCGCACTGCGCACTACGTGGAACAAAGGAGAAGGACCGTGAAGATACTGATGGTGCTCACATCGCACGAGACACTCGGCACCATTGGGCTTAAAACCGACTTCTGGCTTGAAGAATTCGCAGCTCCCTACTTTGTTTTCGCGATGCCGGGGTACAGCTAACCCTCGCCTCACCGGAATGAGACGTTGGCGCGTGCCGGAAGCGTCTCAAGTTCATGACATTAGGTTCTAACAGAAGGCCCGCTCCCGGGAACGTGCTCGTATCCTGTTCACAACCGAATGCGGGTGTCACCCTGGATCTTTGAGAGAAACGGGAGGAGTCCAGTCATGCGATCTGATATCGTGCCCGGAGGCGTCTTTCCGGACTACGAACTGCCCGATCACGCGGGCACCCTACGCAAGCTCAGCGGGCTACAGGGCGATGATCCGCTCATCCTTACGCTTTCGCGCGGCCACTATTGTCCTAAGGAGCACCAGCAGCATTTGGAACTCGCCGCGTTCCACCCGAAGATCGCAGTGGCGTACACTCAGATCGCCACGATCGCGACCGACGATCACCATACTCTTCAGGAATTCCGTGCGTCCGTCGGAGCCGACTGGACCTTCCTATCGGACCCCGACCGAACGATTCAGAAGGATCTCGACATCCAGGAGTACACTGACCCCGAGCACAATCCGATGATTCCGCATACGCTCGTGCTCAAACCGGGCCTCGTGATATACAGCATCTATAACGGCTACTGGTTCTGGGGGCGTCCATCGGTCATCGACCTTTGGCACGATCTGCGCGCCGTGACGAGTCAGATCCGCCCAGACTGGGATCTGAGTACTCCTGGACTCCGCGAGGCATGGAATGCGGATGACTTCTCGCGTTTCCACGGGGTGGAACAAGGAGGCCCGTTGAGGATCTAACCGTGATTGAATCTTCCGACATCCGGCTGACGAAAATGGCGCTCAACAACGGTGCCGGCTACATGCCCGCACTCGGCTTTGGCACTCTCATTCCCGACACCGCCGTGACGAAGACTGCGACCAGAGACGCCCTGGACGCCGGATTTCGACACTTCGATTGCGCCGAGCGATATCGGAATGAGCGCGAGGTCGGGGACGCGTTACAGGGAGGACTCGCCGCCAATGGGATTGCGCGCGAAGACATTTTTGTCACCACAAAGTTGTGGAACACGAATCATCGGCCCGAGCGTGTTGAGCCGGCATTCGAAGCGAGTCTGGACAGACTCAAGCTCCGGTATCTGGATCTTTACCTCATTCATACTCCGTTTGCATTTCAACCCGGTGACGATCAGGACCCGCGAGATCAAAACGGCAATGTCCTCTACGACAGCGGAGTGACTTTGCTCGATACCTGGAGAGCCATGGAAAGTCTTGTGGACCACGGCCGTTGCCGGGCCATCGGGCTATCGGATATCGGCTTGAATGAATTGTTGCCCATCTACGAGTCTGCAAGAATCAAGCCAGCCGTGGTCCAGGTCGAAGCCCATCCGTATCTGCCGGAAACGGAGCTTTTGGAATTCTGCACGAAGAAGGGTATTGTGTTTTTGGCTTTTGCGCCATTGGGCCACGGAATGAAGCCGGGGCTGCTTGACGATCCAGTCATTTCGGCAATCGCCTCACGAGTTGGAAAGACGCCGGCACAGGTGCTGCTGGCATGGGGGATTCAACGCGGTACGGCCGTGATCACCACCCCTAAGAGTGCGGCCCGCGCTAGAGAGAATTTTGACATCACCGCCCTCCCGGAAGATGCGATGAACGAAATCGATCGCATTCAAACCAGGAAGAGACTCAATGAAGTGGTGAAAACAGGCGCCCCTGGTTTTATCGCACAAGGTAGATGAATATGGGAGCCAAAACCGCGCTGTTCGTCGAGCCTTATAAAACTGCATGATTCAGATGAATGCTATGGAATACGATCCGAATTGCGAGCCCGGAGTGGCGAGTTGCGCAAATACCGTCGCGCAGGCGGTTGTCGCACCACTCACTCGTGCTGCGATCTTTCTGGTCATGACGATAAACTCGGGCCCCGACAGTCGCACGGTCATTCGATCGTTCTGCGAAGACATCGCCGGGCTGGTGCGCGCGGTGGGATCTCGGGATATTGAAGGTGACCTTTCATGCGTGATCGGGATTGGGTCCGACGCGTGGAACAGACTCTTTGGCGAGCCGCGCCCGGCAAACCTTCATCCCTTTCGTGAGATACGCTCCGGGGCACACCATGCGGTCTCGACGCCAGGCGACTTGCTGTTCCACATCCGCGCCAAGCGCATGGATCTATGCTTCGAGCTGGCGACGCAAATCATGGCCCGAATCGGCGATGTCGTATCGCCGGAAGACGAGGTGCACGGATTCCGTTACTTCGACGACCGCGACATTATCGGCTTTGTCGACGGCACGGAGAACCCGCGGGAGGGAGCGGCAATGGAGGCCGTACTCATCGGAGAGGAGGATCGAGCGTTTGCACGTGGCAGCTACGTGATTGTGCAGAAATATCTTCACGATCTTGATGGGTGGAATGCACTGTCGACCGAGGCGCAGGAACGAATCATCGGCCGCACCAAGCTCTCCGACATTGAATTGGACGATTCCACCAAGCCCACCTCCGCCCACAACGCGCTCACCACGATCACGGAGGACGGGAAAGAGGTCAAGATTCTGCGCGACAACATGCCCTTCGGCCACGCCGCATCCCGTGAATTTGGCACTTACTTTATTGGCTACAGCCGTTCGCCGCGCCGGATTGAGCAAATGCTCGAGAACATGTTTATTGGCCGCCCGCCCGGCAACTATGACCGGCTGCTCGACTTCAGCCGCGCAGTCACCGGAAATCTGTTCTTCGTTCCGTCCGCCACATTTCTTGAAAACGCGGCCGAAGATTTGCTCGCGAGCGCGGCGTCTTCCACAGGGTCGACAGCCGGAAAACCCGCGGCATCGCTCCCTCCGGAAAAGGACGGTTCGCTCGGTATTGGTTCCCTCAAAGGAGATATCCAAAATGAATAATCTTCATCGAGAACTTGCCCCTATCTCTGATGCGGCGTGGGCACAGATTGAAGAGGAGACAACGCGTACGCTAAAACGCCACCTGGCAGGACGGCGCGTTGTCGACGTGCAGGGACCGGCAGGTATTAACCTCTCCGCTGTCGGCACGGGCCACTTGCGGAAGATCCAGGCTTTGACGGAGGGCGTCGTCGCCAGGCAACGGGAAGTCAAGGCGCTGGTCGAGTTGCGTGTGCCGTTCGAGCTGGACCGCCAGACTATCGACGACGTCGCACGTGGGGCCAACGACTCAGACTGGCAACCGGCCAAGGACGCCGCGCGCAAGATCGCTTATGCCGAGGACGGGGCCATCTTCGAAGGCTATTCCGATGCCGGAATCGTGGGCATCAGGCAGGGGACCAGCAATCCGCCCATGACTCTTCCCGATGATGTTCGGGAGTATCCGAATGCCATCGCTCAGGGGCTGAGCCAATTGCGGCTTGTAGGCGTCAATGGCCCCTACGCCGTACTGCTCGGCGCAAACGCATACACGGCACTGGCTGAGACCAGCGATAACGGATATCCCGTGCTCGAGCACGTCAAGCGTCTCGTCGACGAGAAAATCATCTGGGCGCCCGCCATCGAGGGCGCATTTGTAGTGACTACCCGTGGCGGCGATTTCGACCTGCACATTGGCCAGGACGTCTCCATCGGGTATTTGAGCCACACCGATGCGACGATCACACTGTACTTGGAGGAGACGTTTACCTTTCTGCTCCTCACGGCCGAGGCGGCAATTGCGTTGGCCCCGCCTTCGAAGCCGCAGCAGCGCTAACGGTCGGACGGTCGCTTGCTTGCACTGATTTCGCACGGGCGACACAGAACGATGGCCAGACCGGGCGAGTTCTATTCATGGCTCGATTGAAACGGGGAATGTGAGCGAAGCTTCCTATCGGGCTGTTTGCAAAAATTCGATCGGATCAGCCCATGGAAGCCGTACCTGAAACCGAGTGTCGCCCGGTTTCGAACTAACTTGGATGGTGCCACCGAGCTTTCTGACGATTGTCTGCACCGTGTTCAGCCCCAGGCCCGTTCCCTCGCCTACGCCCTTCGTCGTGAAAAAAGGATCGAAGATATAGGGCTTCACCTCTGAGGGAATTCCGGGCCCGCTATCGCCGATTTCAACCACAACATAGTGGTCCTCGCGGAAAGTTCGCACCCGAAGTTCGCCTCCGCCCGGCATGGCGTCAATCGCGTTCTCGAGGATATTGGTCCAGACCTGGTTCAACTCCGTTCCCACCGTGTTAACAAGGAGCGGGACCGGTTCATACTCACGTTGCACCTTGATTCCACGTTGCAGACTGTGGGCCAAGGTGCCAAGCGTGGTTTCCAGGCTTCGCTCGACGTCGACATTCTGCACTGGCGCCTGGTCCATGTATGTGTATTCCCTAACCGTTCGAACTAGTTCTGAGATCCGGGCTGTGCTGCGTTCCACTGCACTCAGAAGGCCTGACAATTCTGCGGAAGCCCCGATTCGCACCAGTGCAGCGCGAGCAGTGCTTGAATCGAAGTGTGCCAACAGCGAGTTGAGCGTGTCCGGGGTCATGTTGCACCTTGCCAGCGCCGCCGCCATCTCCCATGAATCAGCGTGCCCGTAACCCCGCAAAATCGAGCCCAGGCTTTCCTCCAGGTCGCTGAGGGCCAGTCCGTCCAACTGCGTCACCCCTGCTTGCAGCAGCGAAGCTTCCACTTCTTCGATTCTGGCTTTGTCCGAGTCATCCACGGGATGCCGCCACAATTCGAAGTTTGCCCTTCGCATTTTGGTCAGCATATAGCGCATCTGATCGGCCGCGCGCTTGGCGGCGGACGCGGGGTTATTCAATTCGTGGGCAAGCCCGGCTGATAATTTGCCCAACGAGACCAGACGGTCGCGTTGCTGCTCGATGCGGGTTCCCTCACGGATTCTGTCCGACATCATGCCCACTAATCGGGTCGTCAATTCCGGCATTCTTTGGATAAGTTCTGGAAAGTGAGCGGTTGGGAATCTGATAAGACGCCCATCCGTCAGCGCTCGTCCGGTCACAGTAAACCGTTTCATTCTGGAGAAAGGAAACACCCCACTGACCTCGCCGGCTTGTGCCGGAAGTGAAACAGTGTCACCCCCAAATTCCCCTCTCCATTGGAAGAGCCCCTCAAGAAAAATGTACATCCACTCTGCTGGATCGCCTTGCTGCACGAATGCCTCGCCGGCAAGGAGATCGACCTCCTGGACATGACTCAGAAACCACTCGATCTGGTCGTCCGGCAAGTCCGAAAATACCGTGACACCCCGCAATTCAACTGAACTGATCATTCATTGAGCCTTTCTTTGATTGTGCAAGCTCGAGTGGCTCTTTTAGAAGCGAATCCTCGTTCAATTGCGTTTTTTTCACCGCTTCATCTTTGAACCGATTTCTGTTTCCTATGCAGTTGCAGTACGTGGTCTTCCGGGACACCAGCGTTCCGGAGCACTGCAACTGCTTTCGCAAGCGCTGATTCGCTCGCAGGTTATACAAGCCGGTGGCAAGTGTCCGATATGCTGAATGACGGGTGCACTGAGTGCAAGTTCGCCGCACCCCTGAGCGCACCAGGGTCCCAACTTGATTTTGCAGGACAATGAACGTGAATGCCAGATGGTTCGCGGGCGGACCGTTTATCCGCAGCGCATTTCGACTGGTGCGGCGCTAGCTGAAGAGCCGTTAACAGTCTCCAGGAAAGGAATTGCCGTGAGGATCGGCTTTTTGGGACTTGGCGCCATGGGAACCCCGATGGCACTGCGGTTACTCGCTGCAGGGCACGAATTATCGGTGTGGAACCGGAGCGAAACGCGTACTAAGCCGCTGATCCGTGAAGGCGCAATCGCTGCGGCGACGCCGGCGGAGGCCGAACTGGGTTCGGACGCCGTGATCACGGTGCTTACGGACGATGCGGCCTATGAAGAGGTACTTTTTGGCGTCCACAGACTGATTGATGCGTTCTCACGGGGCGCGCTTCACATCTCGTGCAGCACGATCAGTGTTGCGTTAAGCGAGCGGCTCACGGTGGAGCACGCAACCCGGGGCATCGATTTTGTGGGAGCGCCGGTGTTTGGTGGGCCACGTGCGGCCCAGGAGGGCCGGCTATGGGTTGTGGCAGCCGGCACGGACAAAGCCGTGGACCGGGCCCGTCCGCTGCTGGAGGCATTTTCGCGAGGGATAACCGTGGCTGGCAAGGAGCCGAGGCAGGCATATGCCGTCAAGCTGAAGGGAATTTTCTCGCCGCCAGCAGACCCTCTGGGTCCATCGTAAGTGCTCCGTTAAATGTGATTTAGATCATACAGGCTGCCGCCTCGAATGAACCGCAGCCACACGACGGGATTTTGGTCGTCAGGAAGTCCGAATGGACGTGGGAACGTGGAACGCAGCGTCGAGCATAGGTTGATTTCGTGTCGGCCGTCTTGCTTGGCATCGGTCGGCTTCGGATTCATTTGCCTCAACCACAGATCATTCCGCCGCACTTTCGGAGAGGGGCATGCGCAACGGGCGACGGGACCAGTCCGCATCGTTCTCGCCGCTGAAGATGAACACGAGTTGGCCGCCTTTCATGAGTTCATCATGCGTTACGTAGGCGCGGTCGAGCGACTTGCCATCGAGTAAAACGTCCTTCACGAACGCATGTTCGTTGCTCAAATTCTTGCTCTCGATAGTGAGCAGCTTACCATTGGGAAGATGGAGGACGGCCTTGTCGACAAATGGCCGGCCAAGAACATATTGGTTGGATCCAGGAGCGACTGGATAGAACCCCAGAGAGGTAAAAATAAGCCATGCAGACATCTGGCCCAAGTCGTCGTTGCCGACCAAACCGTCCGGAGCCGGTCTATACTGCGATTCCACAATTTGTTTGAGCCGTGCCTGGGTCTTCAAGGGTGCGCCGGCATACATGTAGAGATACGCCAGATGGTGGCTTGGTTCATTGCCGTGAATGTATTGACCGATCATTCCCGAAATATCCTCGACATTGGCATACATGGCCGGATCGACCTTCTGGTCGAACATGGCATCGAGCTTCGCGACCAGTTTGTCCCTGCTCCCCAGCAAGTTGATTAAGCCCTGTTCGTCCTGCGGTTGATACCAGGAGTACTGCCAGGCATTGCCTTCGGTGAACCCGCTGCCCGCGCCCGCTCGGGCCGGATCAAAGGGCTTCCTATATTCACCGCTCTCGAAACGGGGTTCAATGAAACCGTCCGCTGTGTTGAAGTTGTTACGCCAAGATGCAGCCCGTTTTTGAAATTCTGCAGCCGCGGCACCGTGGCCCATCGCGCTGGCCATGCGCGCGATCGTCCAATCATCAAAGGCGTATTCCACGGTCTTCGATGCCGCTTCGTCATCCTCGTCCACCGGTACATAACCAAGCTTCATATAAGAGCCCAGATGGCCATACGGAGCATAGGTAGCGCTTGCAATCATGGCATCGAGGGCTGCCTCTGCGTCATAGCCGCGGATTCCCTTCAAATAGGCATCTGCGATCACAGGGACGGAATGATAGCCGATCATGCACCACGTTTCCTGACCCTGGAACTGCCAGACGGGCAGAATGCCAAAAGGACTTTCTTGCTGGGACGCGATCAGTGACTGGACGAAGTCGTTGGTGCGTTGACCGGGCTCGAGCAGGGTCATGAGCGGCTGTTCGGCGCGGTAGATATCCCACAACGACAGCGTGGATACAAAGTGGAAGCCTGCGGCGCGATGAACCTGATTGTCCGGGCCGCGATATTCGCCGTCCACATCCATACTTGTTCCTGGAGCCATCATCGCGTGGTAGAGCGCTGTGTACAGCGATCTCTGCATGTCAGGCGACGCGTGAAATTCTACCCGCCCGAGTTGCTCGCGCCATGCACCCTGTGTAGACGCCCGAACACGATCGAAATCAAATCCCGGCACCTCGGCGTCCATGTTCGCAATGGCGTTCTCTTCGCTAACCGGCGAGAGCGCAACTTTGATAACGAGCGGCGCGGAAGAAGGCGCAAAATCGAAGACCGCTTCCAGCGCCCGCCCCTCGATGTTCTGCGTATCTTGCGGAGAGTCTCCCGGCGTGCTGAAACCGTGATAGGGTGGCGGGTCTTGCTCCTTGTTGTACAGCGAATGGCCCACGACAACAGTGGAGAATCGCATCGCAAAAAACAACAAGCGTCCCGGTGCCCAGCCGCGGGTCTCACGCATTCCGGTTACAGTTCCATCCTTGCGTATTCTGATGCGAGACCAAAGAATCTTTCCCGGATAGTTATAGATGCTGCTGCGCAGGTCGAGGAGGACGTGTTCCTTCGAACCTTCTGCAAACTGGTAGCGATGGACACCGACGCGTTCGCTGGCGGTCAATTCCGCGCGGACTTTGCTGTCCTGAAGAAATACGCGATAGTATCCCGGCTCGGCATATTCGTCCCCATGCGAGAACCGCGAACGATATCCGGACCCGGTCTTCTCCGGTTCGCCTGGCTCAAGTGCGACACCATCGCCGCTCATCGGCATCAGGAGCACATCTCCCAGATCGCTGTGTCCGGCCCCGGAAAAGTGCGTATGCGAAAAACCGAGAATCGTCGAGTCTTCGTAGCGATACCCTGCCGCCCACTTGTAGCTTTGCTTAAAAGGCCGAATCTGGGTGTCGGGAGATAGCTGCACCATGCCAAACGGCGCGGTAGCCCCAGGGAAAGTGTGACCTTCAGAGCCGGTGCCAATCATTGGATCGACCAAGTGTAGGGGGTCAGTCGCTTGCCCGAGAACTATCGTTGCAAAGATGAATATCACGAGGCCTGAGCACTTTTTCATTCTTCAACAGTACAGCAGGCTACGGTCGCTACCGGGATCCGCTACGCACCATCCCAAAGCTCGTTGACTCTCTATCCCCACTTGTTCAGGAACCGCCAGGGGGAACCAGACTTAATTGCCAGAGAATCATTTGTGTGGCTCAAGGCTCAGTGCTGGTGTTCCCAGGACATTTTCTGGGATACTGGCCATTTCCGAGTATCGGCGTCGATCCGCGAATCCAGCGGCCGACGGAGAAGCCCTTCATGCATCTATCTGAGTTTTCGAGTGAGCGTTGTAGCCCTTCTCGCGATGCCATAGGTTTGTCGAAGTTTCCGGCCGCCACTCAAAAGCGCCTGTTCCGGGTGCTCCTGCTGGCTTTGCTGTTCGGTGGCATTGGGCACTCGCAGACTCGAACCGTTGTTTCACCTCTCAGGCTCTCGACGTCCGACCCGCAATTGCAGCGGGCCTTTGATTGGGCCAAGGATCAGGCACTTCACTACGTCTCGTCCGGACAGGATCCGGTAAAGGACTGGTACGAAGCTGCTCTGCCTGGCCGGAGCGCATTTTGCATGCGAGACGTCGCTCATCAGGTCATGGGCGCGGAAGCATTAGGACTCTCCGTGCAGAACAAGAGTATGCTGATGCGTTTCGCGCAAAGCATCTCCGAGGCGAGGGATTGGGCCGGCTATTGGGAGATCGACCGCGAAGGAAGGCCCTCCACTGCCGACTACGTTAGCGACAATGACTTCTGGTATAACCTGCCCGCAAACTTCGATGTGATGAGTGCCGCTTTGCGGATGTTCGCGTGGACCGGGGACTCTGCCTATACCACTAACACTGTATTTCTCAACTTTTACCGCCACACAGTGACCGACTATATTCGCAGGTGGCAGTTGGAACCCCGCAACGTGGTTTCGCGACCGCGGATCATGAACCGCCATCTGGCATCCGGCAAGTTCGTCGAAGCCCGTGGCATCCCGGGCTACCGCGAGGATCGTAAAGATTTCAACCTCGGCACTGATCTTTTGGCGGCCGAATATCGTGCGCTCCGCCTCTATGGAGAACTATTGCGCATGCGCGGTTCGGCCGGATCGCCAGCCTTTGATTTTCAGGCCGAGGGCATTGCTCAAATTATCGAAACCAAGGCATGGAGTTCTCCAGCGCATCATTTCTACAACGCGCTACAGCAGAATGGCGAGGGGGTCGGGACGGGAGATGCGTTCATCCTTTATTTCGGGGCGGCGACGAATCCGGAGCATCGAAAGTTGGCTTTCGAAGAACTGAGAAGGCAGACAAGAGAAGCTGCTCCGGGTATTGAAGAGCAGAGTTATCGCCCCGAGATTTTTTTTCAACTCAATGCTCCCGAGGAGGCGTACTCGCAACTCATGGATCTCTCCCGGCCCGATCGCGAGCGCCGCGATTACCCAGAGGTTTCGTATGCCATTATCGGGTCGATTGTTACCGGAATGATGGGCGTGAACGTCGTTCCCGCGGAGAGCCAGGGAACAGATCAGAAGTTGGCCCGGAAGGTTGTCGTCCAGACATTGCCGCGGCTGTCGATACACACTTCCGAGGCTGAACTCGACAAACTTCCGGTCCGGCAAAATGTGATCAATGTGCGTCACCTGCGCGACAAGAGCAGCTCAATCACGAACGTGTCTGGACCGACCTTCATTTGGCGAGCGAGTTTCTATGGTTCGGCATCATATCTCATGGTGAATGGCAAGAAGGTACAAGCAAACCGTGAAACGACATTGCTGGCCGCGCCGGTCGTCTCCGTCGATCTTCCCGTCGCTCCAGGTCATACAGCTACGGTTGCGCGATGAAGCAAGCGGCCGGGGGCAAGCGATTCTATCCGCACACGTTCTGAAGCGCAGGCTGCTATTTGGCTCGAATGCGAGGCGATCCAAAATCCATTGCACTGGAACCTTCCGTGCCGTTGTTGATCTCCAGCGTGTCTGGAAGTCGTTCAAGGAAGAGCGGGAGATTGCTGCGCAAGATGATGTGCGGAGCCAACCGCGTGATCGGTTCTGGCTGAACACCCTCGACAAGGTATCGGCACAGCGTTTCGAACGCTAGCTTGCCTTGCGTAAAGGGCCGTTGGTAGAGCGTGGCCAGGATTTTGCCAGACTCGATCAGAGGAACGAGTTCGTTGAAAAGGTCAGTAGTGATAAGCCGAACCCGTCCCCACATTCCGTTTTCCTCAATGGCGCGTAGAACGGGGACGCTGTTGGCGGTATTGATATAGATGCCGATTGGCTTGCTCTTGCGACGCAGGAGTTCGAGTGTCACCCGGTAGGCTTCCCGGGGGCTCTCGTGCGATTCGATGGCCGGCAACAGCGTGAGATGGGGAGCCATGGTGGCGAGAGTGGCAGCAAACCCTCGCAGTTTTTCGCCGTGATCAAACGTATTCAGATCGCCGGTGATGATGGCGACCGGCCCCTCGCAATGCAGTACGGTTCCAAGCAATTCCGCCGCGATGCTCCCGCTGATGGCGGCGTCGGCCGAGATTGAAGCCAGCCGGCTGCTTCGAGGAGCGTCGCTGGCCACGCAGACTACCGCAGTGCCGCGCTCGGTGAAGCGGCGAATCACCGGCTCCAACGGGTTCGGATTCCCGGGCGTAATGAGAATGCCGTCAAAATCTTTCTCGAGATCCTCCTCGAGAAGTTTGACGTCGCCTTCACCGAGATGTGGATAGGTTCGAATGCTTAGATCGACCGTGACACTATGCAGGGCCGCCGCGGCCGCCCGTATGCCGTCTCTCAGAGGATCGAAGAAGGAAGCGATCTGTCGGGGCAGGTGCGCCGCAATGCGGAGCCTGCGATTCAGTTTGAGAGTTCGTGCCGCGATGTTGGGCTTGTAGCCAAGCTTCTCCGCGATCTTGAGAACCTGATTGCGCGTCTTCGGGTTGACACCCGCACGATTGTGAAGCGCACGATCCACGGTGCCGATGGAGATCCCCGCCGCGGCAGCTATCTCTCTAATGCCGATTGACTTTGACGGCGTGTCTCGCATGGATGGTAAACATTGTACCGGACTTGTGTTTAATGGCCCGGGTGCATCGTTGGTGATTTTCCTTTGAGACCAGTCCAGGCGTCAGGCCCATTGATGGCGAGTTTGGGTCATTCTTGTTCCCGCCCCGATAGCGATCCGCGATTCGAATCAGGTATTTACGTCGCCTTCCGGAGGCGCCTTCGACCGCTTGCGATCGCGCGGATGGGCCCCAGGCTCAGGCTCCGGTTACGTACACGAAAAACTTCTTGACAGTGTCTTTTAGGCTAACTATAGTGGTCGACAATTTTGCGGGTACGTACACGGTCATCTGGATACGTATACAGAAGTTTGATAAGGCCAGAGGAGTGCCGCAAGGGCTGGAGGGCCAGGCAATGAAGTCATTGAGGTTTGTCAGGGGGAGCCGCCTACCGCTGGTGTGGCTTGCATTTTTGCTCTGCGCGCTTGGAGCAACGGCGCAAGTGGACACCGGAACAATTCTTGGAACTGTGACCGACACTACCGGCGCCAGTGTAGCGAATGCGCGCGTGACCATCACCAACCAGGCAACCTCGGCGCCTCTTACCTCCACTACCAAGGAAGACGGCCGATTCGAGTTCACGCCGCTTCCCATCGGCACTTACTCAGTTGTCGTTGAAGCCGGCGGTTTCAAGAAGGCGATCGTTCAGAGCGTTCGTCTGGATATTCAGCAGCAGGCCCTGGTCAATGTCGTGCTTCAGCCGGGAGCCGTCAGCGAGAACGTGGAGGTGACCGCGGCACCGGAACTGATGCAGACAGAGAGCAGTTCGGTGGGCCAGGTCATCGATGAGCAGTCCATTGTCGGCCTTCCGCTTAATGGGCGGGATTACACCATGCTCGTGCTTGTCACTCCGGGTGTCACGCTCCCACAACAGGGCGCGCGCGCCTCCAACCAGTTTGTAGCCAACGGCGCCCGAGTGGCACAGAACGACTATCTCCTCGACGGCATAGACAACAACAGCAACAGCGTCGATTATCTTGATGGAAAAGCAGACGTCATCAAGCCGCCTGTCGATGCCATCGCCGAATTCAAGATCATGACCAGCGATTTCCCGGCCGAGTTCGGGCGGGCGGGAGGCGCCATCGTTAACGCTACGCTGAAGTCAGGTTCGAACCGCTTGCACGGCTCGATATGGGAGTTCTTCCGCAACGACGTATTCGACGCCTACAATGACTACTTTGTTCCCGATGCCACAAAGAGCAAGAAACCTGAGCTGCGGCAGAACCAGTTCGGCGGAACAGTGGGATGGCGTCTCTGGAAAGACAAGACCTTCTGGTTTGCCGACTATGAAGGAACGCGGATTCGAAACGGCTTGCAAGGCTCGGGCCAGGGCAGCGCAAACCTGGGCGCCGGCCTGTTGCTGACGGTGCCGACTTCCGCCGAGATCAACAGCGGCTACACAGACTTTTCCGACCTCATTAACGCCACCGGATCCTTTACCCGCACGGACCTGCTGGGGCGGACATACCAGAACGGCCAAATCTTCGACCCGGCCACGACGCGTCCCGTCACCGCGGGCCAGGTTGATCCGGTTACCGGCACGGTGGCGACCGGCACTGGCTACGTCCGCGATCCTTTCGCCAATAACCAGATTCCATTGAACCGCCTGGACGCAAATGCCATCAAGCTGATGCAGCTTTATCCGGCGCCCACATCACCAGGCGTGCTGAACAACTACAACGTCATCAAAATCAACACCAACGATACGAATACTGCCGATCTGCGCATCGATCAGCGGTTCCGTGACCAGGACCAGGCTTTTTTCCACTATGACTACATCAGCAGCCTGCGGGTCGTTCCTCCTCCGTTCGAAGGGGTCGCCGACGGCGGCGGGTATTCGAACGGCACGGAGATTTACAATGTGCGCGGCTTCGCCCTGGGTTATACCCACACGTTTTCCCCTACCCTGATTAACGAAGCGAGGCTGGGCTATACGCGCGGCCACGACACACGCATTCCCGCCGCCGCCAGCACCATGGGCATTCCGGAACAGTTCGGAATCATGGGCATTCCACAACTACCCCTCAACGGAGGCCTGCCCTATCTCGGAATCGGCACGCTCAGCGGCCTGGGCGGCGCAGGATGGCTTCCTGGCAACCGCTTCAGTGATACCGAACAAATGACCGAGAACCTGACCAAGGTTTACAAGAAACATACCTTTAAAGGTGGAGCGGAGTTCCAGTACATCTACTTCCCGTGGCTGGCGCCGCCGGCTTCGAAGGGCACGTTCTACTTTGACGGCAACTATACTTCGATTCCGACCCAGGGCGACGGTACAACCGGCCGAGCGCAGTTCCTCATCACTCCGCAGAATGCTACAGTGCCCAAAGGCGTCAACCTGGTTGGCGGCATGGATCAGATCTACGCGTCGAATTTTGGAACTGTGCACGCCAATCGGAACTACTTCGGCGCGTACTTCCAGGACGATTGGGCCATCACGCGGAAACTGACCCTGAACCTCGGATTGCGCTGGGAACATTTCGGGCTGACGGGTGAGTCCGGGGGAGCACAGGCGAACTTTATCCAGCCGTCGCGCACCAGCAACGCCGGCGCCCAGTTCATCATGACCGCCGGGCACAAGAGCACTCCAACCCTTTCCACCAGCTTTACTGACGCTCTGCAGCGAGACGGAATTGCGCTCGTTTTCACCGACAAATATGGAACAGGAATGGGCACCATTCAGAAGCTGAATTTCTCGCCCCGAGTCGGATTCGCCTATTCGCTTACACCGAAATGGGTTGTTCGAGGGGGCTTCGGCATCTTCTATGGCGCCTTCGAAAACCGGGGCGGATATCCAAGCCTCGGGTATAACTATCCGTTCCAATTCGAGGTCGGATTAACTGACACTTCGAATGGTGGCATCTCTACGGTCACTCCTGTCACGTATACAAACGGGACGACCGGCACGCTGGAGAACGGCATGTCCGGCATTCCCCTGGATACGCAAAGCGTGAGCTATAGCGGACTGGCACTGCGCGGAATCACTTTGAACTATCAAACGCCCTACACCCAGGGCTATAACGGGACAGTTCAGTACCAGCTCACGCAACACGATTCTGTCGAAGCCGGCTATGTCGGCTCGCAGGCGCGTCACCTTGAAGCCTCAAAGGGACAGAACAACGTTACTCAACTTCTGCCGCCGGGTACGCCGTTGACAGGCACGGCGAACTACATCCCGTTCCCCGATTTTGGCGCCATAGAAGATGCCGAAGCCCCCTCGAACAACCCATTTCGGTGTAAGCGAATAGGCGAATCCGACTCGGGG
>Ga0207095_10058_pt1 | contig 33230 bp, 29 predicted proteins | sample Alteio_BWMinHeat_88_FD_153529 | JGI IMG/M metagenome (GOLD analysis project Ga0207095, IMG submission 153529) | Enriched cells from forest soil in Barre Woods Harvard Forest LTER site, Petersham, Massachusetts, United States -... | ecosystem: Environmental > Terrestrial > Soil > Temperate forest >... | reverse complement strand
TAAGTTGTAAAGCACGGTCCCCAAGCGCTTTTCATTCCCTTCCTTCTTCAGTTTCCAAGGGGCTACTTCATCAACGTATTTGTTGGCGCGGATGACACTATCAAAAATCAGCTCAAGGGCTTCGCGAAAGCGAAGCTGTTCCAATTGTGCTCCTGCTTCCTTCGGAAGTTTTAAGACCGTGTTCTTAAGTTCTTCGTCAATATTTTCTGCGGAATCGAAATGAGGAATTTTTCCTTCGAAATAACGGTGAATCATCGAAAGGACTCGATGGACAAGGTTTCCGAGGTCATTGGCCAAATCGGTGTTCAATCGACGAATGATCCCCTCTTCCGAAAAATCTAGATCAAGGCCAAACGAGGCTTCGCGCATGAGAAAATAGCGAAGCGTATCGGAACCGTAGTCATCCAAGAGCTCCATCAAATTTCGTGAGCCACCGCGGCTTTTTGAGATCTTAGATCCCCCGAGGGTTAGCCAGCCATTAGCAAAGATTTGCTTTGGAAGCGGAAGCTTCAAGGCCATCAGCATGGCAGGCCAAATCACGGCGTGGAATCGCAGAATGTCTTTTCCGACCAAATGGACATCGGCTGGCCAAAGTTCACGGAAACGCTTTTCATCATGCTTAAACCCGATGGCGGTGATGTAATTGGTTAGCGCATCAATCCAAACATAAATTGAACGTTCCGAATCTCCGGGAACCCCAATCCCCCAGCCAAGTCCTTTTCGAGAGACACAAACATCCTGAAGACCTGTCTTCACAAAACTTGTGACCTCATTCAATCGAGTTTGTGGTCGCACAAAATCGGGGTAAGAGTCGTAATGTGCTAAGAGACGGTCCTGGTAAGCGGAAAGTTTGAAAAAGTAATCTTCTTCTTTTAACCATTCTACGGGTCGTTGGCATTCCGGATTGGGGCATTTTCCTTCCTTTAACTGATTAGGGAGCCAAAATGTTTCACATGAAACACAATACCAGCCTTCATAATAACTCTTGTAGACATCCCCTTGTTCGCAAAGAAGATTGAAGATCTCTATCACCGTTTCAACGTGACGAGGTTCGGTGGTTCGAATGAAATCGTCGTACTGAATGTCGAGTTGACGCCAAGCTTTCTTAAACAGTGGAACAATCTCATCGACGTAAGCCAGAGGGGGAATGTTCTTGGCTTTTGCGGCTTGTTCAACCTTTTGTCCGTGCTCATCGGTACCAGTTAAGAGAAAAGCAGTTCCTTCTTTCAAGTGATGCCACCGCGCGAGGATGTCGGCGGCAATGGTGGTGTAAGCTGTTCCCACGTGAGGGATGCCATTGGGGTAGTAGATGGGAGTCGTAATGTAAAACATTTTCGGCATGCCCTTTTTTTCTTGAAAGAGGATGGCAATCCTTGCACGCAGGATTTGCTCACACCCGGTGGAAGACTAAATTCACAGAGCAATTTCAATGAAGAAAAGATCACTGTTCCCCCATTTTGTCCTTTCCTTATTCCTTCTTGGGTTTTACCTGTTTTCCATCCGTGGCGTCGGAGCTACGGGAAACGCTCTACCCAAAGTGGTCGTTTTGACCCTAAATGGGCCAATTTCTGCTCCAGCCGCGTCTTATCTTATTCGCGGAATTGATCAAGCCGCCAAGGAAAACGCGGAATTCGTTGTCATCGAATTAAACACACCGGGAGGGTCTGGGGATGCGATGATGAAAATTATCACCGCCATCGACAACTCAACGGTACCGGTTTCTGTTTTTGTTTATCCTCGTGGAGCCATGGCGGCTTCGGCTGGCATGTACATTGCCGAATCGGCACAAGTGGTGGCGATGTCACCCCAAACCACCATCGGTGCGGCCCATCCGGTGACAGGCGGGGGTGGGAACATTCAAGGGGATGAACGGGCCAAGGTCACCAACACGTTTGTGGCCACCGTGAAGACCCATGCAAAACGATACGGCCGAAATGTGGATTGGGTTGAAAAAGCGGTGCGTCAAAGTGTGTCCGTGGCTGAAGACGATGCGGTTAAGCTTAAGGTGGCCGATCTGGTTGCTGACGATCTGAGGGATCTTTTAAACAAGATGGATGGGAAAAAAGTGAAGATTTTAAGTGGTGAACGCGTTCTTCACACGAAGAATGCCGAGATTCAACAAATCCCGATGACTTCGGTTGAAAGTTTCTTGTTAACCATCACGCACCCTGAAATCGTGCTGATCCTTTTCATGCTCGGATTTTATGGATTGCTTTATGAGTTGATGTCTCCGGGTGCCATTGTTCCCGGTGTGGTTGGAGCCATTTCGCTACTCCTTGCCTTTTATGCCATGGGAACTTTGCCGGTTAATTATGCGGGAGTTTTTCTACTTCTTTTAAGCTTCGTGTTGTTTCTTCTCGAATTCAAGCTTCAAAGCCATGGCATCATGACCGTTGGGGGAGTCATCGCCTTAATTCTCGGCTCGCTTCTTTTGGTTGAATCAGGCTATCGCTACAGTGCCACCTTCTACTCCGTGGTGGCGGCTACCGTGATCATCACCTTGGGCTTCGTGTTCTTGGTTCTTGGAAAGCTTTGGCAAGTGAGAAGAGAGAAACCCATTGTTGGGAAGGAGAGTTTGGTTGGCCAGTATGGTATTGTTAAGGAACCGCTCTCTCCAGAAGGGTATGTTCTTGTGGATGGGCTCCTTTGGAAAGCGGTCAGTGAAAATGGAACGATGGAAGTGGGAGAAAAAGTTCACGTGGTCCGAGTGGAGAATCGGCTCCTCCATGTTCGGAAACCCATTCCGGTTGATTTGAAATAGCTGAATGTAATGTAATGTAAGGAGGCTAGTGTGGCATTCACCCTTGGAACACTTGGAACTTATGTTATTGTCTTGTTCGTGATTGTGATCGCCAGTGCGATCCGCATTGCGAAGCCGTATGAGCGAGGCGTTGTTTTTCGATTGGGACGGCTTAGCAGTCCTGAAAGAGGACCCGGTTTGTTCTTGATCATCCCGGGGATTGATAAGGTCACCATGGTGGATCTCCGTGTTCGCACCGTGGAGATTCCTCCACAAGAAATCATCACCAAGGACAACGTGACCATTAAGGTCACCGCGGTTGTTTATTTTTCGATCGTGGATCCGATTTCGGCCATCGTGAAGGTTGAGAATTATTTTGCCTACACGTTCCAGCGAGCTCAAACAACGCTCCGAAGCATTATCGGCCAGTCGGAGTTGGATGAAATTCTATCGGCTCATGATAAGATCAATTTGGATCTTCAAAAAATTATTGACGACGCCACAGAACCATGGGGAGTGAAGGTAAGCACCGTCCAGATTAAAGACGTGGAGCTTCCGCAAGCCATGCAACGCGCGATTGCGCGTCAAGCCGAAGCCGAGCGGGAGAAGCGGGCTAAGATTATTCATGCTGAAGGGGAATATCAAGCAGCACAAAGACTTGCTGATGCAGCTGCCATCATTCAAAAAGAACCGGCGAGTATCCAACTTCGCTATTTGCAAACGCTGACTGAGATCGCTACAGAAAAAAGCTCGACCATCGTATTTCCGATTCCGGTCGATTTCTTAAAGGGAGTTTTGTCAAGAATTGGAGATGGAAAGGGTTGAGAAAAGCCGGCCTGCTTTTCTTGTTTCTTCTCTTCGCACAGGCTACGTTTGCTGCAAGCGAATCGAGCCGTCATTTCGTGGAAGGGCTCTTTCTTTTGGAAAAAGGAGAACCCGAGAAAGCGGTGGTGGAATTAAAAAAGGCGATTAACTTGAATCCAAGTTCTGCCATGTATTATCGGGCTCTTGGTGAAGCTTATTTGGCCATGGACGACTACAGTCAAGGTGAAGTAGCCTTAAGGCAAGCCATTGGCCTCAATCCCAAAGATGCACTGCTTCACTTTGGTTTATCGAAAGCTTTGGCGAAACAAAATCAATCCGATGATGCCCTGACCGAAGCACGCGAAGCGATACGGTTGAATTCGAAGGAATCCATTTTGTTTAATCACCTAGCTAACCTTGAATACAACCAAGGGGAATATGGAGATGCTGCTCTTCATTATGAACAGGCCATCAAGCTTGATTCCTCGGATCCGGTCTTACATTATAATCTTGGGAGAACCGAGTACAACTTGGGAAAGCTGAAAGAGGCCATCGAGGAATATCAAGAATCGCTTTCGGCCACCGAAGATGGAGACACCCGGTTTCGATTAGCCGAAGCTTATGAAAATCTAGGTGAATCAAACCTTGCAAAAAGAGAATACGAGAAAGCTATTGCAGACAGTCCGATCAATCCTGATTATTACAACGCCTTAGGCCTTCTTTTGCATTCGGAACCGCGTGGAGACACCGAAGCCATCGCCAATTACCAAAAAGCCATGGCTTTGGATCCCAGTGAACCGGCTTACCTGTTCAACCTGGGAGAAGCCTACATGGCCTTAGGTGATTCCCAAAGAGCCCTGGCGGCCTACCTTAAGGTGATTGCCCTGGACCCAAAAAATTCTGAAGCTTACGCTCGATTGGGAAGAATTTATGAAATCGATCGCGAATGGTTAAAGTCAGCCAAGGCATATGAGCAAGCCGTTCTCATTGATCCCAGGCGAGGGTTTTATCACGAAAAATTGGGTGAAATTTATGAAAGGCTCGAAAAAACAGACGAGGCGGCTTTGGAATATCAAAAAGCAGTGGATCTCGATCCCAAAGACGCCTTAGCTCACTATCAATTAGGATTGATCTACCGGGAAAAGAAAGATTTTGAAAAGGCGTACGCGGAGTATGATGCGGCATCCCGCTGGGCTTCGAATGACAAGCTCCGAGGAAGAATCATTCGGGCCATGTGGGAGCTTCCCGCTGGAATCGGCGAAAAGATTAACACAAGTGGAGGAAGAGAATGAGCCTAGAAATTTATCTGAACGGTGATTGGGTGGCCAAGGAGAATGCCAAGGTATCGATCTGGGATCACGGGTTTCTTTATGGGGATGGAATTTTTGAAGGAATTCGCGTCTACGGCGGGCGCATTTTCAAGTTGGATGAGCACTTGGAGCGGCTTTATGCAAGCGCCAAGGGGATTGACTTGGCGATTCTCCTTTCCAAGGGCAAAATGAAGGAAAGTGTCATTGAAACCGTTCGCCGCAACCAGCTCACCGAAGCGTACATTCGTTTAATTGTTTCTCGGGGAACCGGAGATCTCGGTATCGATCCGAGAAAATGTCGAGAGTCGACCGTGGTGATCATGGCGGATAAGATTTCAGTTTATCCAGAAGAGACCTATCGTCGTGGGTTAAAGGTGATGATTGCTTCTACCCGTCGAAATCCGCCTGACTCCTTGAATGGACGGATCAAGAGTTTGAATTATCTGAACAACATCCTCGCTAAAATTGAGCAAATAAAACAGGGGCTTGACGAAGCCATAATGCTAAACCATGATGGCTATCTGGTTGAGGGAACCGTTGAAAACGTTTTTGTGGTCAAAGGGAAAAAGCTGTTGACCCCGCCGTGCTATTTGGGTGCTTTGGAGGGCATTACGCGGCAAACCGTGATTGACTTGGCTCCACAGTTAGGTTTAGTCGCAGAAGAAGCGTTGCTCAATTCGCATGATCTTTACATCGCCGATGAGTGTTTCTTAACCGGGACTGGTGCCGAGATTGTTCCAGTCATCGAGGTGGATGGACGCGGTGTTGGCGATGGGAAGCCGGGGAAAGTCACGCTTGCCGTTCTTGAAGCCTATCGGGCCTTAACCCGCCAAATCGGCGTCCCGGTCTACCCCAAAGAGCAAGCCAAAGCTGTTTAGAAGCGCCATGGCGGATCGCTATACAGAAGACATTCTAAGTTTCGCCGGCGGCGTACTCATTCTGATCATGGGTGGAATGTTTCAATTCGCTTTTTTACTTGGCTTCATGATGGATGTCGGCGATGCGGTGAATAAAGCCAAGCTACCTTATGCTCTGACCGTTCGTGCGCTTATTTCGCTATTCATCGTGGATGGAATCATCTTTCTGTTGTTCCTGGCAATCTTGAAAAACCGAAGAAAAGTAACGAATGTATTATATTGTTTAGCCACGGCGCTTATGGCCAGCCCTTTCCTAACCTTCTTCATTTGGAAACTGGTTTTCCAAGTGTTTTACCGAGTTAAGCTCAGCTACTAACCTCGCTTTGCGGGAACGCCGACTTCGCTGTTTTCAAGGTAGCGTTCGCAATCAAGCGCAGCCATGCAGCCCATTCCTGCGGCGGTGACCGCTTGCCGATAAACGTGATCCACGCAATCCCCGGCCGCAAAAATTCCGGGGATATTGGTTTTGGTCCCTTCGCTCACCTTGATGTACCCTTTTTCGTCCAAATCAAGCCAATCTTTGTAAGCGGCGGTACCTGGAATATGACCTATGGCCACGAACGCACCATCACAAAGCTTTTCGAAAGTCTTTCCACTGGCAAGGTCTTCAAGGAGAAGTCCCTTGAGCTTGCCTTCCTCAGCACCGAGTATCTTGCTCACTCCCGTGTTCCAGAGAACCGAGACGTTCGGGAGTTGAAAAACTCTGTCTTGCATGATCTTAGAGCCTCGAAATTTATCCCGTCGATGGACCATGGTCACCGTTTTCACCATCTTCGCCAGATAAATGGCTTCTTCTAAAGCCGAATCTCCTCCACCCACCACCACGACATCCTTATTCTTGTAAAAAAATCCATCACAAACGGCACAGGTGGAAATCCCTCTCCCAAGAAGCTCTGCCTCACCTGGAATCCCAAGCCTGCGCGAGCTGGCGCCGGTGCAAACAATAACGGTTTTCGCTTCAATCACTTCATCGTTGTCAATCCAGACCTTAAAGGGAGGCTTCGAAAAATCAACTTTTTCGACCTGGGCATAAAGATATCGAGTTCCAAATCGTTCGGCTTGTAATCGCATCTCTTCCATCAAGTTCGGGCCGACAATGGGGTCTTTAAAACCGGGATAGTTTTCCACTTCGCTTGTCAGCATCAACTGCCCACCAGGGAGCGGACCAGCAATAAGCAACGGACTTAAGTTGGCGCGTGCAGCGTAAATCGCCGCCGTGTAGCCTGCTGGGCCAGCACCAATGATCAAGACTTTTTCCATCCGTATTCCTCCTTGAGTAAAGCTTTCAATCACTTCTTTCTCTTTAAAGATGAACCCTTTTTCCTATGGCGCCGAGCTTACAGCCATACCGATTTGTTCAAAAATTCTCTAACAACTTGATGTCATAAGCGTGAGAAAAAAAGGGACTGAAGAAGGAGATGGCTTAGACTCATGGAACGTCAAACTGTCATTCTAAAAAAATTGAAAGGAGTTGTTTCATGCGAAGGATTTTGACTCTCGCAGTTATTCTGGTAGCGTTTATGGTGGTTTCCCTTAGTGCAGGGGTAGTCATGGCAAAGGACAGTACCGGCAAGCCCATGACGATGATGATGAAGAAGAAGCCCCTTTATGATCGATTGGGGCAAAAGAAAGCCATTGTTGCAGTCGTGGATGCTTTTGTAGCTCAAGTGGCTGGTGACAAGCGGATCAACAAGTTTTTTGCGAAAACAGCTTCCGATCCCAAACGGTTGGCGAAATTTAAGATGCATTTGGTTGATCTTATTTGCGCAGGCGCCGGGGGCCCTTGCAAATACACCGGGAAAGACATGAAAACAGCACATGCCGGCATGGGAATTAAGACGGCTGATTTCAATGCGCTTGTGGAAGATTTGGTTAGCACACTCAACAAATTTAAGGTGGGAAAAGAAGAGCAGAAAGAGCTCTTAGGCATCCTGGGTCCTATGAAAAAGGACATTGTTGAGAATACCGGCGGAAGAGTCCCGATGACACAAAAAGGTGGTTACTAGAAGCCGTATTGCGATTTGACAATTGACAAACTAGAATTGCAAATGTAAAGTGCAGGTGGAAAAAAGAACTATCTTTTCCACCTGCTTTTCATTTTCGTAAGCCGATTGATTGCTGGGGCTCAAGCCACAGGAGGAAAAATCCCTTTTAGCGCATAACTTCAATGGTCTAAGTCATTAAGGAGGACGTTCTTCGTGAAAGGTTATCTTAGAAAAGGCATTGCTTTTGTTTTCATTTTCGGTTTTGTTTTCGTTGCAGGTTGGGGCTTCGGATTAACCCAATCGTCTAGCCCTTGGCAGCTCATCGTGAATGGTCGACCTTCGAACCTCCACATTCACATCATTAAGAATATGTATTTTATTTCTCTTTCAGATCTGGCTCAACTCCCCGGATGGAAGGTATCAATTGATCTTTCTTCGCGCAAGGTTTCCCTTCGATCCCCTGCGGGTGCCATGACAGAGCAAGCGAATAATCAAGAAGCAGTCAATCAGCCAAGCACAGCCTCTTCGACACCAACTAGTCCGGACAGCAGCATGTCTGAGGCTTCAACTAAATTAGGTCCAGATACAACTTCGGGAGAAGGGAATGGCACGAACAGTGGTCCCCCCAATAATGTTCGCCTGACCGTGCAAGCAGCACTTTCATCCATTGATGAGCTTCGAAAAGCTTTGGCAGACGATCTTCCTCCAGATGTGATCAAGCAAAAAAGAGACAGCACCGCCGGAATCGTTCAACAAGCAGAGAACTTGCTTTGGTCTCTTCCGCGCACCCGAACTTTGCAGGCGGATCTTCAGGTTGCTGTCGAAGATCTGCAGTCGCAAATTAACGTAGTCCTTGCCCTGGATCAAGTCAAGGATGGGCTTCTTCCTTGGACACATCCAGTCGCGCAGGGAGTCCTGATGAAGTATCCTGATCTTCGACCTTGCCATGTCCAAAAGGGGAAAGCCGATGGGCTTGATGTTGCCTGTGCTCGAAAAGTATTAACCGATTTGTCCAAAGAAGACTTTAACGATGTCCAACGTGATCTTGATCAATACCGATAAGGTGAATGGTTAGGAGGGGAAGCTTTGACTCAGGTTTTAATTAGTCCATCAGAAGTGATGCAGGTTCTCGCTGAAACCGAGGCGATTCGAGAAGGGCATTTCAAACTACCCACGGGTGAGCACACCAATTATTATTTCCAAATGCCATTGGCCTTGCGTTATTTTAATTATGCGCGAAGACTGTCCGTGGGTTTGAGCAGGCTTTTACGCTTGGTTCCTCAGATTTCGGCTCGGCTTCCCAAAGTGAGCATTGTTGGGGCAAGCACCGGAGGAATCCCGGTTGCTTACGGAGTTCGTGAAGCCCTTCAGGCCGAGCAAATCATGTGGGCCGAAGGGGGACGGGATGGGGCCCTTCACTTTCGGCAGTATGATGAGGTAAAGCCAGGAGAGAATTGTGTTTTGGTGGATGATTTAATCTTATCTGGACGAACCATGAAATCGCTCATTCAGCTGGTGAAAAATGCTGGGGGTAAAGTCTTAGCCATTGGCGTTATTATTGACCCAAGCCTAGCAAAAACTGATTTTGGTGATATCCCGTTCGTGAAGCTTGCTGAGGTCCCCACGTTGCATTTTCCTAATGGTGAAGCATGCACTCTTTGCAAGGACAAAGGGAAGCCAACCGTTGTTGACTGGTGAATTTATGGACAAATTCATCCCGCGACCACACGATGTGATCAGTCGCGGGACTCCTCTAGATGTAATCGGCCGCGGACAGGATGTGATCAGCCGCTGGATTCCGCTATGTTCAGCCCAATTCATCCCCTTCGGGGACGTCCTACGGATACTTGTCCAGCGGCCAGTGTCGGCACGGATGACGACCTCCGGCGGCCACAGGATGTAATCGGCCGCGGACAGGATGTGATCAGCCGCTGGATTCCGCTATGCTCAGGTCGTAGATTTCCGTGACAGTCCTTCACTTCGTTCAGGATGAAATGTCCCTACGGATGACATTTCAGATGGATGAGCTTTAAATTCATAACGCTCTTTCTCATCCAGGACAACTTCACCCACCGGTTTACGTGGGTCGTGCACCAAGACAAAGGTCCACTTTTCCAAAACGCCTTGCTTGAGCAATACTTTTTTCATCGAAATCGATTGTTCGGGTTCCACGTCATACGCCATCGTCCAGAGTGGATTCACATGGGCAGCCGTTGGTATCAGATCGCCAGGGTAAGCCACGAGATTTTTTTCTCCTTGGAGGAAGACGGCTTGATGCCCATGGGTATGACCTCCGGTCAGGGAAACGCGGATTCCCGGAAGAATTTCTTTGTCGCCATTAATCAGTTCCAGTGTAGCCTTCTTGAGCGGCTCCAAAAATTCCGGCAGATAGGATGCTTGATTCTTGGGATGTGGATTCATGGCTGCTTTCCACTCGAGTTCTTGGACCACAATGCGTGCTTTTGGAAAAAGAAGTTTTCCATTGCTCCAATCAACCAAGCCCCCCGCATGGTCAAAATGAAGATGGGTTGGAATAACGTAAGAAATTTCGGAGGGAGACACCTTTAAGTTTGCAAGTTCCGAAAGCAAGGTCCGTTTCTTGTCAATGCAAAAAATTGAGGAAAACTTTTCGGAATGACCCATCCCAATCCCCGGTTCGACCAACACTTTCTCTCGGCCCGTGTCGACCAAAAGGCAATTGAGACCAAGTAAGATCCGGTTTTTTTCATCGGTCGGATTTTGTTTTTCCCAGAGCGCGTGTGGAACAACCCCATGCATCGCCCCACCATCGAGCTTAAACGTTCCATCCGAAAGAAGTTGTATCTTCATGATGATTCTCGAGACTTCCCGATGCGCAGAAAAGGATCCTCCCGCCACAGATCGAACTCACCCACATGCAACGTCAGGCAGACAAGATCCGGATTCTTGTCTCTGTTTTTTTAGGAACCCTGATTATCGATCTTGGAATCGTCTTTTTCCTTAACTCGCAGCCACAAGGATTTCACGGTGTTGTCCCTACCATGACCAAAGAGGTCATTCTCACCCTTCGAACTGCTTTCGCAGGTCTTTCGATTTTCTTATTTTTTCCGCTGGTTTGGGCCATGAACCGGCGCCGAAGTGCTGACGGATCGTCCTCGTTTACTTATTCTGTTGTGGCTCTTGCCATTTCTGAATGCCCTGCTCTCTTGGGATTGGCTCTTTTTCTGACCAAGGGCGCATTCAAGACCTTTTTTGCTTTTCTAAGTCTGAGTGCGATTTACATGCTGATTTCTTGGCCCCGCTCTTCCTAGTGCCTAAGCGTTCTCCGTTCTTCGACAATGAGGATCAATCGTTTGTTCTGTATCATGGTGATGCACTTGCAATTCTATCGGAAATGAAAGACGAGCAGTTTGATCTCATTGTCGCGGATCCCCCTTACTTCCTGTCGAACGGTGGCATGACTTGCCATTCAGGGAAGAGAGCACTGGTTGACAAGGGGAAATGGGATGTACCAGGCTCGGTGGAAGAAAATCACCAATTCAATTTGTTGTGGCTTAAAGAGTGTCAACGGCTATTAAAGCCAAATGGGGCCCTGTGGGTTTCCGGGACGATGCATGCGATATTTTCCATTGGGTTTGCCATGCAGCAACTCGGGTACAAACTTTTAAATGATGTCATTTGGTATAAATCGAATGCGCCCCCCAATCTTTCTTGTCGATATTTTACCCATTCAACCGAGCGACTCATCTGGGGGAGTAAGAACAAAAAAAGCAAGCATGTCTTCAATGACGCGCTCATGCGTTCGTTTAATGAGGGGAAACAAATGCGCAATGTTTGGGTTGGGACCGATGAAGACTCAGCGGCTGATTTGGACCTGTGGAAGATTACGGCCCCTTCCCGACAAGAAAAACGGCACGGAAAGCATCCCACTCAAAAACCCGTTGAGCTTTTAAGGCGAATTCTTCTGGCATCCAGCCATGAAGGGGATTTGGTTTTCGATCCCTTTCAAGGGAGCGGAACCACAGGAATTGTTGCCCACTCACTTGGTCGTCGTTATGTCGGCATTGATCAAGAAGAGAAATATTTGAAGATGACCGTGAAGAGGCTGAATTCAGGACGAATTCATCCAGCGGTCACACGGACGTGATAAACCGCTGGATTCCTCTAACTTTAAGAGGGTAAAGGGAAGCCGTAAGGAAGTTAATTCGTTGAGTCGCCATGAGTGAAATTCGTGAACTTCAAGAAAAATCGTGCAAACCGTGCGAAGGAGGGGTGAAATCCTTTTCTTCTCAAGAAGCTGAACGTTATCTTCGACATCTACCGGAGTGGCTTCCAAACGAAGATAACACGGCGATTTGGAAAGACTTTTTCATGAAAGATTTTCGAGCCGCTCTTGCTCTGATTCAGAAAATAGGAGAGTTAGCCGAAAAAGAGGCACACCATCCGGACTTGCACTTGACGAACTACCGAAAACTTCGGATCGAATTGTCCACTCATGCGATTGGAGGCCTTTCCGAAAACGACTTCATTTTTGCGAGTAAAGTTGAACTGCTTCCCAAAGATTTGAAAGTGAAAAAGTAGCTCAGGTGAAGGAGGCAAGACGTGTTAGAGCAGGCATCCGCCGAAACAATCCAAGAAAAACAAGTCCTCGATAAAGGGTTTATCCGTCTTGTCGACATGATGGGGGATGATGGCTCTATTGTTCAGGCCGCTCGCGTGAGTTATGGCAAGGGGACAAAATCAGTGCGAGAAGATCGGGGTCTTATCCGTTATCTGATGCGCCATCGCCACACCACACCCTTTGAAATGGTCCAAACGAAATGGCATGTGAAATGCCCCATGTTCGTAGCCAGGCAGTGGATGAGGCACCGCGCTTGTTCATACAATGAATACAGCTTGCGCTACAGTGAAGCACGCGACGAGTTTTATTTTCCGGAAGAAACGCGGATTCAATTTCAAAGCAGAGGAAATCGACAAGGTTCCAGTGATGAAGCGGTTCCCAAAGACTTTCAAGCCCTTTTTTCTGGGAGCTTGGATGAGATCTGCAAGGTGGCTTATGCCTGCTATGCGCATTTGAATGATCTTGGATTAGCGCGTGAGCTCATTCGTGTGTTTCTTCCGGTAAATCTTTATACCGAATTTTATTGGAGCATTAACCTTCATAATTTGCTCCATTTTCTCCATCTTCGCATGGATGCCCATGCACAAGAAGAAATTCGCGCTTATGGTTTTGCCATTGCGGATCTCTTGAAAGAGCGTGTTCCCGCCACCTGGGAAGCCTTCGAAGATTACATTTTAACCGGCAAGAATTTTTCCAGTCAAGAGTGGGAACTCCTGGATACGGTCATCGATTTTGAGCGTTTGAAGGGGCTCATGGAGAGTGAAAAGGGTAACGTGCTAAGCAAGGGGGAATGGCGCGAATTTTTGGAAAAATTTGGCGAAAAATCCCAAGCCAGGGACACTTCCGTAAGTGTCCCTGAATCAAGCTGAAACTGCTGTTTTCCTTTCAATTCGGGTATGATCTAATCATGAAGGTTAGAATCACGGAGAAAGGACGATCCGGATGAAGCGTCTTCGCCGACCGTGGCTTTGGGGTGGTGTGGTTCTTTTTGCAATTGTTTGTTTCTTCCTCGTCCGGCATGAAATCGAAGCAAAACTTGATCCGAAAGTGGTCTCCGAGCAACTGACTAAAGCCATTGGTTTTCCTGTCCATGCAGAAAACATCAAGCTTGGGTTAACCGGAGATCTTTCTTTCATCAACGTACAGCTTGAAGATGAGGGGAAGCCATTCCTTTCTGCACGTTCAATCTTAGTTCGGCTGCGATTCCTTCCTCTGTTGCGCGGAAAAGTCGTCATTAAGTCAATCCTCGCAGACAGTCCAGCGGTCGGCTTGAATCAGAAATCAGCCAATCGTCTCCTAGCAAAACTGCAAGGCGTGCATGGTCCAAGTTTGCAAATCCCCGTGGCCATTTCGCATGGAACGTTTCTCTACACCGGAGAAAATGGGAAAAGCATTGCCTTAAACGGGGTAGCAGGAAGCATCATCAATTCATCTCCCAATCCCCTCGTTAGTCTTTCGTTTAACGATCGGGGTGGTGGTCGTTACACAGTATCAGGCAGTGTAGGCCCGGCAGCGATAAACCTTCAAGGTACAGCGAAAAAGGGCTCTCTCGCTGAAATTGTAAATCCTTTTGGTATTCGCCCCATCCCCGAATTTCAGGGTGCCCTTGATGGAACGTTTACGTTGGCGGGCAAGATGGAGGATCTTGGGATTAACGGTGATTTTTCGGTCGATTCCGGTTTGTTCAAGGGGAACGCTACCCTCTCTTCGTTCTTAACTTCCAATGGAAGCGAACGATTTCTCCATGGAAAGCTTTATTCAGGCAAGGGCCAACTGGCGGGTTTTGGAGAGTTTAAGAGTTTGGGAATGACGTTTCGCGCCTTGAAACAAAATTTTATTGTGCAAGATGGCACTTTAGAATTTCCAAGCGGAATCGTGCAGTTTGGAGGAAAGATTGAAAAAAGTAAACAGCTCTCACTCCGCTTCAGTACCAAAGGCTTCGATCCGTTTTCGCTCCCCAATTTTTCAGGTTGGGGAATCCAAGGCTCTTCAGGGATTGGCGAGGGAATGGTTTCCGGTACGTTTCCAAATTTAACGATGAAAGCGAGTGCACATTTTCCCGCCATTTCCATGAGCCAAAGCGTGCTGAAGAATGTGAGGGTAACGGTGGGGGCTCTACTCTCCTCGCAGAAGGCAAGATTGACACAATTCCTTGTGCAAACAAACGGAACGCCCCTTTCATTGAAAGGAGAAATTGGATGGGATGATGCGCGAAATATCGATTTGCGATTAAGCAAGCTTAATGCAAAGGAATTGGCTCAATTGTTTGGGCTCGAAAGAAAACTCGCTCCAATACAAATGATTCTGGCTGGACGTGTCCACTATGACAGAAAGAGCGAGTCATGGAAAGGAACGGTCACGGCTCCTGCGGGGCAAGTGGTTGGAGAAAAATTTGATCGTTTTCAAGGAACGTTCTCGTATCAACAAAAACAGCCTGTGCTTTTTTCTGGAACCTTTGACATGAAGGGTCGAACCGCGGTGATTTCCGGGGATTGGAAAAACGGGGTTGGAAGTTTTAAGCTCGACGCGGATGGATTTCCGATGGAACAACTCCCCTTCCTGTCGAACGCCGTGCGCGATTTCCGGGGAATCGTTAGCATTCATGCTCGATATCTCACCGAAAAAGGGGGACAAAGTCAAGTTGACTTTTCACTTCCGAAAGCCACGTATAAAGGGAAGCCTTTTCCGGCTGTTTCAGGAACCCTATCGGGGCAGGGAGAAACCCTTCGATTTTCTCCTCTGAATTTTACAGGACTTAGTCCCGCACTTTCGGTTAGCGGAGAATATCATCTCGACTCGAAAGCAATGGATTTTCAAGGGAAGCTCAATGGCCAGAACCCAGGCGATTTGTTGGCTGCTTTCCCGGGAAAGATCCCGCGCATGAGCGGAAATCTGTATGGACCCTTTCATGTTTCAGGAGTCTACCCTAACGTGGCACTTGATTTTAATGGAGATGTGCGACAAGCCCATTTTCAAGGCTTCACCCTTCCTCTCGGTCACTTGGTGCTGCAAGGTTCACTCCCTTCCCGCTTTAAGATCGACTTTGAAACCAATCAGTTTTCTCTTGCTGATTTTCCGTTAGTTCACCAATTCATGCCAAGCCTCAGTGGGACCGGGACCCTCAAGGTTGTCAGCAACCCTCCGGCGCCAGGAATGAATGTTTCCTTCCGATTGAACAACACGGCATTGAATGGAAAATCGTTGGGACCGATGGAAGGCTCTCTTGTTTACCGAGCTCCCCTGGTCCGTGTCACTCATCTTGCTGTCCCCTTAACTTCACCCCCTCTCTCGGTTTCAGGTGGAATCAACCTCGAAAAGAAAAGCGTTGATCTTCACTCTACGCTCCAGGGACAATCGATTGCAGAATTAGCGAAGGTCACCGGGAAAACGCTTGGGAAAATCGACGGCAATTTGTATGGTGATGTCGCCATTTCAGGAAGCTATCCCAATGTGAAGCTTGCTTTTTCTGGGGAAGGAAAGAACTTGGTTTTTTCCAACATGCAACTGGGAGATGTGACATTAAGCTTGACTGGAACCCGCACTCCCCATGGCTACGCGCTCACCGCTCGCGGCAGTCACATTCAAGCTTCGCGAATTTCTGCGCTCCAAAAAGCCCTTCCTGGAATTTCAGGTGAACTGGCTTTTTCGGCGATAGCAAGCGGCTCTATTGTACAATCCCTTAATTTCGAGCTCAAGAAGGCAAGCTGGAAAGGGAAAGCATTTCCAGCGTTTCGCGGGACGTTGGCTTGGAATGACCCAATCGCGAAATTTTCTCGATTTGAAATTGAGGGTCTCACGCCTCCCCTCAGTGCTGCCGGTGAAATCAATACCCAAAACCACCAATTTCACTTCAGCTCGAATTTGCAAGGACAACGGGTTGGGGAGTTGATGAAGTTGATGGGAGTTGCGGCTGGAAACGTCGATGCTCGGCTTTATGGGCCGTTAACGGCTTCGGGAACAACCGACCAAATGCATGTGAGTTTTTCGGGAACCGGTAATGGTTTGAAATTCAACAATCTTTCACTTGGGAGCGGGCATCTTGCATTACAGGGAGATTCGGATGCACAAAAACACTTTGCTCTTCACGTTACCGGCAGCGGCATTCCAGCTGGAAGTGTGCAGTTTCTTGCACAAAACTTTCCTGGAATTTCGGGAAATGTCGGGTTTGATGTTCATTTGAATACCGGAAACCCGAACCAAGCCACCCTTGACTTCGGATTGTCCAATGCTTCGAGCCATGGTCGGTCTTTTCCGGAATTAACGGGGCATGCCGTTTGGAATGCACCACAGCTTTTGCTCTCCCCACTATCGGCAAAGCTTTCTCCACCCTTATCGGTGTCGGGGGAAATTAATACGCAACAAAAATCGATCCATCTTTCAGGAAATTTGGAAGGACAAGCGATTGCAGATCTCCTGATGCTAACCGGAGGGGCAAGTAGCCAGGTCAATGGACGAATGTACGGTCCTTTGGTCATCAGTGGTCCGTCGAGTTCTCCGCAAGCTGATTTCCATGGAAGTGTAACCAGTCTCGAGTATCGGGGAATCAAGATCGGGGATGGGAAACTTGATTTGGTGGTAAGCCATTCGGCCATCAATGGAAAGCTTGTATTGAACCGTCCAGTCTCTTTAGACACCAACAATTCGGTCTTTGGAGGAATCATTCAACAGATTCCGGGGATCGGCAATGTTCTCGGGAACCTAACGACCAATGTGATCCTAACCGGTGTGATCATTCGAGGGACTCCGCAACATCCTGACGTCACGCCGACGTTCCGTCAAGGGGCTGCCCGAGCAACTCCCAGTGCAAATCCTACCCCTGCGGCCAAACCAGCTAATCAAAACCCGGTGATGGATATCCTGCAGCAAATCCTAAAGGGGCAACACTAGAAGGCAATTTGTAAGCCACCCTATTTTCAATTGTCGATTGAAGACTGATAAAGCCAAATCGAAAATTGTCAATTGTAAATCGTAAATAACGAAGGGATTTATCCGGTAGCCTCTAGACGCGCCTTTAGGAAATTACAACGGGGGTGTTTAGCGAAAGGCCGGCGCGAAGGACACTGATGCGTCCTGCCATTTTGCCAGCCGCTTCTTTAAATGCGAGGGATGATGGGGAATTTGGATCGAGAACAATGATCGGTTTTCCTTTGTCTCCTGATTCTCGCACGCGTGAATCAAGCGGAATCTGCCCGAGAAATGGGATGTTGTTGTCACGGCTAGCCATCTCGCCACCCCCACTTCCAAAAATGTTTTCTTCATGACCACAGGAGGCACACTTGTGAGAGCTCATGTTTTCGATGATTCCGAGGATCGGAACATTGAGTTTTCCGAACATACTGATGGCTTTCGTGGCAATACTTGTAGCGGCTTCTTGAGGAGTGGTCACCACCACGACACCGGATAATGGAATAGCTTGGGCTAGCGTAAGTGATGCATCGCCAGTTCCTGGCGGCAAGTCGATAAGGAGATAGTCGAGATCCCCCCAATCAACCGCGGTTAGAAATTCCCGAATCATTTTAGCCACCATCGGTCCGCGCCAAACCACCGCTTCACCTTTGGGGAGAATAAGCCCCATGCTCATTACTTTGCAGTTATAGCGAACTGGAGGATGGATTTTCCCTTGTACCGGCGGAGGAAGCTCGTGAACATTCATCATGAGGGGAATGGTTGGGCCATAAATGTCGGCATCCATTACGCCAACCTTGGCCCCTTCGTTAGCCAGTGCAAGGGCTAAGTTAACGGTCACCGTTGATTTCCCTACCCCTCCCTTACCGCTTGCGATCGCCACCGTGTTTCGAACGCCAGGAATCATTTCTTGCTGCCCCAGTATGTTCAGGCGCGAACTCCCAGCCGTGTTGGCTGACAAGTTAACGGTGGCTTCTTTTGCACCGAGTTTCAAGAGGGCTTCGCGAACGCTTTCTTGGAATTGCCCTTTGATTGGGCAAGCCGGAGTCGTAAGAACCAAGGTTAAACTCACACGGTTCCCATCTTCAATCTTTAAGTCTTTGATCATGTTCAAGCTCACAACGTCGCGCCCGATTTCGGGGTCCTTTACTTCTCGAAGCGCGTTCATGATAAGCTCAGAAGTTAAATTGGCCATGGTACGATATTGCACTTTCGGAACAGATATCCCTTTGAAGCCTGATGGGGACACTGGAAAAGCATTATCGGTGGATGAGTGTTCCACCGATAATGAGGGTGACGGGGGAAAGCTTTAAATTCTTTATACTGGTCTACGCGCCACTCGCGTTTCCGTAGTTCTTTGCGATGTAGTGTTTCAGATCGGCCATGGCGGCCGGAATGCCTCTGCCATGATGGTGGCGATGGCCCATCGCGTCTTGCCTTAATCGGTTCCCTAATTGTGTCAAGAGGTTCTGGTCGGTGAGATAACTACCGGTGACCTCCGCAAAGATTCCAGCTGCAGCTGCTTCTGCATTGTTTTTTGGAATCGCGGGAGCACTGGTTGAACTCCCCGAGGAGTCCGAGTTAGAACTTGAAGACCCGGAATTGCTTGAAGAGCTCGATCCAGAAGTGCTGGCATCTGTTTTGTTTTTCGAAGAAGCAGAGCCAGTCTTGGATTTATCCGCGTTGGCATCAGTAGAGGTGGAGCCCGATGAGCTGGTCTTGGATTTGTCCGCGTTAGCATCAGAAGAGGTGGAGCCCGATGAGCCGGTCTTGGATTTATCCGCGTTAGCATCAGAAGAGGTGGAGCCCGATGAGCCGGTCTTGGATTTATCCGCGTTGGCACCAGACGAGGTAGAGCCTGATGAGCTGGTCTTGTGGTGATTGTCGTCGTCATCGTCTTTTGAACTGGTGGAGCCCTTCGAAGTGTCGCCGGTTGAGCCAGATGGACTTGAAGCACTGTCATGGTTAATGCTCGCGGATTTCATAGAGCCGTCTGGATTGTAAGTGGCACTGAGCTTGGCTGTTGGGTCGAGTTTTCCTAATGCGGCTTGGGCATCGCTTAGCGTCATTTTCCCTGCTTCGAAGTCTCCAAGCAGTTTGCCCTCATCCGTGTAATTTGGAACACCGTGCGTTATGCTGAGTGAATCGATCTTGCCGTCTTTGAGAGTGACCGTTAGGTGGTCATTCGGAGCGACCTTGGCAAGATCAGCCGTGCCTTGCTCAACTGTTTCTTTTTGGTCATAAACTCTCGCGATAATCGTCTGTTCATCGAGTGCATCTCCAGTCGATGAAGGACTTGAGGTTGAAGAAGAGCTACTCGCTGGGGGTGCATGAACAGGCTTGCCTCCCAGGCCATCGGAAGTGTCGGTAGAGCCGTCATTGTTAATGGCGATGGTGGTCGTTTTCTGACTCATATTCTGCGCGATTCCACCCTGTGCCTTGTAGACGTCTGTCTTGGTCATAAAAGTGCTGTCATTTCCGCCAAGCGTATAAGTGACATCATCGTCCTTGGTCGCTCCCGTTTCGGACGTTGAGGAAGATGACTTGACTTCAAGGGATCCATTCGTATTTAAGGTCATGACCTTCTTGGAACCATCCGAAGCTGTAATGTCAAGTGTCTTGCTATCGCCGTTCGTGGAAACGTCCCATCGGTCTCCATTGCTCTGCGTTGATTGGCCAGATGGAGCCGACTGAACCAGTTTCACATCAGCATTATACTCATTAATTACCGTCATGGCATCCTGATTTGCGTTAGCAGGGGCCTTTTGAGCCTGGTCCGTTCCGGTTCCAGGTTTTGAGGTAGTGGATTGATCAGTCACGCAGGCCTGGGTGTTGCTCGTGGAGCTCTTCGCGGAGGAGTCGCTGCTCGAAGAGCTGCTTGAGTCTTGATTGGATGACGTGGCTGAAGCCTTGTCGCTCTTTGTCGCAGAAGCGGATGCATTATTCGAAGCATTGTTGGCAGAGCTGGTTGCGGCACTTGAGGTTGCTGAATTGGCGCTTGTTGATGGACTCGCTGCGGGACTCGTTGAAGGGGCAACGTAAGAACTTCCCGGATCGCTCACACTCAGGGATCCGAGGGTATTGCCATTCCATGCGAAATCAATCTTAGCGGCGGGATCATCCTTGCCAAGTTGTTCGAGATCAGCCATAATCTTGCTTATTGGATTCGATGTGTCAGGACTAGTAGGCGGAACGGGTACGCTTGGGCTTCCACCCGGGTTCGCGGAATTCGTAGAAGCTATTGGTGCCGGGGTGGTGGTTGCGCTAGCGGGTGGGCTTGTTGCTGCTGGAGCACTCGATAGTGTCTGAAGGGCATCCCGAAGAGCTGATTCGATAAAATGATAAGTATTAACAAAGAAATTATTCACGTTGAAGCTAGCCGAATTGAGGCTAACCGAATCTGCTGGTTCAGCCGGCTGAGTCGCTGTCGAGGTAGGGTCGAAATTGCTTCCCACTGTTGCATCAGCGGAAGGTGCTCCTAAGACAACAGGCGTAACCGGTTGCGGTCCTGGTGTCGAGATTGGATTGACACTTTCACTCATTTTGTTTCCCCCTTGAAATATGGTTTTCCATCCCCTGTTATCTTATTTTAGCAAGAGTTTATTACAAAAACATCAGCAAGTTATTAAAAAATTGTTAACTATGCGAACTGGAGGGTCTATATCATGAACTTTTTGCTCAATTACAGCGAGAAGTGATTTAGGCTTTCGAGTCCCCGACCCACACTTAACGAAGAATGGATGGCATTTTCGGTGTACTTTTTTGCGTCTTCAATGGCCAGATGGAGAGATTTTCCTAAGGCAAGATTGGCGGTAATAGCGGCAGAGTAAGTGCAGCCTGCCCCATGAATTTTTTTCCCCTCAATATACTCTCCCTCGATCCATTGGAATTTAGTTCCATCCCAAAAGAGATCAGAACCTTGGCGGAAGGGAGCGTGTCCACCCTTGATGAGGACCAAAGGGCCTAAACGGTGAATGGCTTTGGCGGCTTCTTCCATCTTGGCGAGTGAGTCGATGTGAAGTCCTGAAAGAACTTCAGCTTCACTGAAGTTTGGCGTCACGAGAAGGGCAAGAGGAAGAAGGGCCTTCTTCAAAACTTCAATCGAGTTCTCTTCCAAGAGTTTGAACCCGGAGCTTGAGACCATCACCGGATCAACAACCACATTTTTCAGCTTTTTTTCTTGGAGAATTTTAGAGACCGCCCCAATGGTCTGGGCGTTCCCAAGCATCCCTGTTTTTGCTGCTCCGACCGAAAAATCGTCAAGGACTGCTCTTAACTGTGATTCGATGAGTGGAATGGGGAGATCGAAGGCTTGCGCAATTCCAGCGCTATTCTGAGCGGTGACCGAAGTGATGACCGATGTTCCATAAACGCCAAGAGCTTGGAATGTTTTGAGATCCGCTTGGATTCCAGCCCCTCCACCTGAATCGGATCCGGCAAGGGTAAGCGCTTGAGCGATCATGGGGACACTTCCCTCTGTGCGATGGAAAGGTTGGAAGTGTCCCCCATGAGCAGCGACTTGAGTTCACGCGTGGCTTCTTCCGGGTTGTCTTTTCCGCATACGGCTTGGATCACCGCGATTCCAGCAGGACGCGCGACAAGGAGACTGGGGAGATTCGCGTGGCTGATTCCGCCAATCGCAATTACCGGAATTGAGATCGAGCGACTGATCCGTTCGAGTTCTGCAACTCCTTTTGCAGGGGACGGTTTATCTTTCGACCTTGTTGGGAAAACATGTCCAAAGCCGATGTAATCCGCCCCTTCTTTTTCAAGCTGAATGGCTTGTTCAAGACTTCCTGCGGTTTCCCCGATTGTCTTTCCTTTCCCGAGAATCTTGCGCGCGTATTCAATCGGAAGATCTTCTTGTCCAAGATGAACACCGTCTGCACCCGATAAAAGTGCGATATCCACGCGATCATTCACGATGAAGGTCACCCTGGCTTCCTTACAAAGCTTCTGAATGGCACTTGCCGTCTCGAGCAACTCGCCTGATTTCATCTTTTTTTCGCGAAGCTGAATCATGTCAGCTCCCCCGCGAATGGCGAATTTGGCGAGATCCAGATGGGAAAATCGAGTCTGGATGGTTGTATCGGTAATGACACAAAGAAAAGGAGACTCTCTTTTCATAGCCCCCCCAATGCTTCTTCGAATTGCGACACCGTTCGAGGGACGTCATTCGATTTGAGGATGGCAGAAATGACCGCCACACCGTGTGCACCATGCTTTACACATTCCTTTGCTCGTTCTGGGGTGATTCCACCCAGAGCAAAAACCGGAATCTTAAGGGATGAAGCCACCAAGGCGAGTTGTTCTAATCCTTGTGGTTCTAAAATGCCTTCTTTGGAAGGGGTAGAAAAGATGGGACTAAAGGTAACAAAGTCGGCCCCATCTTTTTCGGCTTCCAAAGCTTTGCGAAGAGAATGCACACTTTTCCCGATGGCAACTTTTGGAAAACGTTCACGAATCTGCGCTACCGGGAGCCCTTCTTCAGGGCAATGAATCCCGTCCGCTTCGGTTGAAAGGGCCAAATCGAGTCTCTCATTAAAAAAGAACTGAGCCTGATGATTTCGTGTTAAACTTCGAATCTTTTTTCCCAAGTGAAGAAGTTCTCTTCCCGAAAGATCTTTCTCTCGGAGCTGTACAGCCTTTACTCCCGAATTCAAGGCCTCTTCTAAAACGAGTGTTTGATCCGGAATAGCCTTACGATCGGTGATGAGGTAAAGCTTAAAACTAAGAGACATCGAACTAGCTTAGCTTCCTACAAGCCCTTCAATCGGGGAAGAAGCATTCGCAAAGAGTTTTCGGGGGATTCGTCCTGCTTCGTAGGCAAGTCTTCCCGATTGAGCTGCCAATCGAATGGCTTTCGCCATTACGACCGGATGCTTTGCCCCCGCAATGGCGGTATTCAGCAGCACTCCATCACATCCAAGCTCCATGGCAATGGCCACATCCGACGCGGTTCCAACCCCTGCATCGATGATGACGGGAATCCGAATCATTTCACGGATGATTTGGATGTTGTACGGGTTACGGATTCCCATGCCGGATCCGATGGGAGCGCCAAGGGGCATCACGGCGGCACATCCCATGTCTGCGAGTTTTTTGCACGTGACCGGGTCATCGTTGCAATACGGGAGGACCACAAATCCATCGGAGATCAGTTTTTCTGCTGCTTTTAGGAGCTCAGGGATATCGGGAAACAACGTTTCGTCATCCCCGATGACCTCAAGTTTTATCCAGTTGGTCGAAAGGGCTTCTCGAGCCAGATAAGCAGTGAGAATGGCTTCTTTAGCGGTGTAACATCCAGCCGTGTTGGGGAGAATTTTCAATCCTTGATCGATCAAAAGCTTCAAATGACCTTCGTGTGATGAATCGTTGAGACTGACGCGCCGAATCGCCACGGTTACCATTTCCGTTTCGCTTTCTTTCAGGGCTTCCAGCATGATCTTCGGACTTGGGTATCGGGAGGTGCCAAGGATCAATCGCGAAGAAAACTCTTTTCCTGCAATCACGAGATGACTCATCTTATCCTCCTTGAACCGCGTGAACGATTTCGATTCGCGCTTGCTCTGTAATCATCAGCTTCTCCCAACTTTCTCTTGGAATCACTTCGTCATTCATGGCTACGGCAACACCCTGAGTTTCATGACCAATTGAAAAATCTTGAAGGAGACAGAGAAGCGTTTTGCCTTCCTCGGAGACGATCTCTTTGCCGTTGACCCAAAAAGTGAGTTTCTTTCGAAGTGTACTGGACATGGTTTTCAGCCTAGGTTACTTCGGTGCAAGTGCAGCCGTGGCCTGCGCAAAAAAGCGGGAAGGTTTGAATGGGGAGAGCAATTTCGAATCGCCTTGCAAGAGAAGCTCGAGCATCGCGTAAGCGGTGACGGGTGTGAGAAGAATGCCATGGCGCGAATGGCCTGTGGAATAATGAAGCCCGCGAATCGGGGTTTCGCCTAAGAGGGGAAGGTTGTCGCGACTTCCAGGACGTAACCCAACATCGATCGTTTCAATCGTGCAATCGTAGACAGAAGGGACGGCTTCATAGGCTCCTTCCAAAAGCTCCATGATTGGACCCGCGGTTCGGGAAAGATCGTATCCCATTTCTTCGCTTGTGGCGCCAACCACAAGTCGATTTCCACTTTTTGGAACCAAGTAGGCTTCCGGTGCGCGCACCACATACGTGAGTTGACACGAGGGGGTTGTCTGCAGTCGGATGATTTGCCCCTTCACCGGACGAACCGGTGGACGAAATTCTTCGGGGATTCCGATCATTTGAGAAGACCAGCAACCGGCGGCTAGCACGACGTTTTCTGCGGAGATGATCTCGTTCTCGGTGCACACCCCTTTCACGCCTTCATTGACAACCAAGATTTCCGAGACGGCCGTTTCCTCTCGGAGCGTTCCCCCTTTGGCTATAAAGCTTTTCTTCAGGGCTGCAAGAAGTTCGCGCGGATTAATTTGAAGGTCGTCTGGGATAAAGACCGCACCAATCACCTTTGGAGAAAGCAAAGGCTCTTTGTCTCTTGCTTCTTCCCCTGTGAGCCATTGAATAGAGAGTTTAAGATTTTTTCGAAAATCGTAAAAGACTTTCAAGGCTTCCAAATCGTCGCGATCTAAAGCCACGGTGAGGGTCCCTTCTTTTCGAAGCAAGACTCTTTCCCCCGAATCTTGTTCAAGCTCCTCGAGAAAACGAGGATAGAGCTTCAGGCTTTCAAGACCAAAAGAAAGAAGTTCAAGTTCTTCATAACCAACCTCAGTTTGAGGGGCAAGCATTCCAGCCGCCACCGAGCTTGCTCCTTCGCCAGCAAACTGTTTTTCGAGTATCGTCACATCCTTGCCATGACGAAGGAGCTGCCACCCAACGGAGAGGCCGATGACTCCTGCGCCAACAATAAGGAAATGGTCATTCCGCTTCACTGATAATCACCTTGTCTTTAATTTACGATTTTCAATTTACAGGATTAAATCGAAAATCGACAATCGTAAATTGAAAATAGCTAGGTTTGGCAAATCTACTGGTAGATCTGCGATCCTTTGGTTCGGAATTCTTCTGCCTTTTCTTTCATCCCGACTTCCAGGGCTTTGCCAAGGCTGACTTTTTTCTTTTCGGCGTATTCTCGAATGTCTTCGGTAATTTTCATTGAGCAAAAATGAGGGCCGCACATGGAACAGAAATGTGCAATTTTGGCCCCATCGGCTGGAAGGGTTTCATCATGATAAGCACGTGCTGTTTCCGGATCAAGCGACAAGTTGAACTGATCTTCCCAGCGAAACTCGAAGCGGGCTTTGGAAAGTGCATTGTCGCGTGCTTGCGCACCAGGATGTCCTTTGGCAAGGTCAGCGGCATGCGCGGCAATCTTGTACGCAATGACCCCTTGCTTGACATCTTCTTTGTCCGGAAGTCCCAAGTGTTCTTTCGGGGTCACATAACAAAGCATCGCGGTTCCAAACCAGCCGATCATGGCCGCACCAATGGCTGAGGTCAAGTGATCATAACCTGGAGCAATGTCGGTGGTTAAGGGGCCCAAGGTGTAAAAGGGGGCTTCGGAACAATCTTTCAGCTGTTTGGCCATGTTTTCCTGGACGAGGTGCATCGGGACATGGCCAGGCCCTTCGATCATCACTTGCACATCGTGCTTCCAAGCGATTTGAGTCAGTTCGCCGAGCGTTTTCAGTTCACCAAATTGCGCTTCATCGTTGGCATCCGCAATGGAGCCAGGTCGAAGACCATCCCCAAGGCTAAATGAAACATCGTACGCTTTCATGATCTCGCAAATCTCTTCAAAGTAAGTGTAAAGAAAATTTTCTTGATGATGAGCAAGGCACCATTTGGCCATGATCGAACCACCCCGAGAGACAATTCCAGTCAAACGCTTTGCTGTGAACGGAATATAGCGGAGCAAGACCCCTGCATGAATGGTAAAGTAGTCGACCCCTTGTTCCGCCTGTTCAATCAACGTGTCGCGGAAAATAGGCCATGTAAGTTCTTCCGCTTTTCCCCCTACTTTTTCAAGGGCTTGATAAATGGGAACCGTTCCGATGGGAACGGGGGAGTTTCGAATGATCCATTCTCGTGTTTCATGAATGTTTTTTCCGGTGGAGAGATCCATGACGGTGTCCGCTCCCCAAGAAATGGCCCAAATCATTTTTTCCACTTCTTCGGCAATCGAAGAAGCGATGGCTGAATTTCCAATGTTAGCATTAATCTTGACGAGAAAGTTGCGGCCAATGATCATCGGTTCAAGTTCGGCGTGGTTGATGTTGGCTGGAATGATGGCCCTTCCACGCGCCACTTCATCCCGAACAAACTCCGGGGTAATCACTTTCGGGATGCTGGCTCCCCAGGAATGGCCAGGGTGTTCAGCTACTCCCTTTCCAGCCGAATAAGCTTCTGGTGAAGCCACGAGAAGCTGATTTTCTCGAATGGCCACGTACTCCATTTCAGGGGTGATGATTCCTTTTCTTGCGTAGTGCATTTGCGATACATTTTTGCCAGACAACGCACGCCGCGGTTTCGGGACATGGCTGAAGCGAATGCTCTCTAAGTCAGGGGCTTGCAGGCGTTCTTCCGCATACTTTGAAGAAAACGCGGAAAGAATTTCAGAGTCTTCTCTCACTTCGATCCACGGAAGGCGAAGAAGCGCCAGTCCTCGTTCATAGCTGAGCTCAGCACTTGAATCCGAGTAAGGGCCTGACGTGTCGTACACAAGAATCGACGGATTGGGCCGGAGTGATCCATCCGCCGCAGTCCGAGTTGGGCCCAAGCGAATTTCTCGCATTCCCACTTTTACGGATGGGAGTGTTCCTTCGACGTAAATTTTTTGCGATCCTGGGAAGGCTTTCCCAGCCAATGAATCACGGTTGTTTTGTTCAAGCGTTGTGCTCATGATTGATGCTCCTTGCGTTCGTTCGGAATGATAATTTTTTCCATCTTAACGTGGTCTGGGGCAAATAAGCCTTAAATTCTTGCCTGTATCTTCCACAAGAAGTGAAACCTCCCTGGTTTATGGCGTCTATAATCTACATGGAAGTTTTTTTCGAAGAGAAGCAGGGGTTGCTCCCTCCCTTTGGTGAAGTTCATCCCTAGGCGATCCCATGAACGTTCTCATCATTGGTCAAGGGGCACGAGAGCACGCCCTCGGTTGGAAAATCAAACAATCTCGCCATCTGACAAAACTTTACTTTGCTCCTGGGAATAGCGGCACCGCGCTTCTTGGAGAAAATGTGAAGCTCGATCTCAAGGACATTGCTCAGATGGCCGATTGGGCTTTGGCACATCAAATTGATCTCACCATCGTTGGCCCGGAAGATCCCCTCCTTGACGGAATCCAAAATGTGTTTGGTGAGAAAGGGTTGCTCCTCTTTGGCCCTTCGCGCCAGGGCGCTCTTTTGGAAGCAAGCAAAGTTTGGTCTAAAGATTTCTTACGAAAATATAAAATTCCCACCGCTTACGCTCAGTCGTTTGTTTCGCCCAAAGAAGCAAAAAACTATATCCAACATCTGGAGCCTCCTTTTGTTGTAAAGGCGGACGGACTTGCCCAAGGGAAAGGGGTTGTGGTTTGTAAAAAGCGGGAAGAGGGGGAACAGGCTGTTCAAAAATTCATGGTGGAAAAAAAGCTTGGCCAGGCGGGCGAGAAAATTTTAATTGAAGAGTTTTTACCCGGGGAAGAAATTTCAGTTTTTGCTTTGCTGGACGGACAACGGTTTTGTTATCTCGGTGAAGCACGCGATTACAAAAGAGCCCATGATGGAGATGAAGGACCAAACACGGGTGGAATGGGATCGATTAGTTTTTCTTCATTGTTGGATGAAAAAAGACGTGAAGAGATCAAGGAAAAAATCTTAACCCCCACCTTAAAAGGCTTGGTTTCGGAAAAGATTGATTACCGGGGTGTCTTGTACGCAGGCATAATGCTTACCTATGAGGGTCCCAAAGTGTTGGAGTTTAATGTGCGATTTGGAGATCCCGAAACTCAAGTCCTTTTGCCACGAATGCAAGAAGATCTCTTACCCCTTCTACTTCACGCCGCCAAAGGAAATCTAACGGAAAAAAAGGTTGAACTCAGGCTAGAAGCCTTTGTGGCTGTTGTGGTAGCTGCCAACGGTTATCCTGGGACTTACGAAAAAGGATTCCCTCTGCCTGATTTGGAGAAATGGCCTCTCGAAATCTTGCGCTTCCACGCCAATACATTCTTAGGAGATGGGAAACACTTGAATGAAGGGGGGAGAACCCTTACGGTTGTGGCCAGTGGCAATTCTCTTGAAGATGCCCGAAAGAAAGTTTATCAGGCCATCGAAAGTTCTTCGTGGGATCACTATTTTTACCGGAAAGACATTGGAGCAAAACTGGTTCCGATGAAGGCCCGAAACGAATGAGCATGCGGGATGGGTGTGCTGTTTTTGGTGTTTACAGTCGGAACCCGAGTGAACATGTAGCTAACCTCACGTATTTTGCCTTGTTTGCTTTGCAGCATCGCGGGCAGGAGTCTTCCGGAATCGCAGTCTCCGATGGAGAAGCCATCGAAGTTTACAAGGACATGGGTTTGGTTTCGCAAGTTTTCAATGAATCCATTCTTGAACGCTTGCATGGTTTCATCGCTGTGGGACACAACCGCTATTCAACCACAGGAAGAAGCAATCTTGAAAACGCACAACCGTTGATCGTGAAGACGCACCTTGGTCCGATCGCGTTAGCTCATAATGGAAACCTCATTAATTATGAATCGTTACGAAAGCAACTCGAGACAGAAGGCCTTTCGTTTCAGACCTCGAGTGACAGTGAAGTGATTGCCAAGTGCTTTGCGGTGGCTCGCGGAGAAACACTGGAAGAGAAGCTCCGGAACACGGTTACCCCCCTCTCCGGTGCTTATTCTGTGGTTTTTTGCACCAAGGACAAGCTGATCGGCATGCGAGATCCCTTGGGGATTCGCCCGCTTTGTATCGGCAAGCTTTCAAAAAATGGAAGACAAGGATGGGTGATCAGCTCTGAGTCGTGTGCGCTTCATACGGTGGGGGCTGAATTTGTTCGTCATGTGGAACCAGGCGAAGCTGTCATTGCTGACGAGAACGGAATTCAAAGTGTAAGACTCTTCGAGTCCAAGAAAACGGCGTCATGCATTTTCGAATACATTTACTTCTTGAGACCGGATAGCTTGGCCAATGGCGAGTCGGTTTATGAGGCGCGGTTTAGAATGGGGAGAAGTCTTGCGAAGGAAGCCCCGGTCGAAGCCGATGGGGTGATGGCCATTCCTGATTCTTCGATTCCTGCTGCCATCGGATATTCGTTTGAATCAAAGCTTCCCTTCTTCGAGGGGCTCATCAAGAATCGGTACATTGCTCGTACCTTCATTCAACCGGAGGAAAGACTTCGCCGCATGGGAGTTCGCCTCAAATTTCATCCCCTTCGCGAGAATCTCGAGGGGAAGAAAGTGGTGGTGGTAGACGACTCGATTGTGCGTGGCCATACCACCAAGGCCATTGTTGGTTTATTGAAAGAAGCAGGGGCGAAAGAAGTCCATTTGCGAATCACCTCTCCCCCCATACGCCATCCATGCAATCTCGGGATCGACATGGCAACCTACGAGGAGTTGATTGCCAACAACAAGACCGTGGAAGAAATTTGCCAGTACTTGGGGGCGAGTTCCCTCCATTATCTCGGCTTGGAAGGGTTGGTTGGAGCCTCACTCAATTCTCATGCCACCACCGGAGAAGGGAAATTCTGCACCGCGTGCCTCACGGGCAAATATCCGATTCCTTCGGAAAAGGGCTCCACCAAGTCTTGCTAGTGCCCTGTCCCTTCCGGACCTATACATACGTTTTGACCTTTCGCGAATGGATTTCCGTCCGTGGAGGGCCCATTTCTAACGGCGGGAACCGGTATATATCGCGTATGCGACCGGTCGACGTTGGAAATGGGAGTACCACGGACGGAAGGGTACCATGAGCGAAAGTATAAACGATTGTATAGAAACTTGCGTGACAGGGCACTAGATGGAGCCCATTCGTTTAGGGGTTTTGGTTTCAGGCAGCGGCACCAATCTGCAAGCTTTAATTGACGCGATTGCCGATGGAAAATTGGCAGCCACAATCCAAATGGTTCTTTCCAATAAGCCGGCGGTTCCTGCGCTTGATCGCGCAAAAAAAGCGAACATTCCTTTTTTAACGATCCAAACAGAAAGCTATCCCAATCGAGAGGAATACGACAAAGCTTTAGCCCAGGAGCTCATGAATTGTCAAGTTGAGCTTGTGGTGCTTGCAGGCTTCATGCGCATTGTTACACCCGCTTTTTTGAGACATTTTCCAAATCGAGTTTTGAATCTTCATCCTGCTTTACTCCCGGATAGGCCGGAAAAGGATGAGGTGACGCTTCCTGATGGCACGGTAAGTCCTGTTTTTCGTGGGCTAAACGTGGTGAGTCAAGCGTTGCGGCATGGGGTGAAATGGACTGGGACCACCATTCATTTGGTTACACCCGAACTAGATCGAGGCCCAGTGCTCGCGCGTCGAGAAATTCCGGTTTTGCCTGGTGATACTCCCGAAACTCTGCATGCTCGGATCAAAGAAGCGGAACACGAGATGCTCCCTTTGGCTGTATCCGAGTGGGCTGTGAAGCTCAAACGAGGATGACTTACGTCCTTGGTTTTAATGCAAGTGAGGCGCTCTAAGCGGTTACCGGTTTTCCATCTTTTTTAAGAAGCAAGACCCGGGTGATGATTTCATTGGAAACTCTTTCATCCGGACTCTCAAGAAAAATCATGAGACGGATTTCGGATTTCACCAAGCATCCCTTTTTGTGATCGAAAAGGTTAAATCCCGTCAGTGACATTTTTTGCGTGACTTGGTTTGCAAGCGAAAACGATTGTTCATCCGCCCTGATTTCAATCTTCACGCAATCTCTCTCTTGAAAGTCTTCAACGTCTTTTAGGCTATAATGCAAATGAAGTGAAAGTGGGTCCGTGTTCAGGGGGCTTAAAAAAGATTGGTCTTTTTCCCATTCGGCTCCGACTTCCAGAGGATGCGAAGGGTAAGAAGGTTGGGCCGCTGGAGAAGGAACTGAACTCCAAAGGATGTCCCCAAAGGGGGACATTTTCACGTCAATGGTTTGCAATTTTCCGGTGCCTTGTTCTTCTTGCCCATCTCGTAGGAGTCGAACGGGTTCTACCGCCATTCGAATCTGATAGCTTCCATCCGGTGCGATGCTTTGCAGTTGCTGTCGAATCTTGATTTCTAAACTGTCGTGTTCGACTTTGTTAATGTTGTCAAGATTCGGGCTGTTCAGAATGGTTTTTGTGCTGTCAATTCCGATCTGATAAATTAATTCTTCTTTTTCAGGGAATTGATATCGGAGGACAATCACATGTTTCGTTTCCACGACAGCGGTGCAATTCCTGTCAACGGCTTGTAGCGAAAAGTTTCACGTGGAACAAACGTTCAAGATCGAATAGGCATTGGATACGCAGGACTTAGTTCGGGCGAGGTTACACCCAGGGCTTGTTGATAGAGTTGCCATGCGTTGCTCTGGGGAGAGAGTGCGCGGGCGAGATAGGCGTTGGTTTCTTTCATTTGTGCCCGCTTGGATGAGAATAAGCGGGCGAGAGAGGCGCTGGAATCTTCGCTTTGTGCCCGCATCGATTCGAGTTGGCTTTCCATCTGTTTGATGTTTTGTTCTCCTGCCTTTGCTCGAACGTCTAAATGAGGAACCATTTGTTCGAGATAAGCCACCCTTTTTTCAATGGATGCCTCTCTGAAATCTTTTGGAAGATCAACATTGGTTTCGGAATGGAAATACTGTGCTGCTTGCTGTTCCGGCATTCCAAGCATTTTCGCGGTTTTGCCCGACAGAATTTTTTCTTGTTTCTGGATTTGATCCTTGTGAGCTTCAAACTTCGGCAAGAGCTCAGCTTCTTTCGTTTGCAGTGCAGCGTTTTTGTGCCAACCGAATAAGCCTGCCACGAGGCCAACCGCGCCACCAACTGCAGCGCCAATCGCAGTTCCAACCACAGGGACAATGCTTCCGATAGCGGCACCCGCAAGCGCTCCGCCTGCGGTCGATTCCAGGGTGCCAAGAGCGCTTCCACGGTTATACCCGTCCACAATACCAAAGACTCCGATCCCAACTCCTGCTCCGGCCACGCCGAGAGAAAGAGCGGCACTTGTGCTTGTTGCTCCAGCACCGGCAAGGACTGGAAATGCCCAGCCCGCACTTGCGCCTGCCACGGCGCCCCCGGCTAACGACTCGCCTCCGCCAAGCACGCCCCCTCGGTTTATTCCGTCGACAACCAGTGCGGTTCCCCCGGCAATGCCTGCTCCGCCAGCCGCCAAACTAAGTTTCGATGCAATCGAGGTTCCGGTGGTAAGAGCGGGTATCCATCGAGAGGCGCCCCAGATTGTGGCTGCCCCTCCACCTGCGGCAGTTAATGGATCACCCGAAGTAATTCCGTTAAACGCTGCCATCCCACCGAAGACAACAGCCGCCCCGGCAAGTACCGTTCCGAGCATGCCTGACATTAAGCCTGTTTTAGAAGCGACCGATGTCGCCGTTCGAGCCGCTGCACTCGCGGGAGCTTGGATTCCCGCTGGCCCTACCATAAGGCTGGACGTGCTGGCGGGTCCCACAGTAGAGGAACTTGCCACCTGAGGAGCTACCGTTCTGGGGGCCATGCCTCTCATCATATTGCCCAGGAACAATAAGGGAAGATAACTCATCAAGGATGGCATCCCAAACCCAAAGCCTCCCAAAAAACTACCCATGCCAGCCGTATGTTGCAAGGGATTTTTAGCGGCATCAAAGTTGGCCATCGTCGGCAAGCTGCCTGACAAACAGGCAGAATAGGAACCCGTCATTGGATTCGACACGATCGCTCCGATTCCAGAATCACTCATGCGAACAGACCTCCTTCGGTTTTCTATTGAGATTATCACGATCGAAGAAGGCAACGACAAGAGAACATTGTGAACGGAACGTAAACA
>Ga0207095_10056_pt1 | contig 33671 bp, 29 predicted proteins | sample Alteio_BWMinHeat_88_FD_153529 | JGI IMG/M metagenome (GOLD analysis project Ga0207095, IMG submission 153529) | Enriched cells from forest soil in Barre Woods Harvard Forest LTER site, Petersham, Massachusetts, United States -... | ecosystem: Environmental > Terrestrial > Soil > Temperate forest >... | reverse complement strand
GAACTACGCAAAACCAGAGCGTATGGTGCGCTCCAATGCTAGCGGTGCCCGTACGTGGGCCGCATCCACAACACCCAGTTTCGCGTAGTCCTGCTCATGTAGCCATCGGCAGGAGTTGCCAGTCCGGCGAAATTGGAGCGGCATTTAACCTGACCTTTGCACAAATTGCGCTGACCCTCGCGAATTTATACAAAGGTCAGGTTGTTTTCACGCTGCATGCCATATTCATGGGATAGGCGAAGAGGACGTCATGAGGTGTAATACGCCATCGCAGAGAGTTTATTCGCGCATATAAATGATTTCACTGACCCTTCAAACATATCCAATGAAAACTCACATCCAGATTGCCGCCGCATTGAACATCGCCTTCGGGATCCTTTTCCTGGTGGCTGCCGCCGCGGTCTTTATTTTCATGACAATGGCAAGCAGCCTCGTCGCGTCATATGAAAGTGTTGCGGCAGGTGGCATCGTAGGCATTGCTGCGGTAGCGATTTCCGGTTTTCTTGCAGTGTTGGGCTTGCCCGGCATCATAGGCGGGTTCGGGCTCTTCGCAGGGAAGGGCTGGGCAAAACCGTTGGTGCTTGCACTCGCCGTTTTACAACTGATCAATATACCTTTTGGCACCGCGCTCGGTATCTACACGCTTTGGGCTTTGTTGCATGAACCTTATTCACCACACCCAGAGCCGCAGCAAATTCGACCTGTGTTTCCGGCGTTTGATTAAGGTCCGGAGAAATACCCATCCCCCACCCTGCCTCCCCCTTGAAAGGGGAGGAACTTGAAGGCCGGCGATTACTCTGGCCAAATCTGCGCCAGCATCATTCTCTTAGATCCTTGGTGATCTGCGAGCAAATTACCTACCGTTGCCAACCTCCTTGACCATGCAGTTTTTACGCGTTGTTTACACCAACCATGCAACTCTTTACGAATTTTTTAGATCGTTGCGACTAGTCTGTATCTAGAGATAGAAAAATATGGGAAGAGGCAGATGAACGCGGCCCGCATCGTTAACTATCTTTAAAAAATCAGAAATGACGACACGGTCTCTGAGTATCGGACTTCAGATGCAATGCGCAGCGATACGGGCCATTGCCGAAAAAGTTTGTTGAAATTTAATGTGTCAAAGTAAAGGGAGAATATTATGTTTGGCCTATTTTCAAGTATTGGGTGGATACCGTCGGCGATCATCATTGCGATCGCCGCTATCCTGTTCATCAGCCTGTTTTTATCCATTTCCGGAATGGTCAAATACATTCCGAACGACCGGATTGGCGTGGTTGAAAAGTTGTGGAGTTCTACAGGTTCGGTGAAAAGCGGTTTGCTGGCATTGAACGGTGAAGCTGGTCTGCAACCTGATCTCAGGCGCGGCGGCTTTCATTTTTTCTCGGCATTTCAATACCGGGTTCATATTCATTCAATGGTCTCTGTAACCCAGGGGAAGATCGGTTATGTGTTCGCGCGTGACGGTATCGATTTGAACGCGGGCCAAACACTTGCGGATAACGCGAAGGTCGAAGACTTCAGGGACGTACGCTCGTTTCTTCTTGGCGGCGGACAGAAGGGGCCGCAACGCAAGATTTTGCGCGAAGGTACCCACATCATTAATCCGGCGTTGTTCGTCGTGATGACGGAAGAAGAAACCTATTCGATGTCGCTGCACGCGCAAGAGAAGGCATATTACGAACAGATGCGTGGGTTGCTGGATGAACGCAATGGCTTTACACCGGTTGTCATCAAGGAAGTGGCCGGCACGCACGATTCGGATCAACTCGCGATCGTGACTGTGCAGGACGGACCCGGATTGCCCAAGGGCGAATTGTTGGCGCCAGATGTGGGCGATAACCACAACTCGTTCCAGGAGCCGGAAAAATTCCTCACGGCCGGCGGACGTCGCGGGCGTCAGGAACGTGTGTTGGTCGAAGGTACTTATTTCATCAATCGCCTTTTTGCAACTGTTGAATTCATCAAGAAGACTATCATTCCGGTTGGTTTCGTAGGCGTAGTCGTGTCCTATACCGGTGGCAAAGGCGATGACCTCTCAGGCAAGGAATACAGCCACGGCGAACTGGTGGAGAGCGGTTGTCGCGGCGTATGGCGTGATCCATTGATGCCGGGTAAATATGCGTTCAATACCTACGCAGGAAAAATCGAGCTTGTCCCGACTACCAACTTTGTCTTGATGTGGAAATCCGGCGAGAGCGGTTCCAGCTTCGATACCAATTTGCGTGAAATCACGTTGATTACGAAGGATGCGTTTGAGCCTCAGCTTCCGTTATCGGTGGTCGTGCATATTGACTATCGTAAAGCACCGATGGTGGTGCAACGATTCGGCAATGTTGCACAACTGGTAGAACAAACGCTGGATCCTATGGTCTCTTCGTACTTCAAGAACGTGTCACAGACCAAAACGTTTATCGAGCTGATCCAGTCGCGGAGTGAATTGCAAACCAATGCATCAGCCGACATGAGGGAACGCTTCCAGGCGTATTCGCTGGAGTTTCAAGAGGTGCTGATCGGTACGCCTAAACCTCAGCCCGGCGACACCAAGATCGAGAACATCATGGCGCAGCTTCGCGACCGCCAGATTGCACGCGAACAGGTAGAAACATTTGCGCAGAAGCAGATTGCAGCCGACAAGGAACGTGAACTCAACGAGGCTGAGCAACGTGCTGCCAAACAGAAAGAATTGACCGGCTCGCTGGTGGACATTTCGATCAAGGAAAATCAAGGTTCGGCAAACGTAAAAGCGGCCGAGAAAAAACGTCAGGAAATCGAGGCATTGGCGCATGCCGAGAAATTCAAACAGGAAATGGAAGGCTCCGGCCGCGCGTCCGCGATCAAGTCGGTGGGTGAAGCAGAAGCGTCTGCGATCAAGGCCAAGTCCGAAGCATTGCAAGGAGAGGGTGCAGACAAGCAGTTGATGCAGACTGTGATGTTGCGACTTGCTGAAGCGTTTGAAACTTCGAGAGTGCCACTCGTGCCGCAGATACAGTTGGGCGGTGGCGGGGATACCAATGCGTTCAATACATTGATATCGTTGATGGGGTCGCTCAAGGCCGGTGAGTTGGCACAGTCGCTTAAAGGTGAAGCGCCGGCGAAGGTTTGATAGGGCGCTGTCATAGCAAGTGATGCCGCGTTTCTGTCCGACGGAAATGCATTTCCGTCGGACAGATATTGTTTAAAGAACTTATCCGGTAATATCCAGAGCATTACAACATCGAAGATATCGATTTTAAATACCACGCCAACTCAACATGCTCGCAAACAAGGGAGAATCATGAATATCTTTATTAGAAACGCCATCGTCGGTGTATTTATTGTCGTCCTGCTTATCATTTTCGCGCCGTTCGGCACGGTGCCGGCAGGCCATCGCGGCGTAATGACTACTTTCGGCAGTCCATCTACTGAAGTGATGAGCGAGGGTATCCATTTCCGTATTCCGATTGCGCAGACCCTGCATCTCGTGAATGTGTCGATTCAAAAAGGCGAGGGCGACGGCGACGCAGCATCGCGCGACATGCAAACGGTGCACACCAAAATCGCGATCAATTACCACATCAAACCGGAAGAATCCGTCTCCGTATTTCGGGATCTGGGGAACGAGCCGGGCGAACGTATCATCATTCCGTCGGTGCAGGATTCAGTCAAGGCGGTCACTGCGCGATTTACGGCAGAAGAGCTGATTGCAAAGCGCGGCGAAGTGCGTGACCAGATCGTGATGTTGCTGCGTGACCGTCTTGGTCGGCACGGTATCGTGGTGGATGAATTTTCGATCGTCAATTTTAATTTCTCGAAATCGTTCAATGAGGCGATTGAGGCAAAGACTACGGCCGAACAATTGAAGCTGAAGGCGGAGCGCGATCTGCAGCGCATCGAAGTAGAGGCGAAACAAAAGATCGCCCAGGCCAAGGCTGAGGCAGAGTCGCTGTCGGTACAACGCCAGCAGGTAACGCCTGAACTGTTGCGCTTGCGCGAAACTGAAAATCAGGCCAAGGCAATCGAGAAATGGGACGGGCATTTGCCGACGACTACCGGGGGGGCGATACCTTTCATCAATATTGGGAAATAATATTGATTGTGGCTGGCTGTGCCTATTGTTCGGCGCAGCTGTTAGGAGTTAGTTGAAGAAGTATATCCGGCATGCTTTGGAATGCGTCATATGGCATCCTCGTCCAATTCACCGACTGCAGGCCATGCTTGCAATTTGAAGAGTAGTTCATGATGCCGAACAAAGATTGTTCGATTGTTGTGCGTGCACTTGAAAGATCAGATATAGGTGCGCTTGAGGCTATCTTGAGACAGCATGTGCGGGACTTGCATACTCACGAGGTCGTCGAATCTGAAGTCACTGCGATCATCGATTGCATGGGAGCTATTCCTGATTCCAACGGGCATATTCGCCATTATCTTGTTGCGTGCGACCATACAGATATTCCTGTCGGATGTATGGCGGTAGCATGTCCGGATCAAGATATGCTCATGCATTTCAGTACGACGGAAAATGAATCAGTCGAGTTGTTAAATGCTTTTGTCAGTAAATCGCATTTTCGTGGAGAAGGTGTCGGTCGCCGCCTATTTGAAGCCGCTTGTAAATATGCAAGCGCGCATGGAGCCAACTACCTGTTGGTGAACAGCGGGCCTCGCTATAAAAATAGCTGGGGATTCTATGACCGGCTATGCGATAGCGATCATGGCTTTATCGAGAATAAATATGGTCCGGGTCGGCATGCAAAGACATGGAAAAAGAATTTGCCTCGCATTAGCGGAGTCTAGACGGGGACTGATTCTTGGAGCGCATGGCCTATTAGGAATTACGCAAAACTGGATGTTGTGTAGGGTGTGCCCCGCGCACCAGTATCTCTAGCACTGGTGCGCGGGCGCACCCTACATTTTGGTTTTGCGTAAATTCAACTTATTTCTCGACGGGTTTTTCCACAGGAACCATTTTGGCGCCGGTGTAAAACACCTCTCCACCTAGATAGGAAAAGTAGAGGCGATTTTGACTTACTGCGAAGAGTACGCGGTGTGCCTTCAGGAAGTCGGTGCCGAGTATCATTTCCGGCTGCTCGTTAATCCATTTTCCGGTACTCATATAGTTCACGTCCTTTTGAAGTGATCCCCATAAGTCCGTAACGGCGATTCTTGAATTCTTGATGGATTCGTCGCCGATCGTGAAGCTGTCGAAGGTGGCTACCCAGCTCTCAACTTCATGCTGGCCTATTCCGCCCATGCTGATTTTCGTTACACCCGGTGACTTGGCGGTAACGCCGACACGCGCCGCTGCAGCCAGGTTAATTACCGTGGTTGTCGCTCCCGTATCGATTAATGCGCGAAACTTCTGTCCGTTGACTTCGACAGTCACGATGCGGCGCGGATCGCCAGGGGACATCTCTCCCAGGGGTATCGATGATGCGTTCTGATCCCAGTAGCCGAGGAAAGCATCAGCACAGCCGGTCGGAAAGAAAAGATTCATTTTTTTCTCTGCCAGCAGAATTTCCAGATCGCGCTGAAACAGGAAATTCGCGCCTACGATCACACCTTGAGAAAGCGTTGCGACCGTGTCCCAAACCACCGGAAGATCCGTGGCGCCCCAATGGACCGGACCGTAGGATATTTCCTTGACCCGCACGTCGAACTGCTCGGATCTGCCATTTAACCCAACGCTGAAATTGTCCGAATGGCTGAGCTTTATGCCGAGTTTCTCAACAAGGCTTTTCGCCAGCACCGTGTTGGCTGCGCCTGTATCGATCAGCATGGTGGTGGGCGTATTATTGACTGTGCCTTCGATGGCGGGCTGCAACCGCTCAAAAGTGACGGGTATCGTCGCGATTTTTGCGTATTTGCAGTGTGCCGGCTCTGCATTGGCTTGAGCCGGTAGAACAGTGGAAAGCAGGATGACGCATAGGGCGCCTATGCATGAATATTTTGAGGTAAATTTTTTTGAAGACAGGCTCATGCGATATTCCTGAATAAATTGGGTGAATTATTTCCTGCGTCAATAGAACACGAAAACAGATGCATGGCTGAGGGCGACGCATAAGATTGTGTAGCAGGAGGTTGGCGATTTTACTATCAAATCCGGTCTTTAAAACCGAAAAATTATCACTTGTCTCTACATCCCATATTATGGGGATTGCGTATATCATTTATCGATGAAAGCAATTGGTGGTGTTGCCTTCGCCGGCGATCTATAACTTATCCTTTTAATGTCGTCGACGGCGCAATCTGAATAGCTGAGATCGTATGGCGCCAGGGTGCCGCGCTTGAACTTCTTTCATTTCATAAACTCCAATTGCGTCGCCTTGCCGTAGTGGGCATAACCCGAAACGATTACACGTTCGCCTATGCTCAGGCCTGACAACACTTCAACCTGTCGCAATCAGGTTTAATTGCGCAGAACCGACGAGGGTGCCATTCGCATCGCTGCCAGCGTATGGCGCCAGGTGGCAGCAAAAGCGGTAAATGCGGTAACAGCAAATGCAATGAGCAATGTCCAGATGCCGATCGGAGCTCGTTCGACGAAACCTGCGAGGTAGCGCTCTGTAGCCAGTGCCGCAATAGGTAATCCTATGGCCGCTGCAATGCCGACGAGCACAATGAATTCAGTTCCAATAAATCGTGCGATATCGCGTCGGTTTGCACCATGCAATTTGCGTAAAATAATTTCACGTGCGCGACGTTGAATACTATATGCGGACAAAACGTAGATGCCGAACACCGCGATGGAAATGGCGATCGTGGCGGAGGCCGCCATCAGTTTCGCCAACCTGAGATCATCTGCATAATTTTGAGAGAATAGGAACTCTGAACGCTCCATGCGCAATACGTCATTCGGGAAATGTTGATGCCATATTGCTTCAATCGCAGTTCGTACCTCAGCCATGTTTCCGCCTACGCGAACCGTCAACTTCGAACCATGCAAGGTAAGGTAGTACGCAGTTGGTCGCGGCATTTCATGCAAGGTCTCGTTTCGAATATCCGGTGCAATGCCGATAATCTTGACTATGCCGTCAGCGCCGACAGGCCTGTGATAAGCCAGCATCTTGCCTACCGCAACCTCAGGCGATGCATATCCCAACGCGTATGCGGCAGACCTGTTTATCACTCCGAGGTCGACGCTTTCCTCCGGATCAATCGCGGGATCGAAGAGGCGGCCGGCAACAGGTGCTATCCCATACAACTTGAAGAAATCCGGGCCGACCCCTTTGAGCTCAAGCGACGCAGGACTTCCTCCGGAACGCTTGAACGAATTGTGTATCGGCCATCGATCGCGCCCAACGGCATGTGTGCTGACCGCCGCTCCGTCGACGCCGCTTGTGCTCATCAATGCCTGGCGAAATGCCTGGCTAGTCGGGTTCACCATAAAATCCGGGAGGTCGATGACGAGTAACGGACCAGGGTCAAATCCCGGATTGAATTTACTCGCATACTCTGCTTGCCACGCAATCGCGAGAGTGAATGCGGTAAGTCCCATGGCGACGGCGAATTGCAGCACGGTCAATATGCGTCGCAGCCATAATCCGCCGGGCGATTCGCCATTGCCGCGATCTGCAAGGGCATGCGTCGCTTTGAATCGACGCGCGATCCACGTCGGGTAAATACCCGCGGCCAGTCCCACCATGAATCCGAATGCCAGGCTGCAGACTACGATCGGTATCGTAAAAATCGCGTTCAGTTGGCGATCTACCAGATCGGAAAAAAGCGGCAACAACAACCATGCAAATAGCAACCCGAACACCGTCGCCAGCAATGCAACCAACACCGATTCGGTCAGGAACTGGCTCGTGATACGCATTGCGCTGGCGCCAAGAACCTTGCGCACACCGATCTCGCGCTGTCGCCCGATGGTACGGACGGTCGCGAGATTGACATAATTGGTCGTTGCCAGAAGCAGAATCAGCAAGGCCATCCCGGCTAATCCGAATACGATACGTTGATTGCCGCGCTTTCCGCTGTCGCTGGCATGCGCCACATCGCTGTCGAAATAGGCATCCGAGAAACGGCCAAGGCGTATGTCGATCATTTTCCCGTGGTCGAGGCGCTGTAATACTTCTGCAGGAATCAGTGCGCGTAGTGGCGAGTTATCGGACGTTTTCTGCAGCATTCTATCGAGTGCCGCAGAGGGTGTATCGCCCGCAAGCTTTATGTAGATCCTGCAACTATTCTGGCTCCAGTCTTCAAAGGCATGCTTTCGGTCTTGCTCCTGCCATACGTTCGTTTGAATTCCGGTGAGGGCCGCGTATGGCAGCGTCGTTGTGGCTGGCGGATCTCTTAAAATTGCGGCGACAAGGTAAGGCTTGCCGTTGATCTGCAGTGTTTTTCCGACCACATGGGTCTGTCCAAATAATTTCTGCGCAGTGTCGAGGGTCAGGGCTATTGCATCAGGGCGTGTCAATGCCGCGTGCAAATCACCTTCCACCGGCTGAATACCAAATACTTGTTGAAATGCCGGATCGACGGCGGGAAGTTCTACCTGATGCACCTCATCCCCAACCCGCATCGAAATTGGGCCTAAGGGAACCACGGCTGTTGATGCTAATACCAGGCCACTACGCATGACGACGTCACGGAAAGGAAGCGCGACCAATTCTTTCCATTCAGGGTTGCCGACAAAATTGAATCTATTCTTTACTACATAAATATTTTCGCTATCTGGAATGTGCTTCTCATAACTGAACGAATGGCGTACGAGCCCCAGCAGCAAAAAGAACGCAGCGAAACCAATCGACAGACTGAAGACCACGACGGCGGAGTATGCCGGTTTTTGGCACAAAATTCGCCAGCCGATTTTAAGGTCTCTGAATGAAGTCATTGGAACATCATGGGCTATATGCAAGCATCAACAAAGAGGTGCCTGTCGAGCATGTGCAGCATGCGCGATTCATGCGCAGCAGAAGAATGCATGACAATGATGGCCGCCGCGCTTTTAGCGTTGATCGATTTGATTCCTGATTGTGGATATGATTTGATTCGATAGCTTCGAACTTCCAGATTTTAGTATGCCCGAAGTGTGATGTGGATGCCCGCAATACATTTATTTGGCAAGCAGAGCCGGAGCCGGACTATCCGACGCCGGCTCCAATGGATAATGTTCGGGCCGCTGCGATCGAGTTGACATCGCAGCGGCAATTCCTGATTAGGGCTTCGAAACGACTAATAATGCTGCTTGTGTATAGGCTGGTGAAAATAGCTGGAAGGCCAGCTTGGTACTTGCGGTCGTGAAGGACGTCGGTGTCACCACCCCGGTCATCTGCCCGGCGAAGTCGCAGCCAGTCGCGGTTGCGCTCAGATCGAATACACCGGTGGTTCCGTGCGGTGTCAGCGTCCCGGTAAACGCGCAGGCACCTGCGGAGGCACTGAAGCTTCCAGTTGTTCCAATTGACATGCTGCTGATTGTCCCGAATACGTTTCCGCCGGTTGCATTTTTTCCATACATTCCGCCGGTATAAGTTCCCGCGATCGTTGCAAGCGGGATCGGATTATCGTACATGGTCCGCGCATCTCCCGATGCATAGGTAAGTGTCGTGCCAGAGGTATTGTAAGTTTGCGGGCCGCCTAAAATGGTCAATCCGATTTGCGTAGTGACAGTGGACGGCCCATAGGTGCCGGTCAATGATTCATGCGAAGGCGCTTCTGTCAGTCCCATCAGGAAAACCTTGGCATCCGAGGATGAAAACGTTCCCCCGCTACCCGAGACTGTGCCGTGTTCGGCGGTACTGCCGTTCAGGCCGGCTTGGTTATCGATATCGAAGCTGAAGTATTCACCCGTATCCAGCAATGTAACGTAGGAGGTATATGCGCCGAACTGTGTTACCGGCGAACTTGCGGAATGGTAAATTCCTTGCCCCGCGAATCCTGAAGGTGTCGGCGTCGGTGTTGGCGCCGGAGTTGGTGTGGGCGCGGGCGTCGGAGTCGGAGCTGGTGTTGGAGTAGGTGCAGGAGTCGGTGTTGGAGTTGGAGTCGGAGTTGGAGTTGGAGTTGGAGTTGGAGCAGGCGTCGGAGTCGGGGTATCGCTTGAGCCGCCACACGCAAACAAAGAAGTGCCCAGCAGGCCCACTAATGCAAGATTGGATAATTTAATATTCATGTTTTCGATCGATTAAAAAAATAGGTTGATATGGAAGGGGCAGCCTCTTTATCAGGCGTACACGTACTTGTTGCCGTAGCCTATTCAGCAATGTCTGTGCCAGTCGCCAACGACCGCCATATCCAGGTTGAATACAGAACGATTCTCATGGCGGAAAGTGTAGATATGAAAAATTCGATGGACATGCCGATGCATGTCCACATCCGATAAGTGTCCGAAAGCGGACAGTCGTGTTGTCCGCTTTCGGACATCGGTAACGAGTTCGCCATTTCGATTGCAACGCGACTTGCGCGGCTGCTAGAATGCGTCGTACCTTGAGCCGTACCAGCGCCGTTGCAAAATTCTGGTCAGGCAATCCGCAGCGTATTCTCCCGAGAAAAAATGTCCGATCCAATTGCCCACGTGTTGATCCTCGACGACGATGTCGACGTTGCCTGCGCCGCAGAAATGTTATTGCGCAGACGTTTCGGCGGTGTGCAAACCTTGAGCGATCCGGCGCGCCTGCCAGACCTTCTTTCGATAGGTGTGCCGGATGTTGTATTACTGGACTTTAATTTCACTCCGGGGCGTACAGACGGTGGAGAAGGTTTGGCAGTACTGGATATTTTGCGCGCATTACCGAATCCGCCAGCCATCATTGCGATGACCGCATATGCCGATGTGCCATTGGCGGTCGAAGCATTAAAACGCGGCGCAAACGATTTCATTACCAAGCCGTGGGATAACGCACGACTGATTGCAGCGGTCGATACTGCATTGACGCGCCGCGAAGCTCGCGGCAAGCCGCCCGTGAGCAATGCCCATGCCGAACTCATGGGCAATTCTCCCGCGATGATCGAGATTAAATCGATCATCGCAAGCGTCGGTCCGACAGAAGCGAACGTGATCGTGCTTGGCGAAAACGGAGTCGGAAAGGAACTGGTTGCGCGTGCGATTCACAATGCATCACAACGCGCAAAAGGTAGTTTTTTGGCAGTGGATATGGGGACGTTGCCGGAATCCACATTTGAAAGCGAATTGTTCGGTCATCGCAAGGGTGCATTCACGGATGCGCGTAGCGACCGGGCTGGTCGCTTTCAGACGGCGCGAGGCGGCTCACTGTTTCTGGATGAGATCGGCAATATGCCGCTGTCGGCGCAATCAAAGTTGCTTACCGTCCTTGAGCGGCGCGAAGTGACTCCGGTTGGTGCGGACCGCCCTGAGGCAATCGACGTGCGCATTATCAGCGCGACAAATCTGGATGAAACACAATTGTTCAATCCAGCTGTATTCAGGCCGGATCTATTGTTCCGCTTGAACACGATCGTGATTCGTGTGCCTGCCTTGCGAGAGCGGCGAGAGGACATCCCTGGCTTGTTGACCCATTATCTTGCCTGTTACCAGCAGCAGTACCAGAATCCCGCTCGCGAGATGACTCAGGCCTTGCTGGAAATATTATGCGATTACTCATGGCCGGGAAATGTCCGCGCATTGCGGCACGCGTGTGAGCGTGCTGTCATTCTTTGCAAAAGCAATGCCTATAGTCTTGAGGATTTTGGATTGCAGACCAATGCAGCACCTATCGCGGCGCCGTTATCCATTGATGCAAAGGGCCCATCTGTGGACGGGCTGAAGCTCGACAAGTTGGAACGGGATGCAGTATCAGCTGCATTGGCGCAGGCCGAAGGTAACATCAGCCGGGCTGCGAAACTGCTCGGCCTTAGCCGCACGGCGCTCTACCGAAAACTCGACAAACATGGCCTCTAGTCGCCGTCCAAATTCAAGGATAGTCGCGGGGATTGTGCTGCTTCTGGGTATCGCGACCACCGCCGGCAGGGTTTACCCCGAACCTCGGCTACTGACGCTGTGTGCGCTGGCCGCGCTGGTAATCGGCACCTTGGTATGGCATACCCTCTCAACGCTCGTTCCCCGGCATTCTGGCGCACCTGCGGAGGTGCCAATCGGCATACTGCGCGATCAGGATTTGCTGGTCGAGACTTTACTGGCATTCGAGACGCGCCTGGAGCACGCACCGATCGCATTGTTCCGTATCAATCAATCCGACGGTAGCGATAAAGTCATACCGCTTAATGCAATGGCGCGGCGAGCGCTTGCCCCCGGACGTGCGACCGATCCTGCGGACCTGTATCGGCAACTCGATTCTTCGCCCAGCGGACAACGCAGCATGATCGACTTCGAGACCGAACGTGGCATTGAGCGTGCATTGGTATCCGTCAGCGAAATAAACTTGAAGGGAGTGGCACAGCGGCTGGTTGCATTGATTCCGATGGAGAGTCAACTCGAGGCGGAAGCGCTGCATGCATGGCAAGAACTGGCACATGTGTTGACGCACGAGATCATGAATTCATTAACACCGGTTGCGTCGCTTTCGTATACCGCACGCGAGTTGCTGGAGGAATTACGACCAAGCCTTCCGGCCGATGCATCCGCGGACCTGACGACGGCACTTGACACGATAGGCCGGCGTGCCGGCAGCCTGGCAAATTTCGTTTCAAGTTACCGTAGCTTGTCCAATGTACCTGTTGCGCGGCCGGAGAGAATCAGCTTGAATGACCTGTTTGCACGTCTTTCGGCACTGCTGTCACCGGGATGGGCAGGGCGCGGCGGCCGTATTGAATTCGTCGTTGAGCCAAGTTCTTTGGAAATGCTGATTGATCCTGGCCAATTTGAGCAGGCGCTGATTAATTTGCTGCAGAATGCCGCCGAAGCCACCGCAGCGATGGCTGAACCTGGAGCGGTCGTCAGCGCCAAGCTGGGTCGAGGGGGGCGGCTGCGCATTGAAGTCGCAGATAACGGTGGCGGTGTTCCCGACACATTGATCCAGCATATTTTCACGCCGTTTTTTTCAACCAAAGAAAAGGGATCCGGCGTGGGATTGGCAATGGTGCGGCAGCTTGTATTTGGCAATGGCGGCACTGTGCGATACGCCAAGTCCATTAGTGGCGGCGCACGTTTCATATTGACTTTCTAAGCCGCTGGCAGGAGTTTTGTACCGTATTCGGAGACGGGCTGGAGCCGGCGCATTGTCAACAAACTTCTCCGTCACTCCCGCGCATGCGGGAACGACCAAGCGATTTGTCGGGCGCAATCGGCGCATAAACCTTCGCTGTTAATCAGAATCCGTTTCAAATTCAAAAAGACAGTCTTAGGCAGTCTTGCCCATCACCATTGCTGTGTATGCGAAAATGTCGTTTTTCGTAGTTCCGCAGAAAATCTCCCGATTTTTATATCCTGTTTACATCCGGGTAATGAGTTTTTACAAAATTTTTAGCCCGTTCAGGTTAACCTGTACCGCATCAACGCCTCACCTTATCCGGGAACCCAACATGGCGCGTGGCCAACAGCAAGCCGATTTGATGGAACAGCCGCTATTGATCGAGTCGGGAAGGGTAGAGGCGCCGGTACTCGCTGCAGATGCTGCAGACGTTCGGGCAACCCCGATGAGCCCCTCGCAGCAGGACCTCTGGGCTTACGTTTGGGCGATCGGTGCCAGTCTTTTTACCGCGCTCATCGCAACGCCGCTATTCCCGTTTTTTGACCTTGCAAATATCGCGATGCTGTTCATCCTGACGGTTGTCCTGATCGCCGTCTGGTTCGGTCGCGGCCCGGCAGTTGTCGCCACACTTGTCGGCGTTGCGTCATTTGATTTCTTTTTTGTCGCACCGCGCTTTTCGTTTGCAGTAACCGACTTTCAGTATCTCGTGACGTTTGGCGTCATGCTTGCGGTCGGATTGATCACGGGCCAATTGACTGCCGGTTTGCGGTATCAGTTGAGCGTTTCGTCGGATCGTGAAACGCGGTCCCGGGCTCTTTACAAATTCGCCCGCGAATTATCGGGTGCGCTGCAGACACAGCAGATATTTGAAACCACACGAAATTTCACGCAGCGCACATTTCATGCGAAAGCGCTGGTGCTGCTGCCGGATGAAACTGGCCGCCTGATGACACCGTCGTTATCAAAAGCAGAAAATCCGGAGGCATTGCAATTAAGCGTGCTCGACATGGGACTCGCGCAATGGGCATTCGATCACGCCGCTCCGGCCGGTTCCGGTACCGACACGATGCCGACGAGCGGTTTCTCTTTTCTACCGCTGGTGGCACCGGTGCGCGCACGGGGTGTGCTCGCAATTCGTTCCGATCACGGTCATACCATGCTACTTCCCGAACAACGCCAGCAGCTCGATACCTTCGCTGCATTGGCTGCAATTGCGCTGGAGCGTGTGCACTACATCGAGGTTGCCCAGGATGCGCTGGTGAAAATGGAATCTGAGCGCTTGCGCAACTCCTTGCTGTCTGCCCTGTCGCATGATTTGCGCACGCCGCTGACTTCCCTCGTCGGTTTGGCCGAGTCGCTGTCCATGTCCAAACCGACATTGAGCACGGAACAAATGGAGTTGGCGGAGGCGCTGCAAGGTGAGAGTCTACGCATGAGCAATATGGTTTCGAATTTGCTGGATATGGCGCGCATACAGAGCGGTAATGTCGTCTTCAATTTGCAATGGCAATATTTCGAGGAGGTCGTCGGCAGTGCATTGCGGGCCAGTGCCCGTTCGCTCGCGCGGCATGAAGTCCGCACTCTGCTTTCGCCGGACTTGCCGTTGGTACGCTTCGATGCAGTGCTGTTGGAACGGGTACTCTGCAATCTCGTGGAAAATGCAGCCAAATACACGCCGGCGGGCTCACGGATTACAATCGCTGCAAAAACCGGCGGAGCGTTGCTTGAGGTCGAGGTTTATGACAACGGTCCGGGTCTGCCATCCGGGCAGGAAGAAGAAATTTTTGAAAAGTTCGTGCGCGGCGGACGCGAGTCCTCATTGCCGGGGGTTGGCCTGGGACTTGCAATTTGCCGCGCAATCGTCGTAGGGCATCGCGGTACCATACGCGCAGGAGAGTCTCCTGACGGCGGCGCATGCATCGCATTCACATTGCCATTGGGCACGCCTCCCGTCATGCAGGAACCCGACGAGACAGAACAAGGAATTTGCAGGCCCGCACCATGACAGAATCCGTACCTACCGCTCTGCTGGTCGAAGACGAGCCGCAAATCCGCCGCTTCGTGCGCACTGCCTTGATCGCAGAAGGTTGGCAGGTCTTTGAATGCGAGACCATGCAGCGAGGGCTGATTGAAGCAGGCACGCGTACGCCTGACCTGATCATCCTGGACCTTGGATTGCCGGATGGCGATGGCGTCGACTTCATACTTGACCTTCGAAAATGGTCCGCGGTACCGGTGATCGTGCTGTCGGCGCGCGTCGGCGAAACAGACAAGATCAAGGCGCTCGATGCCGGCGCCGACGACTATCTCACCAAGCCTTTCGGCGTCGGTGAACTGCTTGCGCGCGTTCGTGCGACCTTGCGGCGCCTGCGTCAGCCCAACGTCAATGGCCAGGGCATCATCCAGTTCGGCGACGTCAAAGTTGATTTGAAAGCGCGGCTGGTGACGAGAGCGAATCAGATCGTGCATCTGACCCCGACCGAATACAGGTTGCTTACCGTGCTGGCGACGAATGCCGGATGCGTGGTTACCAATCCGCAATTGCTGCGGGAAGTATGGGGGCCATCGCACGCGGAAAGCGGCCACTATTTACGCATTTACATGGGACATTTGCGGCAAAAGCTGGAGATTGATCCAGCTCAGCCGTGCTATTTCCTGACAGAGACCGGTGTGGGTTATCGGCTGCTGTTGCCGTTGTGATGTAAACGGACGAACAAAAGAATTTCATAAAAATATCTAAACTCAGGGTGTAAATTGACTACCACAACAAAGAGCAGCCTGCGCGCGCTCACCATTGCAGCCGTCGGCATCGTCTACGGCGATATCGGCACCAGTCCGCTGTACACGATGAAAGAAGTCTTCTCCGAAGCACATGGCGTTGTCCTCAACCAGGCCAATGTGCTGGGTGTGGTTTCCCTGATTGTCTGGGGATTGACCATTATCGTTTCCCTGAAATACGTGACCTTGATTTTGCGGGCAAGCAATCGGGGCGAGGGCGGCATCATGGCGTTGATGGCGCTCGCGCTGTCGTCAGTGACGCACAAATCGCGTTGGTATTACACGTTGACGCTGGTCGGTTTGGGCGGTGCAGCGCTGTTCTACGGAGACGGAGTGATAACGCCGGCAATTTCCGTGTTGTCCGCGATCGAGGGGCTCGAAGTGGCGACCCCGGTACTAAAACCTTACGTCGTGCCGCTGACAGTGATCGTGCTGGTGGCGCTATATATGGTTCAACACAACGGCACCGCCGGCATCGGAAAATGGTTCGGCCCGATCATGGTGCTATGGTTCGGGACGCTGGCGGCCATGGGCGTCGTCAATATTGTTCAAAACCCGGAAATCCTGGCGGCGCTGAATCCGATCCATGCATTGCAATTCCTGCTGGTAAACCGCTGGACTGCTTTTGTAGCGCTTGGCGCTGTCGTACTTGCCTTTACCGGGGCGGAGGCGCTCTATGCAGATATGGGCCATTTCGGAAAATCCGCCGTTCGCATCGCATGGTTTTCCGTCACCTTCCCTGCACTTGCACTCAATTATTTAGGGCAGGGGGCACTATTGCTGTCGCATCCGGACGCCGTATCCAACCCGTTCTTCCAGCAGCTAGGAGCATGGAGCATTTTTCCTCTGGTCATCCTGTCGACGGTAGCCACAGTGATCGCTTCGCAGGCCACAATCTCAGGCACATTCTCGATGACGCAGCAAGCGATCGCACTGGGATTTTTACCCCGGATGCGCGTTCTCTACACATCCGATATTGAAATGGGACAGATTTATATTCCCTTCGTCAACTGGGCGCAATTGACGGTAGTCTTGATGGCGGTCATCGGATTCGGCTCTTCATCCAATCTGGCATCTGCCTATGGCATCGCAGTGACGACAACGATGCTGATGACTACCATCCTGACTTTCTTCGTGATTCGCTACGGGTGGAAATACAACCTGCTGGCTTGCCTCGCATCGACCGGATTTTTCCTCGTGATCGATGCGGCATTTTTCTCTGCAAATGCGCTGAAAATCGTCCACGGCGGATGGTTTCCACTATTGCTGGGGGCGGTCATGATGCTGATCATGCTGACCTGGAGAACCGGGCGGGAACTGGTATTCGACAATCTGAAAAAACATGCGATTCCGCTCAAGGATTTCTTGCAGTCGCTATTCGTTTCTCCTCCGATTCGCGTCGAAGGGACTGCCGTATTCTTTCGCGCTGAGGGAGATGGTGTGCCCCACGCAATGCTGCATAACCTGCTGCATAACAAGATACTGCACCAACGGACCATCTTCCTGACGGTTATGAATGAAGATATTCCAAGAATACCGGTGACTGAGCGCATCAAGGTCGAAGCATTGGGGCATGAGTGTTATCAGGTGAACGTTTATTACGGCTTCAAGGATGAACGGGATATTCCTGCCGCACTTGAAATGTGTGCGAACGCGGGACTTACATTCGAGATGATGGAGACATCATTCTTCATCGCGCGCCACAATGTAATTTCAACCGTCGGCGGCGGCATGGCGATGTGGCGCGAAGCGCTGTTCGCGTCTATGTCGCGCAACGCCCGGGACGCGGCAGATTATTTCCGGGTGCCGAGCAATCGGGTGATTGAGCTGGGTACGCAGATTGAAATTTAAGATTGGTGGACGGGCTTGTGTGTATGCGCATCAATCCAGTCAACTATTCGCTTTGCAATGCTGGTACCACGAATGAAAGAGGTAATTGGAAAATCTCGACATCGAGAGACATTCTAGGTAAAAGCTTCTTCGTAGATGCACTCGCAAGGCGTTCCACGAAATTGGAACGCCTCACCGCAGCTACCTTACTTTTCCCCGTAAGCGACTTTTGCCTGCGCAATACAAGCATTCTTGTTCGCGCCGCTCGTTGCGTCGCATTTTTCGGTCGCAACTTTATACGCAGCTTCACGTTTGTCGTCGCTTGAATCCTTACGTGCTTCAGCGACCTTTTTGTCTTCTTTTGCATTGGCCTTGTCCGTCGCCCGGACTGCTTCGGCTTCCTTGATGCAAACATCCTTGTCATTGCCGGATTTGGCATTGCATTTTTCCTTGGCTACGTCGTAGTTTGCCCCTGCGATTTTCTTGAGTGCGCTGGCGCGTGCCTTCGCAGTGTTCTTGTATGTGGCTTCGGCTTCTTCCGTCGTTTTGACCCGCGCGGCTTTGGCTTCCGCTATGCAGATGTCTTTCGGATTGCCGCTCAGCGCGTCACACTTGTCGCGGGCAATTTTATAGTCTGCTTCAGCAGTTTTTTCGGCTGCCTTGTACGTCGCTTTCGCCGGGCTGGCTGCAAAAGATGAGGTCGAGAGTGCAATCGTTGCAAGGGTCATTAAAACTGCGGCGAAAAGTTTTTTCATATTTCATTTCCTCGGTAAGTTGGTTTTTTGGTTTCGATGCGGACAATGCGCGAATAGCTCAGCGGGGTTGATTGACTGTATTCCGCGATCCGTCCAGGGAGTACATGCAACGCAGTTATAAGTTTGTGCAGGAGAGTAGGTCGTGCAAAACAGACCTCGTATTTGAAAACCACCGCTTAATAGTTCGCCCTATCGCCACTCTAAAAGCATTGCACATTCCCACGTTGACATTGGTCTAAGGAAAGACGATTTCCATTGGGAATTTTTCAACACTGTATTTGAAAATAGTGCGCACAAGAAAATTAGAAAATAGGCCGTACGGCAACCGCGTCATATTTTCAATGGTTTGGATGGTGGCCCAAGATGGTCTTCGGTTATAGTTATAACCTCCATGAACCTTTGGAATAGACATGCAAGAGATTGATGCTCAAATGGTTTTGAAATTGCACAGGATGTCCGGTGAGCCGGTAGTGCATTGCAACTATTTACTGACTCAGACGAACGGCGACTATGAGCTTGCACTGAAAATTCTTGAGCGTGTCCTTCAGCAGCGTCAAGCACAAAAAGCGCAAGAAAATATATTGGGCGAGACGACGAGCGTCAGTTTGACGGAAGCGGGTAATGAGTCGGTACTGAATGCCGACGAGTCGATGCAGGGGATGGCAACGGAGGATCTCGAAAGACGTGTGTATCGATTGGAGGCCGGCTTCGTGCAACTGGCTGATACGCTTGATCTTATCAACCAAAAATTGACTATGCTGCTCGACAAGATTTCTGAAGCCGATCCTACATAGATTGACGCTTTTAAGCTGGATATCCATGGCGGTTGGCCGGTAATTTTTAATTCGGGTAACAGAAACGCCGTCGGTTTAATTCCACTAACTTTCGCTCGGCTGACTTTTCTGAATGGCCTGCATATTGTTCAGAAGAGGCTAATCTGGCGAGCGCGCGTAGCGCTTCCCGGAATACCAGTCGGTTCCGCTCCGGGGTATCAGGCGTCATGCCGGCTACCAGCATTTCGATCATTTTTTCGGTCATGGCAATGGGCGTTGTGGTCTTCAATAAAGACAGGACTGTGCGAAACGTGCGCACATAGCAGTCATATCCTGCAAGCTAATCTCATATCTTCAGAAAATCAGTCTCTAATAATGGACTAGTCTGCAGCACAAACGTTTTATGCAAAATTGACAAATCCGAGTTGTCTTGGCTTGAGTCAACCTGGTTACAAAACGTAACTAAATTTTCAACTATCCAATCACCGCACAACATATAGTCAGTCCCGCCTCTTTGCATTCCCAGTGTGGCGGCAAAGATTGGCTATTTACCCCGGACATTTGCCTGCGGTAAGAAATTCCCTACAAGAATTACCATTTTCCTACCCGCAATATCGGACGAAGCTGATATCCATCGATCGTGTAAGTCGACATACTTTAATACATTGATCACCTTGCCTTGGGACAGTTTGTGCACTCGCAAAGGTCAGGTTGATTTTTACCGAACCCATATTTTCAAGGGAAATAATCATGGTATTTACACCATCGCGAAAAGCCCCCAATACATTGCCCTCGTCATTGCCTGCACCGGTGGTCGGCCACATTGGGCGGCAAAGTGCAACAGGGAAACTATGGTCCACATTGCAGGAGGTATGCGACCTGTTGCAGATCCCCGCAGATCCAACCGTAGCCGATGAAATATGCCGTTTTCAGCATGTGCAGTTCAAGGCCGGCCAGCGAATTTATACCATTGGTCAATCGTTCGAAAATCTCTATATTGTCACCGCGGGTTTCTTGAAGACGGTTGTGGTTGACGATGGGGGCAACGAACAGATACTCAGCTTTCCGATGAAGGGTGATTTATTTGGTGTCGATGGCATACATTTGACTTGCTATGCATCTGAGGCCGTTGCACTTTCTGATTGCGGCCTGATTGTGGTCCCGTTCAAAAAACTGACGGCAATGGGGCGGACGCACGCGAATCTGGAAACCTCGATGTATGGGGTCATGAGTCGTGAACTGATGCGTGAGCATTCGATGGTGTCGATGCTCGGCTCCTTGAGCGCGGAAGCACGCGTGGCGCGATTTTTAGTGTTCTTGTCGGAGCGATTTGCAGACATGGGGTATTCATGCAAAGAGTTCAACCTGCGCATGACACGCCAGGATATCGGAAGCTATCTTGGCATGACCCTGGAGACCGTGAGCCGAACGCTGTCCGCTTTTGACAATATCGGACTCATTGCAGTTGATCAACGCACAATCGTAATTAATGATCTGCATGCCCTCAAGACAATTCGTCGTTTGCCGCCATCGCATGGGCGTGCAAAAAAAGGCTCTGGGAGAGCCGCCATGCCCAGCCTCTAGATAGGTCACAGCATGTGATTATCCACCCAGGAATATTTGAAATGAACAGGTATCAGATACAAGCATGGACCCAGTACATCATCGGGCGCATCCAGGAAGATGCAGGTAAGCTGGTTCGAAGCAAACAGCTTGAACACTCGGGATACAGACGACAAATTGGTGCAAGAGCGCGCAAGGCAATCGGTGAGGCGGATCGACTTATCAAACGATGCAATGCGCTAAGCGCTCGTCGACAAACTTCCCATCGTGCGGAATGCTCGGTGACGTCGGCGTAGGCAGTCATCGAAAAGCAACGAGAAACAGCGAGAGGCAGCGATAAGTTTATTACCCGGATGTTGAAGCATGTTGAGCCGGATAACGATCTGGCGGAAGTGCCGCGTGCTCAGCGCCAGCGCGTGGTTTAGTGTTTCTTATAAAACAGAACATCGTATTGAAAAAATGGTGCTGTATCACTCAGATTGGATGTGCGAATCGACGAGATGATTTGATATTTGTATCCATATCCGTACATCAGCGCAAACAATTCATCTTTTGAGGAGCCAAGCTGCCTCAAGCTATATTCAGAAATTTCACAGATAACGTCGGGGGAATTATTTTTTGAGAGCATTTTGCTGGCCCCTTTTAATGCCAGCATTTCAGCACCTTCGATATCGATCTTGATCAGCTTGGGGCTTAGGTTTGAAAGCTGATCATCGAGCGTGTCAAGTTGTACGGAGAATGTCTCTCCATCACCATGCTGTAGAGAGCCACCGCCAATGTTGCGGCTGTCTCGGACGTTAAATTCTGCTTTGCGACGTTCATCGGCTAAACCAATAGGGCGAATTTCAATATTCCCTTGATTGTTCAGGGTGACATTCGATGTCAGTTTTTTTAGGCACGTGGGGTTGGGCTCAAAGCAAATGACTTGCCTGCAAAGTCTGGATGCGAGCAAGGAAAAATAGCCTACGTTCGCGCCTATATCTATGAACAAGTCGTCGGCCTTAAGTGTCGAGCGAATGACACGACCAACATCTTCATCCCATCTCCCAGTCAAATATATCGACCGTTGAATAAAGTCTTCCGTCTCGACGTTCATAAGGAAGCCGTCGGCGGTTCGCATAGTACCTACGAAATTGTTGGTGCGGGGTTCAAGCCACTGGGACAACCGCCATTTTCCAAACTCTATTGGACAATGGCGGATATAAGCAAGGACGGATTGATTGACTGCATGTGACAACGGCATATTTATACTTCCATAGAATATTATTTTCGGCAGGAAGCATGCCGTTGCGTTCGTTATCAATGACTATTTATTCGTTTCAGTAAAATTCCTCGGATCGACTTATATATAAGTATCAGTCCAGATAGTAACGGAACGTTAGCTAAACGCAACAACAACGTATTAATAATTTTCAAACTGGTTGTATGTAAATTGAGATGGTAGATACAGTTATCTACGTCATGTGCCATGGAAGGCTGTCGATCCGGATCCTGATACCTCAGCATTCATTCGGGAGGAATTAACGAACTCTGGTTATCGTGTTGACACTGCGACAAACCTGACGCAGGCAAGTGAATTGGTAAAGGCAGTTCGGTACAACTGTATTATTCTCGAAATGAATTTGCCTAACGAGGAGGGCATTGAATTTTGTATGCATATCAAACAGTCGTCAGATATGCAACGGCGCACAGCCGTAATAATTTTAACTGCCAACCGAAATTTAGCCGATCGGGTAGGTGGGTCAGTGGCCGGTTGCGATGCGTATCTTAGCAAGCCGGTCAACCCAACTACCTTGATGATTGCGTTAGAAAAATTTCTGCCGAATTGGAAAAAGAAATAGTTGAAGAGTTACATTTTCTTATTTGAGTTTTACAAAACTCGGGAGCGTTGCAGGGTCGTTTGCGCAAGTCCTATTTATGCAAACAAGGTCGGTTGCAACGAGTAAAGTCGTACTTCCCCACGGTCAGGTTGGGATCATGAGCGGTTAGCTGGCTTCGACGCAGTTACGGCCATTGGCTTTTGCTTTATACAGCGCGCGGTCAGCCCGCTTGATCAAGTCACCAAATGCTTCGCCGCTAATATGCGCGGCCACACCAAATGACGACGTTATTTGCAGCTCCTGAGGCCAATTGTACTGAGCTACCGCAGCGCGCAATTTCTCCGCCAATCGGTATGCTTGCTCGGCCTCTGCGGTCGAACACACGATCAGAAATTCTTCGCCTCCCCAACGGACAAGTCGGTCCGATGTACGAATTTCTCTTTCGATGAGCTGAACGAACTGGCGGAGTATCTCGTCGCCTACACCATGACCGTACCGATCATTCACTTGTTTGAAATGGTCGAGATCAGTGAAAATTACGCTGGCACCCGGTTCACTTGTCCCTTGCCATTGCTTTATTAAATAGTCGCGCAGGCCCTGCCGGTTCAATGCACCGGTTAAGGCATCAGTCCTGGCCTGTCCTGCCAATTCTTTCGTTTCCAGTTTCAAAGCTTCGTTGATCGACTGTAGACGGGCCAGGCGCAACTTGGTCGTGACCAGAGTTGCCCGGAACTCCCGCAGCTCTGCAATCAATCTGCCCGCACCGAACAACAGCCACGCGCAAACCAATGCAATCAACAGGTGCGACTGGCTGATCCATTTGCCATGGAACTTTATTGCTCTTACCTCCATCCGATGCGTGCCGGGAGATGCCAGGGAGCCGGTTGATAGTTCCACGTACGACACCTTGTCTATTCGCATATCGGTGCGCAGCAAAGGCACTTTTTGCTCGGAAGCCCACCAGGACGCAACGCGAAACAATTTGATGGGTACATTGATTACACCATTTGCACTCGTTTCAAATTCGATTTCATTTACCTTGAGCGTACCTGGCGCAGCGGGATTCGAGATGCCATCCTCGAAATTCTGCAAATAAAAACGCACGAATTTGGTGTCGGGGCCGGTGACCGTCACATCAAAGTCGATGGATTCGTAGTTGGTCAGATCGACCCCGTCCGGAGGGACTGCCAATGCGATGTTCATGCTGCAATAGGGCCATTGATAGTCATTGGTGAGCAAGCAATCCATGACAATGGATTTTTCAGTGCGGGTCAGAACCGCTGTGCTTGTTCCGCCATGGATACGGTCATCGCTGACGGAGAATACGGAACCACTTGCAGGCCCAAGGACAAAAACCCGATTCATGCCAATGTGGTGCCATACAGGCAACGCTATCGTTAACAAAACTAGCAACGGCAATACGAAGCGAAGGAACAGAAAAAAACTTGGACGAATCCTGATAGCCAAATTACACACCTAAAAACTTCAACCGACCAATTTAAAGGGTGCCATAACTCTACATTCGATCCCCGCCACCATCACCAATAATTTGTTGCTGCTTGCTGTACGCTATTACTGCGTCGCCAAGTGGAAAGTCAACAAGATACTTTAGTTATGAATGATCGAGGCATATGGCAAATAAAAACAAATTAATTATAGAGCGAAATATATTTCCATCGCCTGATTTATTTGCGTTACGTCGGCCATTCGAGCAAACAAATCACGAAGCGAATTCTTGCGAAAATTGCACGACACCCCCAATCTTGTTCCATTGAGTGAAGGGGCTGTTGCTGTGATCCGGCGCCAGCTTTCAAAGGTGAAATCGTGAAGCGGTCAAATGGCAGGGCATGGCGTCAAGCAGTGGGGCGTGCTTGTATTGAAGATTTTCATTGGCACGATTTACGGCATACATGGGCAACGTGGCACGTTCAAAGGCATACTCCGTTGGCCGTGTTGCAAAAACTTGGCGGTTGGGCGTCTCTCGATATGGTATTGCGGTATGCACATTTTACTAATGAGCATCTTGCAAGTTATGTAGAGAACGTCTCAAAGGTTGGATTGGTTTCGGATGGTGTGTCGGTTACGAATTCGCTACGTGCCTGACAAAATGAAAAGGGCTACGTTTCCGTAACCCTTTGATTTTAATGGTCGGGACGGAGTGATTCGAACACTCGACCCCTTGCACCCCATGCAAGTACGCTACCAGGCTGCGCTACGCCCCGACGAGCTGGGAATTATAGCAGAGTGGTGGAATCCATAACCGCCGGTTCCCACCAATCAATCACATCAACAATAATCAGGGCCGCATTCCGATTGACGTATTCAAGCCAAACGAATTGCTCGTCTTCCATTGCTGCCAATCACTTGAGATCGTTGCCGAAGAGTCGGTCGAGATGTTAGGTGTCGCTGGCCAGAAAGTCGGATCGTACCAACCCCATGCATCAGGCAGCAGTCCCGAGGTTGCTTTGTAGGACCAAGAGCTCCAACTGAGTCCTGCGTTATCGAAGGCGCTGATGGAGAATTGCCAGGTTGATGCGCCGCTACCGAAGTCGTTGAATTCGCCGACATAGCCAGGCACGTTCCAGGATGCGTGATTATTGAAATCATTCACCTGGTTGGTGGCGCCGGCTTGCACTTGTGCCGCGGTCGAATTGTACTGGTACTCATGCATCTCGTAGACGATGTTGGTCCATCCGAACTGCGATGGTGCCGGGAGCATGCTCCAGTTCCAGCTGCCGAATGTACCTTCCATGAAAATCATGTGGTTTGCATCGGCCGAACGGATCGACTTGTACAGGCTGTCGTAGATGGTCCATACCGCATTCGTGTTCGGTGCGCCTACAGGTTCATTGATAAGGTCGTAGCCGGCGACTGCGGCGTTGCCGTTGTAGTGGCTGGCGATTTGCCACCACATCCAGGCGGTGTTGCCTTGTTGGCCGCCATCTGCCCAGTAGGTGTTTTGATTGACGCGACCGGTGTCGCCGTTAACACTTTGTCCGCCGATGACGCCATGCATGTCGATCACGACATACAGTCCGCGCGATGCGGCATTGGTGACGAGCCAGTCGAGCATGGTAAATGCATCGGTGCGCCATCCGGAGTTGGTCGGATTATTGATCGCGTAGAACTGGCCCCACCAGACAGGAACGCGCACGACGTTGAAGCCGGCATTTTTGATGTTGTCGAGATCGGTCGTTGTCATCCAGCTTTGCTGGTAGGTTTTGATCAGGCTTTGTTCTGTCGCTACACCAAAGCGGCTGTCGAGAGTCTGGATCACGCTGTATGTATCGGCGAGACTGCCGCTATCCAGTGGCGACATCCACTTTTCCATGATGAACCAGCCGCCGAGGTTGAATCCCTTGAGGTGAACTACCTTGCCGGTCGCATCGACGATATTTCTGCCGCTGGTGTGCAGCATGCTTAAGCCTGCTGGTGTCGGCGTAGGGGTTGGGGTGGGCGTTGGCGTTGGCGTCGGTGTAGGAGTCGGTGTTGGTGTGGGCGTCGGAGTTGGTGTCGGCGTAGGAGTTGGTGTGGGAGTCGGTGTAGGGGTTGGTGTGGGAGTCGGTGTAGGTGTCGGTGTCGGTGTTGGAGTGCTGCCGCATGTGAAGCCGGGCAACCATGACATGCCGCTACCTGCTGGACCACTATGCGTTGCAGGATCTTCGCCTTGGGTCCACCAATTGTTCGTGTAGTTAATGCCGAGTCGGCTCACCTTGGTGCCAGCAGTCGCGTAGGCGGTGGCGGCATTCCAGGCAGCGGCACATGCTTCGCCATTTGCCGACAGCTTTGTCGAGCTACCTGTATCTGACGAAGGACCGCCGCATGCCGCAAGCATGCCGGCTGACAGGCCGATGACAAGGCTGTTAATGATTGTTTTTTTCAATTTTGTCTCCACTTGTTTTTTTTAGGGGTAAATACCGGGTACAACACATTCGACGGCTAAACACACAGGCATTAAAACCAATTTCCTGATTGCAATTTCTCGCACTATCCACCGGCCAATATTGCATGGTCGCGTAACTCTAACCGTTCCTATTGATACTCGATTAAAGTTTGTGCGGAATTTATAAAGATATCGTTAAAAAACATACGATTCCGGAAGTGGTCCGCTACTGGGTAATGACAAACTAACTACGGTGATAACATCCTCCCTATGAATATCAAAATCAGCCAACAATTTGACGCCGGTGCGATAGCCGTACTTCGTGCCGACAGCCCTCAGACGATCGAGCTCAACATCCGCAAGGACTCACATGCCGACTTTGCGCAGTGGTTTTATTTTCGCTTGCAGGGAGTGCGCGGGGAGCAATGCACGATGCGTTTTCTCAATGCAGGGCAGGCCGCTTTCCCCGCCGGCTGGGAGAGCTATCAGGCGGTTGCGAGCTATGATCGTGTCCACTGGTTTCGGGTGCCGACGCAATATGACGGACAGGTACTGACAATCACGCATACGCCGGAATACGACAGCGTGTATTACGCGTATTTCGAGCCGTATTCATGGGAGCGCCACCTGGACTTGTTGGCACGTGCTGATACTTCGGAGATGGACCACGCGCATGTGATGGATCTCGGCAATACGCTGGAGGGCCGCGACATGAACGTGGTGGTGGTCGGTCACCCCACCGCAGCCAAGAAAGTGTGGATCATCGCGCGCCAGCATCCCGGAGAGACGATGGCTGAGTGGTTCTGCGAGGGGATGCTGAATGCCTTGCTGGATCCTTCGAACGCGCTCGCACGCCGACTGCTGGAGCGCGTTGCTTTCTACATAGTGCCGAACATGAACCCGGATGGATCGGTGCGCGGCAATTTACGTACCAACGCTGCCGGCGCAAACCTGAACCGCGAGTGGATGACGCCGTCGATGGAGAAAAGCCCCGAGGTATTTGTCGTGAGGAACAAGATCCATGAGGTCGGCTGCGACCTGTTCATAGATGTGCACGGCGATGAGGCGTTGCCGTACGTCTTTGTCGCGGGAAATGAAATGCTGGAGGATTTTTTGCCTGAACAGAGTGCAGCGCAGCAGGCATTTATCGAAGATTTCAAGACGGCGAGCGCGGATTTTCAAAGTGAGCATGGCTACGGCGCGGGAAAGTATCGCGCAGAGATGTTGACGCTCGCGTCAAAATACATAGGCCATACATTCAAGTGCATTGCGCTGACGCTGGAAATGCCTTTCAAGGACAATGCGAATTTGCCTGATGCCGAGGTAGGCTGGAACGGCGAACGCAGTGCGAAGCTGGGGCAGGCGATGTTGTATCCAATCCTGCAGGCACTGGAGCACGCACCATGAGTACGGAAATCGAGCGGAAATTCCTGCTTAAGGATGACCGCTGGAAGCAGCTCGGCGTCGGCGTGTTGCTGCGACAGGGCTATCTGTCATCGCACCCTGATCGCATCGTGCGAGTACGTATCGAGAGCTCATCGGCGATGCTTACGATCAAGGGCCGTAGTATCGGCATGACGCGCGGCGAATGGGAGTATCCGATACCGCTGGAGGACGCCGAAAAATTCCTGAACGAGCTCTGCGAAAAGCCGATCATCGAAAAGCATCGCTATCGTATTCCTTATGCCGGCATGGTGTGGGAAGTGGATGAGTTCATGGGCGACAACGCGGGGCTGGTGGTTGCCGAGATCGAGCTTGTTTCGGAAGATCAGACGTTCGAGATGCCTGATTGGGTGGGTGCCGAAGTGACTGATGATGCGCGCTACTTCAATGCGAACTTGTTGCGTCATCCGTTTACGCGGTGGTAGTTAACCCACCACATTGTTCATTTATTGCATGTGGCCATGGCCAGCTTGATTGGCGCACTTGTTTTAGTATCCGCTTTCATATTGCTGCGAGCCAGTACACTGAGCGTCATTTTATTAAAATCTTTGTATTGCGCGTTTTCAGGCCATGTTTGCATTAGATACTCAGACTGACGCAACGCCTCTTCCACGTTACCCTGATAATAGAGCGCGAAAAATATACCGCGTTGGGCATCTTCCAGCGGCTCGCTTCCGGTATAGCACTGTGCGCCACGAAACAACTTTTCCGCTTCGGGCGCAAGGTTTTTATCACTGTTCACCCATAGATTTGCCAATTCGACTTGCGCTTGAACTTGGGCTGGATTAATTTTCAACAGCGTCGTGAAATCATCTGTTGAACCCTGAAATGCACCCGGATAATCGAAGTTGTGTCCCATGCTTTGCAAGAGGCCGCGCATGAAAAGAAGGTCCTGGTCATCAGCGTGTGCATGGAGTAGCGTATCCAGTTCTGACTTGATTTCAGCGTAACGCTTCTTTACCTTGTCGGCCTCTTTTTCATTCTTGATATTCGGCGGAAATCCGCCAATGATTGGTTCAAGAGCATGGATCTGCGCCATCAGGGTCTCCACCGCGCCGACGTTTTGACAGAATGATAGAGTAGAAACTATCACCAGCAGAAAGTTGAGTAGGATTTTCAAATGAGCTCCGGAAACGCATAAATTAACGAAGGACGAGAGAACATTTTCTCGCATCACATTCGCGTAGACGGTTTAAAACAATTGCTTACCAGAATACATTCTTCGCAGTGCGGTTGCGTTTTTCAAACTACGGAAAATACTTATCCCCAGTCCGCGCCGCCGCTTCGTATACCGACGGCAAACTGAAGTTACGCAACTTCATTTTTGAGCCGCTCATCGTGACGATAAACTGCGTCGACGTGGCGATCGGAATCTGGCTGGCTGTCTTCCCTCCAAGAATAATCTGCAGCGCTTTTTCTGCGGCGACTTCTCCTTGTTCATATGGGGATGTGCCAATGGCAAGCATGCCGCCTTCTTCCGCATAAAACCCATTGCCTGAAATGACGGGCACGGCAGAATTCGCTTCGGTCCACGCAACGATTTCCTTGGCTGGCACCAGGGTTTTATCCGTCGATGAGCGGCTGAGGCGCCGGTAGCCTGTCACAAGGATCGCATCTACCTGCGTATCCAGTTGCTTGACCTTGGCTTGCCATTCCGGCCAGGTGCCTACCTGCGCAACTTCTGCAAGTTGTATCGGCGCCCAGTTGAATCCTCGTATTTGTTTTACATCGCCATTGGTGGTTTCAGATTGGTCAGCCAGATAGGCGATGCGCAACGGGCGCGTCAGCGTTTTGAAATTTCCCGCGATCAGCAATGTTTCGCTAATTGCGGTCAGTGGAAGACGTTCAAGTATTCCTGTGACGTTGCCGGCTTTGTCGAAGCCGTAATCATGGATGTCGTTATTGACGCCGCTGAAGACGACCTGCATATGTGGATGATCGATATAGTAGCGGGCGGCATATTCCTGCGCGTCGTCGTCCAGGGCGATCAATACATCGGGCTTCATGTCGTCGATGACCTTGCGGGCTGAAATGCCTGCGCTGGTCTTGTAGTCGGGGAAGGGATGGCGTTTGGTGTCCATGTAGTACCAGCGCACCTGGTAAAGATATTTGCTGCTGAGTACCCGGTTCAAACCGATATTGACGTCCCGAACCCAAGCGTAGCTTTTATCGTAGCTATGCAAAATCAATATGCGCGGCTTGGTGATATTGAACCACCCGAACAGTGTCAATGACAGCAGCAGGAACAAGCTGATCATGACTGTTTCCAGTTTTATTTTCTTCATCACATCAGCCCCATCATTTTCCAGTAGGGCAGCGATGCGTACACGGCGGCCAGGCGGGCAAAATTCATCACCGCATTAAAACGTAAAAAGGATGTTTCGTCGTATAACCCTTTTTCACGATTCAGGTCTTGCAGTTGCAAATAATATGAACATTGATAAGGGAGAAACCATGTCTCTGAAAAAATCAGAATGATGAATCCAAGTGCCCATGAATCGATGCCATTGATTTCTGCCAGAGGCATGAAAATGGCGGCAAGAATAACGATAGTGGCATTGATAGGTACTGCCAGTCGAATCACATTGATGAGTACGAACAGCAGAAAAATGAACAAGGGGAAATTATCATGCATATAGCTGCCGAGGCCAGGTAGCGCGGTCGCCAACGCAGTGTCCAGGCCGAGGTAATTGAACGCACTGACGATGCCGGTGACGCCGCTCAAGTACAGCAGAAAGGTCCAGTCGACTTTTTCCTTGAATTCTTTTTTGTGCAGCATGCCGAACAGCAGCAAGCTGAATAACATCGTGAAGCCCAGCCACGGCGGCGATACTTTATGTATGGAGCTGGTCAGGATGCCGATGACCATGAACGCAATTCCAATGATCGCCGCCCATTCGCGGTTTTTCAGCTTGCCTAGCAATTGTAGTTGTTCCGCGACGCGCTCTTTCGGTAAATGCGGCACTTCGCTATTGCGGAACCAGAGAGCCGCGCCAATAGCATAAATCACCAGCATCACAATTGCAGCGACCATCGAAGCGACCAGCCAGGTCGTCCATTGGAAGCGGTCCTGCTCTTGCGGTGTCAACAATCCGTACACGGCAAAGTTGACTGATTTACTGGTCATGATCATCGCTGAGAAAACACTGAGGCCACCGAAGCAGGCAGCGGCTAGACGCGTGGCTGCCAGCCCCTGTGGCGTAATGCGCAAGCTCTCTACCAGGTCGGAAAAGAACGGCGACAACAGTGCGACACGACCATTGGCGGTCGGGATAATAGGCGTCAGGATGGTGCCGGTCACGAACAGGCCGGTGAAGTGCCAGAACTGGGTATTCGGCAAGCGCAATAATAGACTCAACATGAAGCGATAGCTCAAGCCCGACGTGACGACGACTGTTGCAAGCGCAAGGGTGCTCATTGCCATCATGAAGCCGTCTGATGCAAAGCCCGACAGGATCACCGAGGTGGGCACGAGGCCGGTGATCAGGGTGGCTAACAGGGCAAATAGAGGCGGGATGTAGTCGTCTACCAGGCTGAATACCCACATCGTGACCGTCGCCGCAAAAATCGCAATGAAGATGACGGCATTTTTCTCGACGTGGAGATGATCACTGAACAGCAATACCAACAATGGCAACAGCATGGCGATAAACCATCCTGCGATTCGCGCAGGGCGCAGCGGCGGTTTACTGGTGACTTGTGGTGCGATCTTGCGCTCCAGCTTTTCTCCCGCGAGGTGACTTGCTAGTGACAGGAGCAGGTCGGTCTTCAGTGTTGGATTGGACTCTACAAACGTGGACATCGCACTGCGTGGAATACATAACACGGTTGTCTCAGTGACGGCGGTCGCGTCGCTTAAGTATTGCTCTGCATCGGATGCTGCTTCTTCACCGAAGCGGCGATATACCAGTTGCGATTCGCGGCCCTGCGGTGATACCAGCTTCACGTTGCCGTCGGTGATGAGGTAAAAGTGGTCGGCCTTAGTACCGGCGCGATAAATTACTTCTCCAGGCGGGAAAAGCTTCTCTGAGATTTGCGGGCGCAGACGTGCCAGGCTCTGGTAATTGCTTTTGGCAAAGACCTCGTCATTCAGTAGGCTTTCGATGCTGCTTTTTTGACTGGTCATGTGTGCGTTTCAAGTTTGCTACTTTAATCGTTGACTTACTGTTTCCTCCCCTCTCCCGCTTGCGGAGAGGGGGCACACCACACCAAACCGCTAGGGCTTGCAATACTCATCCGTCGTAACCTGTGCGATCGCCTTCGCCACCGTATTCGGCGCAATCAAAAACTCCGAAGCGCCATAATGATTATGCGCTGCTGACACCGGATTCCAATCATAGGTATAACCCAGCCGCGTGTACGGATAGCCAGGCCCGTTGGGATTGCCGACGACATATGAACCTGCCATTTGCTGACCAACGAAATTGCGTAGTTCAACTGACGTGTCCTGTTTTGCATAGAAGGTGCAGCGTGGATGTGCGACATCTGTCTCGTCTACGCCCAGGCACGCGCGTTCAATGCGGTCGCGCGCGACTTCAATCGTAACAAATTTCACTTTCCGGTATTGCGGTGGTGGATCGAGAGGCAGGCCAAGTAGTTGTTCCAACCGCCGGCGAAGAGGATCGCCGCTGAGCTTCCAGGAGCGGCACATCGTCTGCACCTCACCAGCGAGCGTTACCCATAGTCGGTCTGCTCCGACCGAAAGCGCGCATTGCGTTTCATCCGCATGGCATGGCGCTCTAGACTCTGTGACCCATGAGATTACGGACACGGTCGGTCCGGGTGGAAGTGGCAACAGATCGGATACTTTCTCAGGAGTCGCAACGGCAGCATCCGCAATGGCAGCGTTGTAATATTGTTGCGAGTTGGCGTCGATGGCAGGCGCTGTGGCACATCCGATCAGACTGAATGCAAGGAGTGAGACGGAGACCGATGTTGCGTGCCTGCGGATCGAGAATATTATTTTTAACATGTCTGACTCCTTTGATATTTCATGATTGTTTATTTATACAGCTTACGCACACTATATAAATTCGTCGTTCCCGCGTCCGCGGGAACGACGGTGGATTTTTCGGCCATTTTGCGTAAGTCCTAATATACTGAGCAGGCTCGCGGCAAGTGATTCAAGATTTCTACGCACTACTAATCCGCGCGCGCATATCGGAAATCACTATTAATAAATTTTGTGGCAACTGGTTGTTCTGAAGCGTTGCAGTCGCTATGCGTGCCATCGCTTCGACTTTGATCGCCGAAAGCTTTGATTGCATCTCGTTTTTCAATTCAGGCGTTAAATTTCCCAGCGATGCCTGTTCGTCGAATTGCTTCTCGATACCGGCGACCTGTTCGATGTATTCCACAAATTTCTGGTCGTCGTAGACGATAGGCTCGGGCTCGTCAGATTCTCCTTTGAACCATTTGAAGACGACAAGAAATGTCGAGCCGACCGACAACAACAAGCCGAATAGTGCCTTGATTTTGTCGAGAGTCTCGGACGACAACATCGGGTTTTTTCTCGCCATGAACAGCTTGCTTCCTTCCGACAATGGAAATCCCGAAGGTACCGCTAACTGATTTTCATCCAGTTTCATTTTTAAACGCACTTCGAGGGCAGGATTGAACAAACTCTCAAGCACTTTGAAGATCTTGCGTGGTTCGACGTTTTTATTGGCAACCAGATGCAGGTTGACGCCGATGGTTTTGATGTCCTTGGGTGGAACCGCCGGCTTCACGTTGTACATGTAGGC
>Ga0207095_10055_pt1 | contig 33825 bp, 29 predicted proteins | sample Alteio_BWMinHeat_88_FD_153529 | JGI IMG/M metagenome (GOLD analysis project Ga0207095, IMG submission 153529) | Enriched cells from forest soil in Barre Woods Harvard Forest LTER site, Petersham, Massachusetts, United States -... | ecosystem: Environmental > Terrestrial > Soil > Temperate forest >... | reverse complement strand
GATACCTTCGCATTTGCCTTCACACCAAAGCGAAGCCCCACCAGCACGTCTAGAGTAGCAATAATTAAACCGCTAGCCATGCTTAGCATAGAGATACCTCCAACATTCAGACATCCCCAGGCAAGGTCGACAGGTCCGTTCTTCTTAGTTAATGAGTGTCTTCCTACTTCGCTCATGAATTGTGTGGAATAATTGAGGCTATCGCTTATTAAAACGTCTCTCCCCTTGCTAGATAATAAGTCGATGGAAGTCTGAACTTCTACATGAAGACGTCGATCAAAGTGGGCACTTGGTCGATACTCAAGAAGTCCTGCTGCAACCTGCTTATCAACAAGTGACAAATATTCAAGGAAGCAGCTTTTTTCTATAGGCATAATTGGCAGTATACCATGGCGGGGAGGGATGTCAAGAGCGTTCGGAAGGCTTGCGCGTTAACATTTTGTGAACTTCTATAACGGCTAAACTTTGAGCTTTTGCGGCAGGGTGGTCAAGACCTCGCAACCGGTTTCAGTCACAAGGACATCATCTTCTAATCGCATTCCAAATTTTCCAGGAATGTAAACGCCGGGCTCAACGGTGACTACCATGCCAGCCTCAAGGACTTGGTCGCTTGTTCGACGCAACGTTGGAGCTTCGTGAATTTCAAGGCCAATTCCATGCCCAAGGCCATGACTGAAGTAGTCGCCATAGCCGGCTTCGGCAATGACTTTTCTCGCCGCCAGATCCGCTTCCTTAGCTGCACTGCCTGGGCGGATCGTCTTATAGGCTGCTTCTTGGGCTTTTTGCAATACTTCAAAGACTTTTTTCTTTTCTTCGGAAACCTCCCCCACGCAAACGGTTCGAGTGACATCCGAGTGATAACCTTGAAAAAGGGCCCCCATGTCAATGATAACCACGTCCCCTTTTTGAATCTTGCGCGTTGTGGGCTTCCCATGAGGCATGGCAGAACGCTCTCCCGAAGCCACGATCGAATCAAAAGCCTCTTTACAGCCATGCCGACCAAGATGATCCACAATTTGATAAGCAATGGTAGCTTCATCGACCCCTGGTTTGATGTGTTCTATGGCTTCCGCGCATGCCTTTTCGGCAAGCGTGATGGCTTTTCGAAGCAAGGTGACTTCGCTTTCAGCTTTCTTAATGCGAAGTGCTTCGAGCCATCCTGTGGTGGAGACGAGGATGACGGCTCCGCTGTTCTCTTCGATCCGTCGAGCTTCCAACAAGGTCATTTTGTGAGCCTCAACCCCGAGTCGCTTTATCTTGAGTTGGTGCAGCACGGATGGAAGTTCCTTAGGGAATCCATCAAGAAAGTCGCTGATGTGAACTTTTTCCACTTCAGCGGGGCATTCATCAGCGGCTTGTTGAGTGTAGCGCCCATCAACCATGATCAAACATCGGTCTTGCGTGATGACCACCCAGCTTGCCGAACCAGAGAAATTGGTTAGGTAGCGCTTGTTCTCCGCGCAGGTTACAAGGAATCCATCAATGTTTTCTTTGGAGAGTCTTTCTTGAATCGTTTTGATTCGTTCAATCATGAGGCTGTCACCAAGTTTTGTTGGACTTAAGTTTCAAAAGTTCTTTCAGTTCCTTTTCATTTAAAGTCCGCCATTCCCCGGAAGGAAGAAGAGAAAGTTGGAGAGGACCAATCGCAACTCGACATAGCGAAATGACTTCGTGACCGAGTGTCTTCAGCATGCGACGTATTTCTCGCTTTCTTCCTTCATGAATTTTAATTTCAAGCCAACACTTCTTTTCCCCTTCGAGAATTTTTAAAACCCGTGCTTGTGCCGGAGACGTCAACCCGTCTTTAAGCAAAACCCCCTTCTTGATTTGTTCTAAAACTTTTGTGGAAGGAATTCCTTCCACTTGCACTTCATAGACTTTTTCCACTTGAAACTTCGGATGGGTGAGCGCATACGCCAGATCCCCATCATTGGTGAGGAGCATCAGACCTTCTGAATCTTTGTCAAGTCTCCCCACCGGAAAAACTCTTCCTTTGATTTTAACCAAGTCAAAGATCGTTGGTCGCTTTTGCGGATCGGTTACGGTGGAAAGATAGCCTTTGGGCTTGTGAAAAAGAAAGTAGGCGTAAGGCGAGTATTCGACCACCTTCCCATCAACCTTGACGACATCGTTGTCAGGATCGATTTGCTCACCCAGATGAGCTCGTGTGTCATTGACGAAGACGAGCCCTGACTTGATGAGCTCTTCACACTTCCTCCGGCTTTGGATTCCCCGTTCCGCCAGAAATTTCTGAAGTCGCATGAGGCGTGTCAAAAGAATAAATCGAAGCCGGTAAGAAGTTGGATGAAATGAAAGTTAAGCGAGCTTGCGGCTTGATTGTGATTGAAGTTTCGAAATTGGAAGAAGGCATCCGTCTTGGGTGCCAAGCCATAATTTACCTTGAAGATTTCTCCACTGTCATGGAATTGAAAATTGGGGAATGCACTGGGTGAGGCTAAAAGGCGTCCATCGGCTTGTGCTCGCTGGTAGGCTAAATCAAGTTCCCATTTCTGCCAAAAAGAATAAACAAAGCCTGCATGACCAAGCCAGCCATTGAGTCCAATGTTGTTGACATCCGCACTGCTACGGCTTGCTTCTACACCTGAAACAGCCCCTTCAAAAGCTAAAGGAGTCGAGATGGGAAGATAAGTGTCAAGCCTCCAATCGTGTGTGGTTCCTCGTGGGAAAGTTTGTGGCTTTCCGCCAGTACCCAGAAATAATGGCTCGAAAAATCCGAGAGACTGGATGTCTTCGTCATTGTTGAACAAGGTTAGCTCGGTTGGAATTTTTTGTGAAAGCTGTCGATACCCAAGTTTCACGTATCCATTTTGACTGAGAGCCCATTCCAAGAAAAGTTTCAGACCTTGTCGATTTTGCGGGTACTCTTCGCTGTTATGCAACGTGTAAAATCCAGGATAATCAACCGCAAAGGGCCATTGTCCCCAAGGAAAATTAGCCAACGTAATTCCTGCGGGAAGTGAGAGGGGAAGAATCATCGGTGTGTATTTGGGATCGATGCTTAGGTATGCGGCACCAAGAGAGAGGTTCTTTTCCAATTCCCCTTCAACTGAGATGTCGTAAAGTTCTCCTCGAGCATTATCGGTTGAATTCGTATTTGGTTTATAATTGCTATTTCCGTAAGCAAACTTAAAGGTCATCGGGTGATCGTGGAAAGATCGGGTGTACGAGAAGTCAGCCCCCCAAGTTTTCTCTTTTTGTGGGCCAACAGTAATAGGCAAAAGAGTCAGCGGATTGAGCCATCCCGCACCTGAGTTAATGGGGATGGGGATAAGACCCGAAGCCCCGGGTGCCATGGTGGCTGGGTCATTCTGAGCGGTCATCCAATGCACGTTTGCGCTAAATCCAAGAAGTTCGATTCCAGCATTGCTACCAAAGATTTCCGTGGGCCAGGCAGAAGCTTGTGCGAGTTTTCCGGCAAAGACTTCGGAATACGCATTCGAGATAAAAAGATAAGGCTTCATTTGAGCCACCAGATCTCCGCCAAAGTTTGGAAGATAATCGGGTCCTTCCTCAGTTAAATTAGGGACCCCAGCATACAGGTAACTGGGTGAATGCTTGGGATAAAAGCTGCCCAGTGTTCCCTGTAAGGTCCCTGTTTCGTTCTTGACGAAAACCTGATCGAGTTCGCCTTTCATGCTGCTGAAGGCAGGATATCCTAGAAAGGGATTATTGAAGAAGGGGGGAGTGTTCCCCCAGGTGATCGCATTCAAGGAATCACCGACAGAATTGAATGCAGCAATTCTTCCACCCGCTTCCCAATTTTCATCCACTTTCCCTTCGAGATTGAGAAATCCGAGATTGGTTTCAGCGCTGCCGCTTTTTACAGGAAAAAGAGAGTAGGGTCGATCGGCGTGTGAGTCGGCAAAGCCAGTATCCATGCCGATTCCTGATGGAAGATTTCCATATAAGGCGGTGGAAATGAATCGGGTGTGAAATTCCGCATTGGTGCGAATTCGCTCGGTTTCACTCACCCGTGTTTCGAGTTTGGTGACTTCCCGCTCGAGGGAATCCAGATGGACCCCAAGCCCTTCAATTTCGTCTTGGTAGTTTGCTAAGATGAGCTTAAGCTCTTCAAGCTTGTCTTTGGGTATAAAAGGACGTTTCATTTCAAGAAAAGTTAATACTCGAATTAACATTTCTGCCGTTTCGTATCGGGTCATCGAACGATCCCCACGAAACTCTCCACCGGGGTAACCAGTAACCAAACTTTGGGCGGAGAGAGAAAGAATTGCTTCGCGTGCCCAGTGGGAAGAAGGAATGTCAGAAAAAGGAGAGGCCAAGACAAACGAATGCAACATCATGAGAGAAACAATCATCAAAAAAAGTAAAGGATTAAAGCTTTTCGGGAGTTTTCGCATCGAGGATAATCTCACAAGGGAGTTTTCTTAGAAGCATTTCTGTCGTCCGTCCGATAATGTTCTCTACGCCTCCTAATTTCGGTAAGATTCCTAATACAATGAGTTCGATATTTTCTTTTTCAGCGATATCCGCAATTTTTTCTGCCGCATGCCGTGCACGCTCAATTCGGGTTTCGACCGGCAAGTTGTGCGTGTCGACAATTCCCCTTCCACGTGTAAGAATCTGCTCAGCAGATTCTTCGTGCCCTGGCAAATGAGCTCCTAGCGGTAAGCTTAAGGGTATCTCCACGATGTGCACCAGAAGAATGGTAGCTTTTTGCTCTTGTCCAAGGCGGCAGGCAAGTTCAATGCCCCGTTCAGAGGACTCTGTTCCAATCGTGGGAACCAGGATGATTTTGATGGCATCAACGGCAACCCTGACCTTGGCAGCCACCAAAGAAACCGGTTTTGGGGGATGGAGCATCCACCAAAGAAGACTGCTCATGGAAGATCCGAAGGTGAACGCGATTAGAAGACCAAGGAGACTCACATGGCCAAACACGGGCTATCTCTCCAAGGGGAAAACTTTTCGCTGACGAAGGCGGAGGAGCCCGTAAATCACCAGTGTGGCACCCAAGATAAATCCAGGAACGGTTCGATGCAGAAAATAAGTACGAAACAGCAAGATAACACCGAGGGTTAGAATCGCGGATCCGATGAAAAGCAGATAATAGTGAAACCAGATTTTCTTTTTCAAAGGGTAAAAATTCCTTTAGTTATTCAACCAAGCCCTTTCGCATGGCATAGGCTACCGCCTGAGCTCGGTCGCTGACTTCTAGCTTTCTGAAAATGGAACGAAGGTGTGCTTTCACCGTTGTTTCACTGATGAGAAGTGAGTCCGCAATTTGTTTGTTGGAGTTTCCATTCGCTACAAACCGCAAGACTTCAAGTTCGCGTTCGGAAAGTTCACGGAGAGGCGTCTTGGCCATTCCCTGAGATGTGTCCTTCGCCAGATGAGCAAATTCTTTGAGGACCTTCTTGGCTAAGCTTGGTTGGATGAGGGATTCTCCAGAATGCACCACTCGAATGGCTCGAACCAAGTCGTCTTTGGAGATGTCCTTTAAGACGTAACCACTGGCTCCAGCTTTGATGGCCTCAAAAATGTATTCATCCTCATTGTACATGGAGAGGATGATGATTTCAACTTTCGGAGATTCTTCTTTAATTTTCTTGGTGGCTTCAATGCCTGTGATTCCTGGAAGCCGAATGTCCATGAGAACAATATCAGGGTTCAATTTTTTGACGAGTTCAAATGCTTCCTTGGAATCCGAAGCCTGTCCTACCACGGCCAGGTCTGGCTCAAGTTCGAGCATTTTTGCAAAGCCCTCGCGAACCAGCGTGTGGTCATCGACCAGCAAGACTTTAATCCGTTCTTGTTCCATTGTCTTTTAAAGAGATTTCAAACTTAGTCTCTTTATTCCTTTTTGAAAATTTGACTTTCTAATGAATGGGGACCTCGATGAAAACTTGACTTCCTTGACCCCCGGAACTTTCAATCTTAAAGAGACCCCCAAGCAAGGTTACTCGCTCTTTCATCCCTGTTATTCCGACGGAATCCCCCTCAAGCCCTTTATTTCGTGCCTCTTCAAGACTGAACCCTGTTCCGTTGTCCGAGATTCGCAAGAGAAGCTTTCCGTTGGTGCTCTTGACCTCAATGTCGACTTTCGTAGCCCGCGAATGCTTTTTTACGTTGGTGAGCGCTTCTTGAACGATGCGATAAACGGCGGTTTCCACCACAGCCGGTAATTTTTTCTTTGGCATTTCAGCAGAAAGAAAAGTGCGGATGCTGTTTTCTGCTTCAAATTTCTTCAAGAAATGTTGCAAGGTGGGGATGAGGCCGAGATCATCCAAGGTCGATGGACGCAGGTTGAAGATAATTTGACGAACTTCTTGGACATTCTCAACCAAATGTTTCTTGAGAGCTTCCAGCTCGATTTCTGCACCTTTTCCTGGTTTTCCAAAAAGAGCTTGACAGGTTTGTACTTTTGTTAAAGCGCTGACCAGTGATTGGGCAATGGAATCATGAATCTCGGCGGCAATGCGTTTTCGTTCCTCTTCTTGAGCGTAGATTACTTTGGACAGTAAGGCTTCGATTTGCTTCTTGCTTTGCGTTGCGTCTTCATAAAGTTTGGCATTCTCAATGGCGATAGCGGCTTGGGTGGCCAATGTGGCGAGAAAAGTGAGGTCGCTTTCCGACAGGGCTCGCTTTTGTCGGAAGAACAGGGCCACAAATCCAAGATTTTTCTTTTTCGTAACCAATGGGATCAAGACGGTTTGGGGAGAGTCAAGCTCCTTCAATGACTTGGTGAGGATCACCGGCTTCCCCGTTTGAAAAGCCATCGGGGCCATTGCTTTTGGCAACGAGGGTGGGATGGTGATGTTTCCTCGAGTCGTGCGGGGAAAGAATTTCCCATCATCCTCCATGAGCAACACACCGCTTTCAGCATTGGCTGAATCTCCCATCAAATCAAGAACAAAACGAAGAATGGGTCCAAGCTCCATGACCGAACCGAGCATTTTACCCGCTTCATATAAAGCGTTTAGCTCTTTCACTTTGGCGTGCAGCTCTTGAACCAAGGTTCGCGCACGTTCTTCGCTTGCTTCCCGTTCTTCCACGAGGCTCCAAGCAAACGCCGTGCTATAACCACGGAGGACTTCGAGCCTCGGATTGAGTTGCTGAACAAGTTCGAGGTCAAGGCTGTGGGGTTCGGTTTCAATCAAGAGATCGACATTGGGGAGTCGGCAGAGAGAATACGGATTGTCGGTGGTGTAGATTTTCAATTTCTTGGCTAACTTGGCTGCCGGAGCTTGATCATCCGCGGTCGAAAGTCCTAAGATTTCTACGCGTGAATTTCCAAGCAAGGTTTGCAAGATCCCCATGGCTCGTTCGCTTGCGCCTATTATCGCCACACGAGTGGTGTTGGGGACTTCGACGGGTGGAGGAGGAGGTGCTGTCGGAACGGGGTGAAGAATCCGGTCGACCACTTCGAGCAGCCGCATCGCATTGAAAGGCTTTGTGACGTAGTCGGTGACCCCGAGTTCGAGGCCTCTGCGCCGGTCCTCTTTCGTCCCCATCGCGGATAAAACGATGATCGGAATGTTGACAGTGCTCGGATCGTGCTTCAGTTCCTCAAGGACATGCCAGCCGTCAACCGATGGCATGAGGATATCGAGGATAACAAGATTAGGCTTGTTCTCTCGAATCTTTAGGAGGGCTTCTTTTCCATTGTAAGCCCCAATCGTTTTGTACCCTTCAAATTCAAGATTAACTTGGATAAGCTTGACAATATGAGGGTTATCATCCACAACCAGGATGAGCTCACGCTTTGCCATGCACTACTTCCCCCCAAGGTTGTAATGATTAGAGAGCTTTTTCTAGTTTTGAGACAGCTTGTTGAACTTCCATTCGAAGTAGCCCCAAATTGATTCGGGGCTGAGTGAGAACCGCCAGGAAGGTCTCTGATGTTTGAAGTTTGTGCACCACTAACTTATCGACAGTTCGCTCGATTGTGACAAGCTGAGTTCCCCCCGCTTCTAATTTTTGAAAGTTGGTGTCAATGTTTCGATATAAATCTGCAACCATGGCTCCAAGAAACTCTGTATCTTTCCCTTCGAGCTTTTCCGAAGCAATCACAAGACCATCAGAACCTGTAAGGAGGCACCCTAATACTCCTGCTGTTTGGCAAAGTTTTTCGAGAATTTCTTCCATTTTTATCAGGCCTTGACAGGATCGAAAAATCGAGACGCTTCAGTGCCGAGCGCTAACAAATAAGGGATGAGATCTTCCCAAAGTTGTTCTGGCTCGCATGCACTGGCGATGTACCCCGAGCCTGCCAGACAAAGAACGATGTTCGCGGAAGGGACTCTGACGGCGATGCTCTCCAAATTTCCTTGTCCAATAGGGCCAAAGCGGGAAGCAAGTTTGGGGAAGAGTTCAAGGAGCGCTCCGAAGGGGAGAGAGCCATTCGGGCTTTTCGCCGAGTCCTTGATTGTCGTCCCTTTTTGGTTCAAGAGTTCCACTGCACGAACCAGTTTTTTCTCTAGCAATCGGTCACAGGTTACTTTTAAACCTTCGGAAACTCCGGCGTTTGCGATTTGTTCCGCTACCGTGGTCTCAAGCGTGGACGCTACGGCAAAGTAAAAGCCTGGAACATGATAAAACTCAACCGCAAAATTCTTCGAAGCCATCGTTAAGGTGCTTAATGGGGAGAGATTATGCTTTGCAAGAATACTTTGCGCGATGCCAAAGCATTCACTTCCATAGGAAGCCAAGATTTCACTGGTGTCTTCAGGGAGTGTTGAAGCGATTGCTAGGCCATCCTCGCTGAGCAGGCAGGCTTTCCAACGGCGATTGAGATCGCTTAAGTCTTGGAGTAGGATGTGCAAACTCGACTCTCTTCCAACCACGCCACGACTCACCTCGTCAAGGATTTTCTGCACGAGCTTGTCTTTGGACAATCGGGGTTGCGAGTTCATGATCGGCTGATTGATGTGCGCGGGAGCCTGAGAGGGGGTGTCAACAGTCGGTTCAGATGGTTTGGGTGGCGCGATGAGTTCTTCCACTTGTGGTTTTTCCTGAAGAACGGGAGGCTCAAATTGTGGTAGCTTTGGGATAACGACATTCAGAGAAAAGAAGTGAGAAAGAATGAGTTCGGAAAGGGGGAGTGTGGAGAGTTCGGTGAAGCGTTGAAAGACTTCACGAATAAAGGCCTTATGGGCTTTTTCGATGAGGGAGGGGAATTTTCGCACCAGATCTTCGGTTGATTTGCCGATCCACAATTCTTCATTTGATTTGCCGATCCACAATTCTTCATTGTTTTTTTCGAGATCCAAAAATTCGGAAGCTGTTTTCGATGGGGGAGATAAAAGTAACAGAAAAGAAGCGGCAGGTTTGTAAATGGCTTGCTTCTTTTTCAGCAAATAGGCATCTTTGGGAAGATACGGGGTCTCTTTCACCTCAATCATCACTAGGCTTGTTTCAATATTGAGAAAAAGGGTGCTTATTTCTCCTTCGGTCATCACACAAAGCGTTTTCGGTGTCGGGAGCTTTTCGAGAGCTTCCCACAAATCGACCAAAAGCCATCGGTTTCCACTCATCATTCTTTGCCCGTAAAATGTGGGGCTAATGAATTGAGTTTGTTTCTCCTCGGGGAAAGGTCGGCCACACGCAAAACACTTAAATCCTTGCTTGGATGCTTCTTCCACAGCCTCAATCGACTCAACCATCATGATTTCATTTCCACTTTGTCGGCAGATGATCAAGAATTCACGCTTGATCATCCCTGCCTTTTCTAAGGCGCTGATGGTCTCCGTTGGAATTTCGGGGTGTGAATCGGTGTACTCTCGACGACCCGAGGTTAGAATGGAACCGAGAAAGTCTCGAGCGGCGTGATTTCGAAGCAAGGCGGTGGCTTGCCGATCTTCATCGGAAGCACTGAAGTCGCCATATTCTTGGTACAGCGAAGCGAAGGTTCGATTGGCGGATCGGATGGGTCGTTTTTCTGGAGCTCCTTTGAGGTGGGTAAGGATGGACTGAACAAAGCGGCCGTGCTCCTGCGCAACGTCGGTCTCTCCAATCGTACCGATTTCAAGTCCAGAAGAAAACTTCGTGTAGTAGAAGAGCTTCTTATCTTTCGAATCTTTCGAAAGATAAATTTCGCCAAAGTGGCTGACGGGAAGACACTCGGAGGGGGGAATGCCCAAAAGCTGGCAAGCCTGTCCGTGTGCTGTTCCAAGGAGCGAGGTGTATTGCCCGCTCAAGGAAGAAGAAAAAACGTTTTCTTCTTCCTTGGTGGGGAGAGCTGTCACGAATTCGCGTATCACATTGAGCATTGGTTTTCAGCCATTCAAGCTGCAACGATACAATTTAAACTTAGCGCGACCGCATTCCTTCAAGCCGCTCCCGCCATGGTAGCTATTCGGTGATCCTCAATGAACACTCCAATCCTGTTCTTCTTGTTAGGTGACCGAGCGGGAGGGGGTCCTCGCTTTTTCAAAAAGTCCATCCATGAACTTTTTGAGTTCGGAGAAATCCAGTGGAATCCAGCGGTTTTTCACATCCATGTGACCGCTGGATGATTTCATCCTGAAATCACATCGTGTTCTTTTTAATGTTTCGCAATACTCACCGCGTCGGACCCCTCCCGGTCGGTCCTTGACAAGGTTAGCACCCATGGAGTGTTCATTGAACACTTTCTGAAGAGTTACCATGGCAGGAGCTTTACAGAGGGTTTGAAGCGTTGCGGAAAGTTCATAAAAAAGTAACAATTGTTTACGGTAAGGGGGATTGCTTCGTCGAGAAGCGCCGTTTATACTTTAAGAGATCTCATAAATTAAGAGCAAAGGAGCCAGTGGTATGCTGAACAGAATCGCGTGGGCGTATAGCAGTCACAAAGGACAGCTTGAGCAGCCTGGGAGGCGTGCATCTGATACATTCCAAGCTCAAGAAAAGCCCAACGAGCAGAGTTCTTTAGACAATTCCATTCTTGGTAGGGCTCGCTTTTCGACGAGAAATCCATTTGCACTTGGATCGGTCGAGCAGTTGGACAATAGGTCGTAGCTCAAAAGAACAAATAGAGCCAGAGGACGGTTGAAATTCCCGAGGCGGCCACAATGACCCACCAAACGTTAGGCGCATTCTTCATATTGCGAAAGGAATAGGGCTGGCTTTTCAAAACCTTTTTCAAGCATCGATAAAGTTCTTTCCGAAATTCACCCAGACTAAAATAGCGTTTCCCTCGATTGGCTTGTGTGGCTTTTTCGATCACCAAATCAATGTGCGAAACAATGCGGGGATTCGCCATATGAACATCAACGAAAACGAAGGGGATTGAGCCTGGACTTTGTCCAACGAGACAACGGTGAAGCACAGCAGCCAAAGTGTAAACATCGGCTCGTTCATCGGGGGCTGCATTTTCATCAAAAACCTCCGGGGGTGAGTAACCCATTAAGCCGGGTTGAGCCACCTCGCTTAAGAGATCGAGCGATTTTGGAACAATCTTGACCTCACCCAAAGTTGAGATTAAGATTTTCTTCGGAGAAAGATTTCGGTAGTGTGTCACCTCTTTCATCCGTCCATGAAGATAAATCAGGGCATCCGAGGTTTGAATTCCCCAGCTTAATGCTTGTCTCTCTGGGACTGGACTTGTGGCATTATCCAAAATTTCTTCAAGGGATTGTCCATTGACATGTTCCATCACCATGCACGAGCGCTCTTCTTCTTCGAAGAAATCCACCACTTTAGCCAAATGGGGATGGTTGAGAGCACTCAGGGATTTCATCTCTTGAAAGAAGCGTTCTGACGGAAGTTTGGGATAAACTTTAACAGCCCACCATTTTCCGGGAAATCTTAAATCTGCAGCTTTGTAAACTTGACCCATGCCTGTCCCGGAAATCAAGGCTTCAATCTTGTAGCGGTTTTGTAAGATACTCCCATCGGGGAGAAATGATTTCTCCATCCTAAGAAATGTTTCTTCGGACTGCCGGAGATAACCCTCTCGTTTCATCAAGATTAGTTTTCGGGGAGGATTGGTTCTCTCCTGGAAGAACCCAGCTCCAACGTGGACTTTCAACTCACCGAAGAACAAAGAGAAATCCAACAAATGGCACGCACTTTCGCCGAAAAAGAGATCGTGCCTGTCGCTCGCGAGCTTGATAAGGCAGCCACATTCTCCGTTGATTTAACAAGAAAAATGGGTGAGATGGGATTTCTTGGCATGCTGGTTCCCGAGGGGTATGGCGGAATTGGGGCTGACACCTTGTCTTATTGTCTAGCCCTTGAGGAGATCACGCGTGCGGATTTGGCGCAATCCATGACGATGAGTCTCCATAATTCGTTAGTGGCGTATCCCCTTCTCGCGTACGGAAGCGAAGAAATCAAGAAAAACTATTTAACCCCGATGGCTAAAGGAACCAAGCTTGGCGCCTTCGCACTCACAGAACCGTGTGCCGGCTCGGATGCGGGTAGCCTTGAGACTACAGCTCACAAAGAAAATGATTCGTATCGATTGAATGGAACGAAAATTTTTTGCACCAACGGAAGTGTGGCTGATTTTATCGTTGTTTTTGCGAACATTGACAAGAGCCTAGGGAAAAAAGGGATTACCGCATTTCTTGTAGAGACTTCGAGCCCTGGATTTCAAGTGGTGAGAGAAGAAGAGAAAATGGGTGCACATGCCTCGCCAACGGCGCAACTTCTTTTTGAAAATTGCAAGGTCCCAGACACCCATCGATTGGGTCCGGAAGGGAAGGGGATGCGGATTGCCCTTGAGACTTTGGATGGAGGGCGAATTGGCATTGGCGCACAAGGGGTTGGATTGGCCCGAGGGGCTTTTCTCGCGGCGCTTCGATACTCGCAAGAACGAAAACAATTTGGGAAATCGATTTCCGAATTTCAAGCCATTCAATTTATGCTGGCTGACATGTCGATTGACGTCGAAGCCAGTACGCTCCTTGTTCATCGAGCGGCTTGTTTAAAAGATCGTGGATTACCCTACATCTTAGAAGCCGCACAATGCAAAGTGTTTGCTACGGAAGCAGCCACACGTGTTGCTGACAGAGCCCTTCAGGTTTTTGGCGGATACGGATATCTCAAAGACTACCCGGTGGAGAAATATTACCGTGAAGCTCGAGTGACTCAACTTTACGAAGGAACCTCCGAAATCCAGCGGATGGTGATTGCTCAAATGCTCATTCGCAGTTTAGAAGGGGCTAGTGAAGGAACAAAGTAAAGAAGCCGGCGAGAAGCGCGGCAGCCGGAATCGTGAGAAGCCAAGCGATCACGATGTTTCCTGCCACTCCCCATCGAACAGCGGAGAGTCGGCGCGAAGCTCCAACCCCCATGATCGCTGAGGAAATGACATGGGTGCTTGAAACCGGCATTCCAAGATGGGCAGCAATAAGAATTGATGTGGCCGCACATGTTTCCGCACAGAACCCCTGAACAGGCTCGATCTTGATCACGCGCATCCCGATCGTCTTAATAATGCGCCACCCCCCAGCCGCTGTCCCCAGGCCCATGACTAAAGCGCAGGCATAGATGACCCAGCTTGGAATGGAAAAGTCGCGAAGAATTCCCTTGGAAACCAAAGCCATGGTAATGATCCCCATTGTTTTTTGCGCATCACTCGTCCCATGAGCAAAGGCCATCCCTGCAGCAGACAAAACTTGGAGTTTCCGGAAGACTTTGTTCATTTGCGATGGGCTATTCTTGAAAAACAGATGATTAAAAAGGACCATTAAGGAGAACCCGGCCGTAAGCCCAAGAACACACGACCAGACGGCGGGTGACAAGATTTTGAAGAGAATGTTACTCCAGTTGACGGTTTGAAAACCTGCAGAAAAAACACCGGCTCCCGCGATCCCGCCGATCAGGGCGTGGCTAGAACTTGATGGAATGCCCAGATACCAGGTTACGAGATTCCACGTGATCGCTCCAAGGAGCGCCGCCAAAATCACCCGCTCATTGACCGCTTCAGGGGGAACGATTCCTTTTCCAACCGTGGCCGCCACGTGTGTCGTGAAAAATGCCCCAACAATGTTAAGAGATGCGGCCATAAGCAAAGCCATTCGTGGGGAGAGAGCTCGAGTGGAAACCACGGTGGCAATGGCATTTGCAGAATCGTGGAATCCATTGGTGTAATCGAAGAAAAGCGCAATGGCGATAAGGGCAATGATAAAGAAATCATGCATGCTTTATCATAACCCCTTCCACGATTTGCGCGACATCCTCGCACCGATCGAGTGCTGTCTCAAGTCGATCATAAATCGCCATCCATTGGATGACTTCAATTTCGGGGATTTTTTCTCGAAACAGTGCGGCCACGGCTTCACGATTGACTTGATCCCCTTCTTTTTCACAAGCCCTAATTTGGTTGGTATGAAGTGAGACATCATCCCCGTTTTCCATGGCATCCACTGCTTTTCTGATTTCCCCGGTTCCTTTGACCAACAGGTCGGCTAACGTGTGTGCAGGGGGGCGCGGAGCTTTCACGCGAAAAAGCACGAGGCGAACCGCAGCAGCACGAATATAGTCCAGAACATCATCCATCGTTGAAGCAAGCTCATGAATGTCCTCACGATCGATCGGGGTGACAAAGGTTTTGTACAGCTGAAGCGCTACCTCTCGAACAATGGCGTCGCCGTCATGTTCCAAGTCTTCAATGTGTTTCACCTGAGTCTCAATATTCTGATATTCCTCAAGCAATCGTCGGAGCGACAAGGCCGCTTCTTGAAGAATTCTTGCTTGAGATCGAAATGATTCATAAAACGATTTTTCTTTCCGAAAAAAACGAAATGGCATTGTTCACCTCAACGTTGATTTATGGGTTACCGTTACGGTTGGGTCAATGGAAGCAGGAAGCGGAAAGTCGAGCCTTGATTCTCCTCGGACTCCACCCAAATCTTTCCACCGTGGCGTTCTACAGCATGTTTCGCTATGCTTAGGCCCAATCCAGTTCCTCCTAATGTTCTCGAGCGAGATTTATCGACTCGATAAAATCGTTCAAAGATGCGATCTCGATGTTCCTTCGGGATTCCGATTCCTGAATCTTGGACCCAGCCTTCCAAAAGGCCCCCTTCTTGTTTGGCTCCAATCTCGATGGCTCTTCCTGCAGCGGTGTACTTGATCGCATTGTCGACAAGATTTCGGAAGAGTTTTTCTATGTCGGGCGGAGAACCTTGGATGACAAGTTCTGGGTTTTGGAAAGCCTGATGAATGACAATTCCCTTTTGTTGTAGCTGAGGCTCGTACGATTCCAGACATTCTCGGAAGAGTTTAACGACATTAAACGGTTCCTTGACAAATTCCTTTTCGCGTTCGAGTTCGGAAAGATCGAGCAAGTCTCGAATAATGAGATTGAGTCTGTCGATCTCTCGCTCCATCATCCCCATGAATTTTTTGCGTTGTTCCGGATCGTCTAGACCGCCCACATGAAAGGCATCTAAGATGGCTTGGAGCCCTGCAGCTGGCGACCGAAGCTCATGCGAGGCATTCGCAACAAACGCCTTTCGCATCTCCTCCAACCGTTGGGGTTCGGTGATGTCATAGAGCACAGCCACTTTTCCGATCAGATCCCCTTCAGGGTTTTTGAGAAGGAAGGATCGGAAGAACAAGGTGCTTGCGGAATCGGAGGGTGAGATCGTTCCCGATTTTTCTTCACCTCGGATGAGCGTTTCAAAGATGGGCTTAAAGTCTCCCGTGAGCAGTGAGTCAAGCGATTTTCCGATAAAATCAGGGTCGGTGATTTTCAGCAGATTTTTAGCCCCGGCGTTTGCGATCAACATGCGGTTAGCTGGATCCGAAACCAAAATGCCTTCACGAAGATTGGAAAGGATTCCCGCAAGTTTTTCTTTTTCACCTTCTAAGATTAGAAATTTTTCGCGGAGTGTTTGACGGCTTTGATGAAGAGAAGAAATGCAATCCCAAACTTCCGCAATGTCCGAAGAAGGAAGTGAGGCATCCCAATTTCCAGGCCCAAGACTTTGCAGGGCATTTGAGAGCGCATGAAGTGTTTGTCGTAAGTCAAGGAACCACAAGACAAAAGGGAATGTAATCAGCGAAAAAAGAAAAGCGAACACGATGAGAAGTTCAAAATAAACAGGATAAAAGGAGGAAACAACGAGCGTGAGAGATGAGACAAGAAAAAGAGAACCAAGATACAGAATGAAATTCCAGAGAAGTTTTTTACGGCTCAAAACGGTACCCTTTGCGTTTTACCGTAATGATGTGTTTTGGTTTGGAGGCATTTTCTTCTAACTTTTGTCTAAGCCAATAAACATGGATCTCAACCGTTTTGGGATCCCCCATGAAATCTGCTCCCCACACTTCTTCCAAAAGCGTTTCCTTCGAAACCACTTGACCATCGTGCGTGGCAAGACATTCTAGAAGTTTCCATTCCTTAGGAGAAAGCTCAAGTGTGGTTCCGAGGCGCTTTGCAATCCTTCGTTCGAAATCAATCGCAAGGTCAGACTCTGGTTCGGGATGAGTGCTTTCCGATTTCTTGCGCCTTAAGACCGCTTTGATGCGTGCCTCAAGTTCTCGAGTTGAAAAGGGCTTGATCACGTAATCATCGGCCCCAAGCTCAAGCCCAACCACCCGGTCAGTCTCTGAAGAGCGTGCCGTGATCATGATAATTGGAATGACTTTGGGAAGTCGTTGGACTTCGCGGCAGACCTCGTATCCGTCTTTTCCCGGAAGCATGACATCAAGAAGAATCAGATCGGGAGTGAATTCCTCCAAGATTTTGAGCGCTTCATTTCCATCATGGGTTAAACGAACCTGATAGCCGTATTTTTCAAGCGTAAAGGCGAGCGATTCGGCTAAGGACTGTTCGTCTTCCACAACCAACAGAGAAATCACGAGCTTTTCTGCATTTGCTGATAAAGACTCACGGTTTCTTCTGAAGGGGAAATGTGGAGGTTGTTTTTCAGAAGATCCAAACAAACATGATACTGTTGCATGGCCTCGTCTCGCTTCCCAGTGGAGAAATAAGCTTGCATGAGCATTTGATGCGCCTGTTCATTGGACGGCTCTTCTTTCAAGACCCGCCCCGCTAATTGGATCACGTCTTTCCATGCGTGGCGAGTGGCTGCAAACTGAATGAGAGAAAGGAGGGATCGGATAAAAAGACGCTGATACTTTTCGCGAAAAGGGGTGCACCAGGGCTCATCGGAATGCTCTGGAATGAAGGCCCCGGTGTAAAGTGCATGGGCTTTCTCGTATTCCAATTGTGCTTGCTCGGTTTCACCTTGATTTTCGAAAATCTGGCCTCGTTTGATCTGCTTTTCAAATTCTTCCAAATCAATCCAGTAAGGAATGTGGCGATTGAAGTAATAAGCATTCCCCTTGTGAAGAACATATCGCGATTGTCCACCTTTTCCTAAGCTTGGCTCCAGGGCTCTGCGCAATCGATAGATTGTGGTGTGAAGCGCATGCCTCCCTTTTTCCAAGCCATTGGTGGGCCAAAAAAGTTCAAGTAACGTTTCTTCGGAAATCGGCTCTTCTGGGTGCGTCAAGAGATAAGCAAAGATCGAGCGGACTTTGCGAGTCTTCCAATCACCTTCGGCAATGAGGGTGCCAGAACAAGTAACTTGAAATCGGCCGAAGCAGCGAATCATGAGCTCTTTCTCGTCCGAGGAAGTCGGAGGACTTGATTGCGGGTCCTGCAATTCTTCTTCCAGGGAGATTGAAGATGCAGGCATCGAAACCGGACTTCTTGCTACTTTTTTGCTTTGTATTTCGGAGATGAACGAGTAAACATCCTTGCTGTATTGACCTTTGGATTCCCGAACCAAGCGGAGCAATTCCTCTTCGCCCCTTTCCGCCATTCGAGTTAAAAGATGCCTTACTGTATCTCGACGGATTCCAAGGGAAAGCGCTTGAAGAAGAAGAGGAAGGTTCTCGGAATCATGGCGAATGACAAAGTCGTTTAGAGCCAATCGTTCCACATAAAACAAAAACTTTTCCAAGACTTGGTGGAATGATCCCGAGAAATCTTTTTTGTTATTGCTAAAATAAAACTCGCTACGCGTGAGGGCCCAAGTCGCGAGGGCGCTCGCATGATGATCCCCTTCTTGTTCAAGCAAATCAACCGCCAAGGGAAGCAGGTCGAGACACTCGTCGAGCCGTCCGCGCGACAATTCAAGGAGTCCTAGGTTGAGAAGCGCGTGTCCTAAGAGAAGGGACTGATTGTTCTTGTAAGCTTGCACAATCGCTTTTTTGGCACGCTCAATTCCCTGAAGGTGTCCAAGGGCCCAAAAGGTTTGGGATCCCCAAATGTCTGAGAGCACTTTCAAAGCGCTTTTGGGTTCCAAGAAAGTGTTGGCTTCATCCCAAACAGCTTGTGCCTCCGTATAATGCTCGTTAAGGTGGAGAATCCCCCCTAAGGCCACAAGGCCCACGTGACTTGGAAGTTTCAAGTAATAAGCGTCTGACGAAACCTTATTGCTTAAGGCCTTCGGAAGTGTTTCGACGAGCTTCGGATCAAACTGAGTGCCCGAAGCAAGTTTTAAGATGCTCATGGCATTCTCGTGAGGGAGAGCCTGACGATGGGGTCTTGGAGAAGTTAAGCTGATGTAAGCTTCCGCGAGCCCAAGAACCTGTGCCTCCAAAGAGATTTCTTCTTCGGCTAGCCCGGTGGGATAACCGTCGCCATTATACCACTCATGATGGGCCATCAGAAGAGAAGCCACCGAATTCAGTGGAGGAAAAGAGGAGAGAATTTTTCGGACCATGGTGGCATGACTTTGGATGAGCGGTCGTTCTTCAGCAGAGAGAGGGCCTGCTTTGCTGATCACTGTTTCTGGGACATGAATCATTCCAAGTTGATGAACAAGGGCAGCGCGGCGTAAAAGCTTGAGGCCTTCACTGGAAACCCCGGTGGCTTGTGCTAAACCAAGAGCAATTTGTTCAAGCTTTTTACCGTAGCCTGCGAAGAAAGAAGTTCGTTCTTCGATGGCTTTGGAAATTTGTGCTAGCATGAGGAAAGCGCTTTCTTCCATTTCTTTGCTTTCCGCCTCTTTCTCTTCCTCAATGTTTCGATCTTGGATCAGGCGTGCCAACGCTTGTACCCCCAAAAGGGGAGAGGCGATGAGGGTCTTCCCTTGAAGATAAAGCCGGACGAGCTGTTTCGCAAGATAGGCGGGGTTATCGAGCAGGCCAAGAGCACGCAACTCCCACGCATTTCCACGTGCCTCCCAGTTCACCAAGAGGTCGGCCTCTTTTTTTTGAAAGAACTGAAAGGCCTCTCCTGGGGGAGCAACGAGTACCTCATAACCGGCTTGTTGTAGGTACTTTGAAAGATTGGATTGATGGAGGAGGACGATTTTTTCCCCAAGCATAGAATTATGACATCCCTGTCAAATTATGGAACGAATGATGGAGTCGTCCTGACTCCGATGTGTAGTCGTTCATAATTGAAGTTTTCTTTTGAATGGAAGAAGCCCCTGCTATTTTCTGAGAACTGAGAACTGCGGGCTTTAGGGCCTAGCCAGAAATCAAAAACTCGTTGCCAGATGAAATTGACTTCGGAGTATCGACAAGTTCGACTGAAATTTTGATGGTGTTGTGAAGGGTCCCTTCGGGTAGGGTCATCACGATGCGTGTTTCCACATCAGATTTCACGAGGCGGCCCTCCTTATGGGCAAAATAGGTGTCGCCTCTTGCCGAGATGGTTTGAGTTACGCCCTGGCTTAACGGAATCTCAGTTTCTGGGTTCTTGACCACGATGTGGGCACAATCGTATCCCTTGATTTTTTTGACCGAAGATAAAGTGTAGATGAACTTTAATGTGACCGGCGGAATAGGCTGACCTGTTGTGGGGTCCTGAAGATTGACTTTGCTTTCTCCTTCCCATGTCTCTCCGATAAAGATTGGTCTTGTGGGAAACGACGGCTGGGTGGCTGGACCTTGTAGTGAAGTTTCAAGAATTTCCCCGCTTCGGGACATTCGCATTTGAACTTTTTGTTTTTCGGCTTGAAGCGCCACCTCTTGATTATTCTTGGAAAGCTTCTGAGGTTCAACAATCATTTCCAGGTTATACGTTCCATCCCCGTTAACCGCCGTGACCTTTTGCGCCATTTTCATTCGAAGAAGATCGTGTTCTTCTTGTCGGTTGCCAGCAGATTCTGCTTGTCGAGTCGAGTCGACCGTGATGTCATAAACGTATTCTTCGTTTTTGGTCATCTTGTATTGCAGTGTGACCGCTTCGTTTTGGGGCATTTTGGCTTGTCCTCCCTAGTCGACGACGACTTATGTGCCGGTTCGACGAGAAAAAATATTCTTCCTTCATGAGGAGATTTGCGGGGTAACCGTTTCAGAGCTGAAAGAGATTTTGCAGGTATTCAAACATTTGGGGGTCATTTGCTTTGAGCGCCATTCGGTTCGCTTCCAGAAAATAAGCTTCAACGGATTCCGCAAAATATTCAGCAGGTTTGGTGGCCGCATAATCGGTGATGGCTTTCTTCCGACTCTTGCCAAACAGGTTCCATAGTTGGGTGGAAAGGTGGTGAAGTCGATGGTGCTCTTCAGAGAAAGCGTGATCATAAGCATGCGCCAGTTCATGGACACTGGTGAGATGACCTGGAACTCCGATTTGTTCTTCGCCCAAGACAATCAGTCGGCGATCTTCAAAATACATGCCACGGACTGCATCCTTCAATCGCCCATCATCGGTTCGTTCTCCTGGAACGATCAAGGACATCTGATGGACCTTGATTTGGCTTAGGCGCTCCTTTTGTGCCAGAACGAGCAAATGAACTCCGAAAGTTTTACAAGCTTGGATGAAGTGTATGCCGAGAGGTTCAAGCTCGTCGATTAACCTTTGTGTCACTTCTTTTCGGGTTGACTTTACAATCATGCCGGCAATGAGCTGACGAAGCGGAGTCTGCCGCTCGGCTCCTTTTTTCTCCTTGCGGCTCTCATCACGTGGAAGCACTTCTTCAAGCGGAGGACGCATGATGGGAAGGCTGATAAGATTGAGCCTTGGGTCTCCATTTTTGTTTGAGGCCGGAGTTTGCCCCTTTATTTGTTCTTGAAGCTCTTCGAGAAGTGCAAGCCAGCCAGATTCTTCAATTTCGGCGAAGTTTCCATTTCGAACTTTCTTGAGAAGCTCTTTGGCCTCTGCACTCAGTTGGACCAAATCGGTTAGCCAAAGTGCAAGTTGAACCTCCTCGGGGATCTCCCGAAAGACGTTCGGTTTGATGCTTCTGGCCATCTCGCGTTGGATGGCTTGAATCGACTGCTGATCAAACGCGTTTAAGCCTACTCTTCGTATTTCCATGATTCAATTATGGCAGAGAAATACCGCAGAGTCAAGGCTGATGCGGATGAAGAAAAGTTAACATTTTGTTCATTGCCATTGGGGTGAAAGAAAAATATACTGGGTAACAATGACTAGAGTAGTGAAAGTTTCTCAGGCATCTCTCCCACGACTCCACAAGACAAAGGGGGAGTTAGGCGTCCGAACCGACCAGGCGGCCGAGGCGATACTTCGTTTTCCCGATCGGGTAAATGCTGAGCAAGCAGTTTATCCCCGTATTGGCACGATAACGGAGCCTCTGGCAGAGGAGTGTCTTGAGACTTATCGTGGTTTAGGCATACTTGCTCCAAAGCCACAAATTTTGCCTGCTACGCCGGAATCTGTAGCCGCGCGAATGGCCGGGGACCCTGCTCTCTTAACCTCACGCGAAAGCGAAGTTTTGTTATTCCGATTTGGCTTGAAAAAGGGTGATTTCAAATCCCTTCCAATCCAGCGCGAAGTTGCTAAGGCAATGGGATTAAGTGTTTTCGGAATTCTGAAGATTGAAAGGCGCGCCTTAGGCAAGCTTGGACTGGAACGTCCAGGGAAAGGATGGCATGCGATTCGCCAGGAGTCCAGAAGCGTCCCCAAGGATCTCGTCGTGATGCCGGCAACCAGCGAAGCCGTATTAGAGCGAATGGCCGACTATCCCCACGCTTTGACTCCGCGAGAAAAGAAAGTCTTGTCGTTTCGATTCTGTTTGAAAAATGGCCAATGCCAAACTTTAAACCTTGTCGCTAAATCACTGAAGCTATCTCCCTCTGCGATCTGCATCATCCAAGATCGCGCGTTGAAAAAGTTGGCGCTTGAGCCGCCACAAAGTCGTAGCCAATGGCACAAGATTCGACATCTCAATCGAAAACCAGAGCAAGTCCTTCCGAGAGTGGAAGCAACCCGAGAACTGGTCATTGAACGAATGGCTCATTTTCGCGGAAAGCTTACCCTCCACCAGGAAGAGGTTATCTCCTTGCGTTTTGGTCTCGATGAGAAGCCACCCATGACACTGCAGCAGGTTCTCAACGTTTTGGGATTGAAAGACGAGCGATCGGTGAGCAGAACCCAACGCCGTGGCCTCGATAGACTGGGCCTGGCCGCTCCAGAAAGTCGAGGGGCTTGGCACCGGATTCGTGAGACCGGAAAAGTAAAAAAACGCTGGAGAATCGAGGCGGCTTCGCCAGAGTCAGTGGACATGCGGTTGAATGGTTCTGTTCGAATAACTCCTTATGAAAAGCAAGTTCTCGTCCTGCGGTTTGGTCTTGAAGGTGAACAACCCACCACGCTCGAGGGCATAGCCAATCGCTTGCAGAAAAACTTTCGTTTGATCTGGAAGGCGCAGTCTCGCGCACTCAAAAAACTTAGCTTACTTCCGCCAACTTGTGATCAATGGAAGCGAATTGTTTATGTCATTGCTGCGGTTCCTGAAGACGAAGAAATACGGCGCGCTACTCCGGGGCTAGTCGCTAAGAGATTGAAGGAGCGCTCGAATCAACTTGATTTCATGGAAAGGGAAGTCTTGTTGCAAAGCTTCAGCACAGGGAATCGCCCAAAACAAACGCTTCCGCAAATCGCGCTAGCTCAGGGGTGTGGATCAGGGGAAATCATGCTGATTCAAAGTCGAGCCTTAAAGAAGCTAGATCTCCTTCCCACTCTGGAAGAGTAGCGGGTGAGGGGGAGGTTTTTCGTGGGTTTAAAGTGCAGGGGAAACAGAATCAATCAAGGAATGGTAAAAAGATATTTTTATAGACAAGCCCCGGAGGACCCCATGGCAAAGATACGTCAGGATGTGCGAAACATCACCGCGGCTTTCTCGAGCTATGCAAGAGAGGTCAGACTCGCCAGGCAAGAAGCTTTTGCTCCTTATCGCCAAGCTCGTGAAAGGGCGAGCCAGCACTTTGAGACTTCCGGTTCCGATGACGAGAGAACCCAAGCCGGGGCTGAGGCGTTCTCATCTCCGCCTTGGGATGGATCAACCGGAGTTTTTCCCGTTGGCTGGAATGCCTATCAACCGTTTGCCAACCTATTTTATGCCACACCCCCTGGTGACGAGACGAAAATCCTGGACGCCTATAACGAAGGCGAGGGTGTTTTTGAGAAGAGAAGGCAAGAGGCGCGATCTGTCTTGCAGGCATCGCTTCGTTGGCAGCTTCCACAGCTGGGATGGGATGCCATTAAGAGTGTGACAAGATTGATCGGGTTGGGTTAGTCGGGGGATTGATGGAGAAACTAACAGCAGATAAAACGACTTTAGAACAGCTGTGCATTAACACGATTCGCTTTCTCAGCGTGGATGGGGTAGAAAAGGCAAAATCTGGCCATCCTTGCCTTCCGATGGAGGCTGCTCCTATCGGTTATGTGCTTTGGACCAAGTATCTTCGGCACAATCCCAAAAACCCGAAATGGCCAGGAAGGGATCGCTTCGTTCTCTCCGCTGGACATGGCTCTATGTTGATTTACAGTTTGCTTTTTTTGACCGGCTATGATCTGACACTGGAGGATATCAAAGCTTTTCGCCAATGGGGGAGCAAGACTCCCGGTCATCCTGAGTACGGTGAAACGCCAGGGGTGGAAACCACAACAGGTCCTCTTGGGCAAGGTTTTGCTAACGCGGTTGGGATGGGAATGGCGCAAAAGTTCTTGGCTGGCAAGTTCAACAAACCCAATTTCCCGCTCTTGGATTATCAGATTTATTGCGTTTGCAGTGATGGTGATATGATGGAGGGGATTTCGAGTGAGGCCGCTTCTTTGGCAGGACATCTAAAGCTCGACAATCTCATTTACATCTATCTCGATAATCACGTGAGCTTGGATGGACCCACCGATCTCTCGTTCAGTGAAGATGTGGGGAAGCGCTTCGAGGCTTATCACTGGCATGTCCAGCACATCGAGGGTAACGACACGGCAGCCATTTCAGGAGCGATTGAGCAAGCACAGCGCGTGAAGGGGGAGCCGCATCTCATCATTGCGCGAACGCATCTTGGATACGGAAGTCCTCACAAGCAAGATACCGCTGCTGCACACGGTTCCCCACTGGGCGCCGATGAGGTTAAGGCCACCAAACAAAACTTGGGATGGCCACTTGAGCCTGCTTTCTATGTTCCGAAGGAAGCCCTCGATTGTTACCGGCTCTCCATCGAGTCTGGCCAGAAACGGGAAGACGATTGGAAGACCTTGTACGCTAATTACAAGAAAGCTTTTCCAGAGTTGGCCGATGAATTCGATCGATTCATGAAGGGAGAACTTCCATCCGGTTGGAAAAAAGCGCTTCCTTCATTTCAGCCGAAAGACGGTCCCCTTGCAACACGGCAGGCTTCGAATAAAGCCATCAATGCATTAGCGCCGGCGCTCCCGTTTCTCTTTGGGGGGTCTGCCGATCTTGCAACCTCCACAGAAACAACCATCAAGGATTCCGGAGATTTTGAAGCGGGAAGGTTCGATGCTCGAAATCTTCGCTTCGGGGTCCGCGAACATGCCATGGCAGGGGCCTTAAATGGCATTGCTCTTTCTGGGGCTGGGTTTATCGCGTATGGCGGCACCTTTTTTAATTTCTTGGACTATTGCAAACCTTCGGTTCGACTGGCCGCACTCATGAAGCTTCGAACGATTTACGTTTTCACGCATGACAGTGTTGGCCTGGGTGAGGACGGTCCTACCCATCAACCGGTTGAGCAGCTGGCCACACTTCGGGCTACCCCGAATGTTTTGACCATCCGTCCTGCCGATGCCAATGAAACAGTGGCAGCATGGCGCGTGGCGATTGAGCATCAAGACGGACCGGTTTGCCTTGTTTTAACTCGACAAAAGCTTCCCATCCTTGATCGAACGAAGTTTAGTTCAGCGGATCAACTTGAAAAGGGAGCGTATATTTTAATTGATTCCGAAGGACTTCCGGAAATTATCTTGATGGGAAGCGGGTCCGAAGTATCAATTGCCATGGAAGCCTACGAAAAACTAAAAGAAAAAAATATGAAGGTGCGCCTGGTCAGCATTCCGAGTCTTGATCTTTTCAGAAAGCAACCAAAAGAATACCGCGATCGAGTGCTTCCCCCTCAGGTGGAAAAACGAATCGCCATTGAAGCGGCTAGCTCCTTTGGTTGGCGGGAATTCGTTGGAGCCAAAGGGGAGATGGTGGGCATTGATCGTTTTGGTGCCTCGGCCCCAGCCGAGATTATTTACGAGAAGCTTGGATTGACGAGTGACCACATGATTTCGATCGCCTTAAAGATGCTCGGCAAGTAGCTGGGGAGATCTACGGAAGTGTCCCCACTCAGTTGCAGGAGTTCGATCCCTCGCGGTGAAAATTTAATGAATATTTAGTCGATGTTGGTTCTGAAAGGCCGTGAGAATGGCACTAAATCCAGACCAAAAGATCGAGTATTATACAAGAGCTATCCAGAGCTGGACCCCCACGGATGGCCTCCAGAATAAAGCTGTCGATTTCAACAACCGCGGACTTGCTTACTACTACATCGGGGAATACGAAAAAGCCATAGCCGATTTCACGAAAGCCATTGAACTCAACCATGAAGATGGGATGGCCTATTGCAATCGTGGCACCGTGCATTACTCGATTGGAGACTACCGAGAAGCCATCCAAGATTATACAAAAGCCATCAAGTTAAACCCTGACGACTCCACCGCTTATTACAACCGAGGAATCGCTTACCACGATCAAGGGGAATACGATGAAGCCATCCAGGATTACACGGTGACGATCGAGCTGAATTCCAAGTACGCGGAAGCCTACAATAAACGTGGTTTGGCGTATGATGACAAGGGTGATTATGATGAGGCCGTTCGTGATTTCACCAAAGCCATTCAATTGAACCCAAATGAAGCAGATGTTTACAACAATCGTGGAAGCGCACAGGATGAAAAAGGAGATTATGACGAGGCGATCGCTGACTACACGAGGGCCATTACCTTAAATCCTCAACACGCCAAGGCTTACAAAAATCGCGGGTTGGCGCATGACAGCAAGGGAGATTACGATCAAGCCATCTTGGATTACACAAAGGCGCTCGAACTGAATCCACAATACGCCAAAGCTTATAACCATCGCGGGATGGATTATTATTACAAAGGCCAATATGAAGAAGCTATCCTTGATTTTACAAAAGCCATTGAGTTAAATCCGCAATTTGCGAAAACCTACAACAATCGAGGAATGGCTTATGATGATCTTGGAAAGCTCGATGAAGCCATCGACGATTACACGAAGGCCCTCGAGTTAAGCCCAAAATACGCCATTGCTTATTACAACCGGGGATCAGCCTACTGTGCCAAGGGAGAATTCGGTCTGGCCATTCACGATTTCACGATGACCTTGGGGTTTAATCCAAAATCGGTGGATACCTACATTCAACGAGGCATTGCTTTTTCGGCTCTTGCCCAATATGATGGGGCGATCGAAGACTACACGAAGGCCATCGAGCTTAATCCAAAATATGCGGATGCCTATTACAATCGCGCTGTAGCCCACGAGAAGCAAGGGGACTTTGAGACGGCCAAAATCGATTACGAGAAAGCCAAACAAGTAGAAAATCGAAGAAGTTGACGGTTCACTTGACCTCTTTTTGACACTTTTTTGTCATGCCGTTTGCTACGCTAACGACTGAACTCCATAGGGGCTTAAAAAAAGGCCTTTGAATCTGTTCCAGAAGGGACGAATCATGAGACGATTGCAGCAGTGTCTTCCGAGTGAGCTTGAATCTGATTGGCGACACGGAATGTTCACCCTGACTGAGCAGATCTCTGAAAGCTCTGCTTTTCTTTACCGATTTGACAAGAAATCAGAAGGACTTAGCTTGATTTGCCGGGGGCAGGACGAGAAGGAAGTTCCAGAATTCCTAGATGGTCAGGATGCAACCATTCGTCAAATCTTGGAGGGATCGAAGCCCTTTGTCAACGACAAGGGGAAATTTGGTGAAGTCTTTGCAGGCTTTCCTTATCCTATCCTCGTGATGGCATCCCTTCGTTTCGAGAATAAAGTCATGGGTTTGTTGGTGGTCGGCAAGACAAAATACCCGCCCAGGAATGAGCTTGAGTCCTTGACTTCCAATGCCGTGCATTTTTCGCTGCTGTTAGCGGTCGAGGATCTTTGCCGGGAAAAGCAAGAGTGGGCCGTGAAGTCCTCGCTGCTAGAACAAAGGCTACAAGCCGCTTATCAACAGATCTTGAAGTCAGACAAAACGGATGGGCTCATTCAGTTTGCGCGGGGGTTAGCCCACGAACTCAACACGCCGCTTGGGGCAATTCAAACCTATGCAGAATATTTGCAACTTTATGTCAAGGGGGAAACCGAGCAAGAATCGCTGGAAGGAGTCTTAAAGGCGGTTACCCACTGCCGCGATGTGGTGGAGGGGGTCCTTCGGGTGGCTCGCGAGGGGAAGCGCGAACTCGAGCCGATGGTCTTGGCTCATGCAATCCATGATGCCATGGTGTTTACAGAACCCGAATTGGAACGGAAGAAAATTCGGCTGACTTCTCACACGAGGGCCAATCCGATGATTTTGGGAAATCACACGCGCTTGGTTCAAGTGATCACGAACTTGCTTACCAATGCCAAAGATTCCATTGTTCGCTCTCGACTGGTTACTCGAAAAGGGCTGATCGCCTTGACACTGGCTGCAGAGAATGGCTCAGCCATTGTCCAGGTAGAAGACAATGGCGCCGGCATACCGGACAGCATTTTGGGCCAAGTTTTTGATCCTTTTTTTACCACGAAAGAGATTGGAGAGGGGAATGGTCTGGGTCTTTCCATCTGTCACGCGATCATTGAAGAGCACCACGGGACCATTGAGATTTTTGGCAACGAAGGGCGCGGGGCGAGAGCTGTGATCAAGATCCCGCTTTTTGAAGGCAAGTGACTTCCCAATCCGAGTGAGGAGGAACAGGCATGGCTAGGCTGTTGGTGGTGGAAGACGATGCGACCATGCGGTCTGCCCTTTCGCAATCTCTGCGAGGAGCGGGCTATGAAGTGGAATCAGCGGAGAACGGGCTAAGAGCACTTGAGAAGGTGCTGGCTGCTCCAATTGATCTCATCATCAGCGACGTCCGTATGCCTGTGATGGATGGAGTTTCCGCGCTCTCAAAGGTAAGACAAGATTTTCCAAACATCAAGACCGTTCTTATTACGGGCTATTCTGATGACGAGCCCATTGTTCGTGCACTGAACCTTGGCATTGATGGCATCTTAAAAAAGCCGTTCGCGATGAGTGATCTTCTCACCATGGTTTCCGTGAAATTAAGAGAACAAGAAAAAGAAAAAATCCACCAGATTCGCGAAGAAAAATATTGTGCACTCCTAGCGAAGCTCACCGAAAGCGTTGGGGATGAAACAGCGAAAACGATTCTCGGTGATGAGTTCCCACTTCTGTCTCGCCTGCAAAGAGAAGAATCGCATCGCCTATCCACCTTGATGGAATTAGGGAGGACAGCGGAGATTCGCGGGGAGTTCGAGGCGGCGATTCAGGCCTATGAAGAGGGCTTGCAAATCTTGGCTGGATCCTCACATGACAAGGACGAATTTCCCATCCGAGTTGCCCTGTCCGATTTGTTTCTCCAGAAGAATCAATCGGAGTTGGCTGTTTTTCATGCGGAAGAAGCCCTCAGCTTGGGTCAGCGATTAAAGGAGGGAGCCCTCATCGCGGACGCGGAGCTTAACCTGGCTAAGATTTTTTTGAATCTGGATCCAGTCCAAAGCCTCAAGCACCTGAAAGCAGTAAAATCACATCTTGGAGAGGGGAAATCAAAAGAGAAAGAAGCTGTTTTTTTTCTCCTGAGCGCTTATCTTGCTCTACAAAATGGAGAACGGGGAAAGGCCAAAGAGGCCATTTCAGATTTCTTGTCGTTTGGCCGATGCTCTTTCTTGCCCCAATTGGTTCTTGCATTCCAAGACATCTCGCTTCCACCACTTCTTCTTGGTCTTGAAGAGGTAGAGAATCAAGAAAACGGCTTTTGGCTCCTTGAAGAGACCGCTCCGTATCTGCAAGATCGACTGCGCGCCATCCTAGGGCAAAAACCATTTCTGAATGAAAAATTATCACGATTTCTTACCGCCAAATCCGAAACCAAAGATCGAGTGCTTCAGGTGTTTGCCCTTGGCAAACTCATGACAACCTTGGAGGACGAGCCTCTTCTCGAGAGTCACTGGAAGTCATTAAAGGGTCGTTCACTCTTCCTTTATCTTTTGCATGAGTATCCCAAACTTGTTTCTGAAGAACATCTGTTGGATGTTTTTTGGCCTCACTTGGACGTTGAAAAAGGGAAGCATACCTTCCGCACCACGCTGTACTTCATTCGCAGGACGCTTGGGAATAAGTATTCCAGGAACTTCATGTATTCTGAAAGACAAAAATTTGGCATTCGCCCTGGCTCAGGCTTCTGGTGCGACTTCTTGGACTTTCGTGAGGCTTATCGCCGAGGGAGATCGGATTGGGAAAAAGGAGAGAAAGAGCGCGCAATTTTAGCCTTGAAAGAAGGGGAGAAGCTGTACAAGGGGGCTTTCTTGCAAGGTTGGAGTGAAGAATGGGTTCTCAATGCGCGAGAGTATTTTGATGAAGCGTTCACTTGGATCATGCTGACCATTGCTTCCTACCTTCGGCAGCAGAAAATTTGGGATGAAGCTTTAACTTATGCAAAGAAGGCCATGGAAATTGAGCCTTCACTTGAAGAGGCCCACTCGTTTAGCATTGAATGTTTTTTGGCGATTGGAAAGCGAGATGAGGCCGTTCGACAATTCCATGCTTGCCGAGAAATTTTGAAAAATGAGCTGAATGTGGAACCCTCTCCGCGAACCCAAGATCTGTATTTTAAAGCCATCGATGTGAGGCCGGTTGGGTGACATGGCCAACAAGAAGCTCACCTTCTTAAGAATCTTTTTGCGAGAGCTGGCCTCGCTTGTCAGTGCAGGTATTCCGGTCCACAGAAGCTTAGAAATTCTTGCCCTTCATCAAACAGACCCCTGGGCAAGGGGATTGGTGGGGAGACTTGTGAGCCGGGTTTATGCTGGAGAGCCCGTTTCCACAGCCATGGCCGCGGAGGCAAACACTTTTCCGAAATTTGTTACAGGCCTTGTTCATGTGGGAGAAGAAACTGGAGCACTTGCGACCAACCTAGGGAAAAGTGCGGAATTTGTGGAGCAGATGGATCGGCTTCGGATGAAAATCTTCTCCGTGATCACCTATCCGTTGTTCCTTCTCGGGGTAACGCTTGCGGGAATTGTGTTGTTGGTAGAGATCTTTGTTCCAGCTTTTTCTCCTGTGTTTCTCGAAATGCATGCCACACTTCCACTCCCAACGCGTGTTGTGATCTCAATGTTCAAGATGATTTCGGCTCCTCTCTTTTGGGAGTCGATGCTTGTGATCTTGGCCATTTTCTCTTTCATGCATTTCTTGAATCGCCGCCACGATCAGAGACGGTTAGGCTGGGATCGCTTTGTCTTGACACTTCCTTTTCTTGGAGGTTTGATGAAACGATGGATGGTGGCCCAAATCGTCAGAACCCTTGCGATGACCCAATCGGTGGGGATTTCGCTCCCCAGGGGGCTTGCGATGTTGGAAGACACGAGCAAGAATGAAGTTTTCCGAGTCTTCATACAAGACTGCAGACTGGTTCTGGCTCGGGGTGAGAATCTTTCGGCTTATTTTTTAGCTCGGAAAAATTTCGTCCCGTCCTTCGTTAGTCACCTTGTTGCTGTGGCTGAAACCACAGGCTCGTTGGAGAGCTTAATGTTAAAATGCGGTCGGATCCTGGAAGAAGAGATTGATTACTTGCTCCAGCGATTCTTCGCTTTTCTTGAACCGGGAATTCTCGGATTCATGGGGGTTGCGGTCAGCTTTATTTTGTTCAGTGTCTTGTTGCCTCTGTACGGCATGATGGGGCTGATTCAATGACTCGCACCCAAAAAGGAATCACGTTGGCCGAGTGCCTGGTGACTTTAGGCATTCTGAGTTCGCTGCTTGTGGTTAGCTTTCCGCTTTACAAAAATAACTCCGAAAAGCGGAGTGCAGAAGCGGCGGCGAGCTATCTTGTTCATGTAATCCACGAAAGAAAAGAGCGCGCCGTGGCTTTGGGAGCCAATGCTGGATTGTGCTTTGGATCCGGCAATCAAGTGAGTGGCTATGAATATCATCCCTTTTCGAATGCCGTTATTCGGCAGAGTGGTTACGATTTCAACCGCGGTTTTGGGAATCACGTCAGCCTTCAAATTGCAACCACGAGCAATCCACCCTCCACGAATCCATGTTGGCCGGAAGAAGTAGTCGTTTCTCTTTCCCCACGGGGGGACAGCGCAGAAGATTGGAAGGGTAGGATTGACGTGCGTTCTGGATACGCGCATTGGTACGTAACCAGTGAGGCGGGGAAGCTTACCGATGCGCCATGATAAGGGGTATGCTCTTTTTATTGTTCTTGCTCTGCTCAGCCTGCTTTTCATTTTGACCACGTCGCTTTGTGAAAACGTGAAAACAGGGGTACGGGAAGCACGTCTTCGAATGGCCGAAGCCAAAGCTTTGGGTGCAGCTGACAGTGGCCTTCAATATGGGCTCGAAATGATTCGCCAAAATGTTCCGCTCACCAATTCAATCAAGGGTGCTTCGTGGAATTCGCTGAAAACCGAGGACGGGGTTACCACGTGTTTCAAAGTCTTTGCTGCAGAGCTACTTGACACCACTGACTTGCAGATCCAATCTTTGGGGGAAGTGGTTCATGGTCCTTGTGGTGACTATTCCGAAGAACCAGACCACATCTTGGCTGCTCGAGTCTTGCTTGGAACCATTGACTTAACGCCGGGAAAAGAAACGTTAGTTCGATGGGAAGAAGTGCTTCAATGAAAGGGTACTCTTTGTTGGAAGTTCTTATCGCTTCCTTTGTTTTGTCAGGACTCATCATGGCGGCTTTTTCGGTTTTCGGGGAGGGCATGCGCCTTTCTGCCAAGGTGGAACATCAGATGGTTGCCACTCGTTTGGCTGAAAAAATCATGGAAGAAATTCGTTCACGGAAAAACTCTGAAATTCTTTCAAAGGACAACGTTTCGTTTTCTGGTCCTTTTGCCGATTACTTGTATTCCATTGAAATTGGGAACTATCCCGGTCCGTTCGGGATTCAAAATGTAGAGCGAGTTACCATTTTGGTCATGGGGCCTGTGAATCGAAATCTTGCAAGCCCATCCATCCAAACGGGAGCCGTGCAACTTACCGCTCTGTTAAGCCGACAACCGTATCCATGAGAAAAGGAGGAAAGTCAATGAATCGAGGAATTGCGTTCCAACGGATTTGGTGGAAAGGGGTAACCCTAATCGAGCTTCTTCTTGGGGTGACTTTGTTTTCTCTTTTGCTGACGCTTGTCTGTTCTGGTCTCCAAGTCTCCCAACGAAGCCTTGAAGTTTCTCGGCGGCAAATTCCGCCCGAGGTCATTTTACAAAATGCTGTGGACAGCGCCAGCCGTTACATCCGACAATCGGTCGACGTGGCAGGGGGAGGTACCAATTTGTCGCTTAAGCAATGGGATGGGAACTGGAAAAACTTATCGTTTGACGGTCAGACTCTCTTATGGGATGGAGTCCCTCTTCAAGGCAACTTGTCAGGTGTTCGTTTTTCCGTGGAACCAGGGAGTGTGGCGAAATACGTAACCCTTTGGGCATCGACATCTGTTCAAGATTCAGAGAATCACGCAAGTTCCAAAGTGCTTGAATCATCGGTGAGCCTCCGAGATGTCGCCAGGGCAACCCCAGCTAAGGAAGTCAAAAGCACCCCAGCCCCCCCTCCACCGGACACCCCTTCGGGAATACGTTTCAGCCATCTTCGGATTGTGTATCGCCTCGTCTTTACGCTCCATAATCCAGGGGATGAAGACTATGTGCCCGATTACTGCATTGCACTTATGACCAACTTGAAAACAGGAGACCAGCGCTGGGTAAGGCTGCGGGGAGCTGCTCATGGGTGTGTGTTTTAGAGAAGACTCCAAAGTTTCCAGAAAATGTACTCCACCGGGCGGCGGATGATCTGCCAAAGGATAGGGCGTCTTCGCGCATAGATTTTCGCTGTCCCTTCCATCCCAGGAAGTAAGAGGTGATCCGTGTCTTGCACGATGACATCAACCAAATAGGTTTTTCCGGTTGCGCCTGTCAGGCTGTCAGGAATTACACTTTTCACTGTGCCTCTGAAGATTTTTCCGGGAAGGGCCAGGAGTTTCATGTTGACGGCATTGCTGCTGTCATTCTCTCGTGGAATGGCCGAAATGTCCAGTTCGCTGACGTGTATTTCGATAATCATGGGGCCGGGTTCGTATGCCCAGGCCATTTGCTGGCCTTGGTTAATCATTTTCCCCTCCCATTCTTTCACATGGGCGGTCATCACGATCCCGGTAATGGGGCTTCGCATTTTCATCCGTTCCAATTTTTGTTTGTCCGTTACAACCTTGGACTGAATCGTGCGCAAGTCATAAAGAGCTTCGCGGATTTGCACCGATTTTTCTCGAGTATAAAGAAAGTTTTTTTGAGCAATGCTCAAATTTTCACGAAGCTTTTCAGGATCGGTTTTGGAAACCTGGGTCGAGGTGCGATCATACGTTTCCCTGGATCCCAGATAGTCAGTCTGTGTTGATCGATATTC